>WNGE01005610.1_pt1 | contig 32961 bp, 32 predicted proteins | sample 5400651 | NCBI WGS metagenome assembly WNGE01 (sample SAMN13153370, study PRJNA577476) | soil metagenome | isolation source: 60 cm soil or saprolite under grassland replicate 2 | place: USA:California | collected 2016-06-15
ATCACATGCCCATTATCTGATACCCGCCATCGACATAGATGACCTGTCCGGTAATGGCCGCAGCCGCGTCGCTGGCGAGAAAAACTCCCGTAGCGCCTAACTCGGCGGGTTCACAACTGCGCTTCAATGGCGCGCGTTCCTGATAGTGCTTTAGCATGGATGTGAAACCGCTGATGCCGCGGGCGGCCAGCGTTTGCACCGGGCCGGCGGAGATGCAATTCACCCGGATTTTTTTCGGGCCGAGATCGTAGGCAAGATACCGCGCGCTTGCTTCGAGACTGGCCTTGGCAACACCCATCACGTTGTAATGCGGCACGACTTTTTCCGATCCGTAATAGGTCATTGCGACAATGCTACCGCCGCTGCTCATCAGCGGCGCCGCTTCGCGCGCGAGCCCGACGAGCGAGTACGCGCTGACGTCCTGCGCCACGCGAAAGGTTTCGCGAGTCGTGCTCACAAAATCGCCTTCCAACGCTTCGCGCGGCGCATACGCCAGGGAGTGCAGCATTAAATCGACCCGATCGGTTTGGTTCCGAACGTTCTCGAAAAATGCTTTGATCTCATCGTCGCTTGTGACGTCGCAGGGAAACAGGGGAGTCTTTTCTCCGAACTCGCCAGTCAATTCCTCGACATTTTCCTTTAGCCGTTCGCCTTGATAATTGAAAATCAGGCGCGCACCTGCCGCGGCCCAAGCTTTTGCGATCGCCCAGGCGATGCTGCGCTTGTTCGCCACGCCGAAAACAAGCCCGAGTTTTCCTGCTAGAGGCTGCTGCGTCATAGGCGGGAAGATACCCAGCTTTGCTAGTCGCAAAATGTAAAATGTCCACATTGAGCATGGGCATTTTGGCAGCAGCCTAGCGGCTCTTCATCTCCCTTGGTCGCGATAATGTGACGCGTCAAAGGAATCATTATTGGCGTGGAAAGATTCGCTTTTTATGTCGCGGGCAGGCGGAATTTTGTGTAAAAAGGTAAATATGAAAACCGACACTCTATTGTTAAAGAAATCGCCTTCGTCTTCGCTTTTGCGATTCACTCAATCTGTGATTTCGTTCATCTGCTTTGCGCTTTTGCAGAACCTTCGGGCGGTCAGTCCACCCCCGGACGGAGGCTATCCCGGGGGAAACACGGCCGAGGGAACTAATGCCCTTTTCAGCCTCACCAGCGGGCTCTGGAACACAGCGGCCGGAGCGCAGGCGCTCAATCAGGACACCACTGGCGGAGCGAACACCGCGACCGGTTTCCAAGCCCTTTTTAACAACACAATTGGCAACCGAAACACGGCGTACGGTTCGCAGTCGCTTTTTAGCAATACCACCGCCAGCTTCAATACCGCGACCGGATCTCGTGCTCTCTACGCCAACACCCAAGGGAGTCAAAATACGGCTAATGGAAATGAAGCGCTTAGCTTTAACACCATCGGCATCGAGAACACGGCCGTCGGATCCCGGGCGCTCTATCGCAACATTACCGGCGAAGAGAATACGGCTACCGGCGCTCAGGCTCTCATGAACAACGCCGTCGATCAAAATACAGCTGATGGTTTTCAAGCTCTCATGAATAATAGAAGCGGCGCTCTCAACGTAGCTACGGGCTGGCGGGCCCTGTTCAGGAACGACACTGGTGAGGAAAATACAGCCACCGGCGCTCAATCCCTGTTTCGCAACACCACGGGTGTTTTTAACACAGCCACTGGGGCTAGAGCGCTTTTTAGCAACACCCAGGGCCACCAGAACACGGCCACCGGTTATCAGGCTCTGTTAAGCAATACAATAGGCTTCGACAATACCGCCTATGGCGAATGTGCGCTTTGTTCAGTCACAACCGGTGGCAGCAACATCGGATTGGGCACTTTTGCAGGGGACCATCTGACGACAGGCAGCTTTAACATCGATATTGGAAATGAGGGATCAGCTCAAGACTCCTCCACAATTCGCTTGGGTACACAAAGCGACCAGACGCGAACCTTTGTGGCGGGCATTAGTGGAGTAGCGGTCGCTGGTGATCCAGTTGTTGTAAACTTCAGCGGTCAGCTCGGCGTCGCCAGCTGTTCGGCGCGTTTCAAAGATGAGATCAAGCCGATGGGCAAGGCTAGCGAAGCGATCCTGGATTTGAAGCCCGTCACCTTCCATTACAAGAAGGACATTGATCCGCGCGCCCGGTCGCAGTTTGGCCTGATCGCCGAGGAAGTGGCCAAGGTGAATCCCGATCTGGTGAGTCATGATGAGAAGGGCGAGCTCTACACTGTGCGCTACGAAGCGGTGAACGCGATGTTGCTCAATGAGTTTCTCAAAGAACACCGCAAAGTTGAGGAGTTGCAAGGGAGCGCGGCCGAACAGGCAAAGGAAATCAAGGAATTGAAAGCGACACTGAAGGAACAGGCGGCGCAAATCCAGAAGGTGAGCGCACAGCTCGAAATGAGCAAACCCGCCGCGAAAGTGGCGAGAAGTGGGCGATAAAGCCGGGATATTTGCAGCTGGGAGAAGGTAGGGGCGGTTCGCCGAACCGCGAGGTGGCGATTGAGGTCAATCGCCGCTACCAAACGAGGAGTCACGTTTGCGTGGCGGCTTGGCTTTTGGAATTTTGCGGCTGACACAGCCGCCTCTACAGCGCTTAATTTCTTATGCCTTCAATTGGGATTACCGGCGGAATTTCCACGGGTAAGAGCACGTTCGTTGAATGTCTGCGCGAGCTTCTGCCGGTCGCAACATTCTTCGATGCAGATGAGGCGGCTCATGCGCTCATGACTCGGCCGGAAGTTGAAAAACAAATCAGGTGTGAATTTGGCGCACAAGTGTTTTCAAGCGCAGGCGACTTGAATCGAACAAAGCTTCGAGCCATAGTATTCGCAGACGCGACCAAAAAACGCGTGCTTGAGCGGATCCTCCATCCGCGGATTCGCCGCCAATGGAGAGCTCAGGCGAAAAGGCATCGCAATTCTCCCGATTTTTTCTTTGCTGATATTCCACTTCTTTATGAAACCGGAGGTGAAACGTTGTGCGATCGTGTGGTCGTGGTGGCCTGTTCGGACAAAGTGCAGTTAGCGCGGCTGGCAGAACGAATGTCGATCAAGAATGCCGAGGCCGAACAAATGATCAGATCACAAATGCCACTGCAGGAAAAGATCGCGCGAGCCGACCACGTTGTGTGGAATGAGGGCATTCGGGCGAGGCTGATGGAGCAAGCGCGTTTCCTTGTTGCGCTTTGGCAACAGCAATCATGGACGAAAAAGTAAAGGGATCGAGTTCGCAGACGGAAACTGTCGAGGCAGGCGGGTCCGCCGCGCCAGACCCTCGAGAAGCCGGCGCACCTGCAATTACAGCTGAAAATGAGACACAGATTCCGGGATCAACCCTACCGGCTACAGCGCGCTCACTTGATCTAAATGAGTTGCAACAGCTTTCGGAAAAAAAACTAAAGGCGTTGGCGCGCGATTTGGATTTGTATTTGCATCCCGCCCGATCTCGGCATCAGCATATCCTCGATATCATTCGCGCAGCATTAACCGGCGGCGCAACTGTTACTGCGGAAGGCTTCCTGGATCAGGTCAGCGACTCTTTTGCGATGCTGCGCTGGCCAAGATTAAATTTTTTGCCTCTTCCAGAGGACGTGGCGATTCCGCGCGCCGTTATCGAACAGCATCAATTGCGCCCCGGCCAAAAGATTGCCGGAACCATTCGATTGCCAGTGCAGCGCGAGAAGTTCCTCTCACTGGTCGAGGTGACGCGAGTTGAAGGCCAACCTCCCGCCACAATTTCCGCAGGGCAGAATTATTCTGGAAAATGCCAAGACGAACTCCATCAGCGCGCGCGCGGTGGACCTGCTGACGCCACTTGGGCGTGGGCAACGCGGTCTTATCGTCGCGCCGCCGCGAGTCGGAAAGACCATCGTGCTCAAGGAGATTGCGAAAGCGATACGCGTAAATCATCCAGACATTGTGCTCATCCTGCTTTTGGTAGATGAGCGGCCGGAAGAAGTGACGGATTTGGAGCGGGAAATTGATTGCCAGATTTATCACTCGAACTTCGATGAAAGCGTACAGCGACATGTGCAGGTGGCCGAGATGGTGCTGGAGCGCGCCAAACGCCTTGTGGAACTGAAACACGATGTCGTGCTCTTGCTCGACAGCATCACGCGGCTTTCGCGCGGGTACAATAATCTGGAGCCGGGCAGGGGCCGAATCATGTCCGGTGGCGTCGAAGCGAAGGCGCTTATCAAACCGAAGAAATTTTTCGGCTCAGCGCGAAATGCGGAAGAAGGAGGCAGCTTGACGGTGCTGGCGACCGCTTTAACCGAAACTGGCAGTCGAATGGACGAACTCATTTTTGAAGAATTCAAGGGCACCGGCAACATGGAGTTGCATCTCGATCGCGCTTTGCAGGAAAAGCGACTTTATCCGGCAATTCATCCGCTGCTCTCAGCTACTAGGCGCGAGGAGTTGCTTTATCATCCCGATGAATGGGAACGCGTGCTAATGTTGCGCAAAACGATGGCAGCGCTTCCGCCTCTCGAAGCGATGGAAAAATTGATTGATAATCTGCACGCGACGAAGACCAATGCCGAGTTGTTACTCAGCGGGTTGAGATGAGAGGAATGACGAAGCTCGAATGACGAATGGCGAAGGAAACCCGAATGACCAAACAACGAAGCGGCGCTCCGGCGATTTTCGTCATTCTGGATTTGTCATTCCTTCGTCATTACGATTGGATCTCATTGCAACCGATCCTGAGTTAACCCAGTTAGTGTGCAAAATTAATGCGGCGGATCGGATCGCACTCGATACGGAAGCTGACAGCTTGCACTCTTATCGGGAGAAACTTTGTCTGCTCCAGATGAGTGTGCCAGCCGCGGTCAGCGCCCGCGGCTCCAACGACTTCATTGTGGACCCGCTGGCTGGTCTCGATCTGGAGCCACTTCGCCGGGCGCTCGAACCCCGGGAAATTGTTCTGCATGGCGCCGATTACGATTTGCGAATGTTGCGGCTCGGCTTGAATTTCACCGGGCACACAATCTTCGATACGCTCATTGCAGCGCGTCTCCTTGGTATTCGAGAATTTAGTCTCGCTGCGCTGGTGAAACGCTATTTTGGTTTGGAACTGCCGAAGGGCTCGCAGAAAGCGAATTGGGCAAGACGGCCGTTGCCGACTCGAATGGCGGAATACGCAATCAACGATGTGCATTATTTGTTAGCGCTTGCCGAAAAGTTGGAGGCCGAACTGGACGCTTGTCAGCGCCGGGATTGGCTGCGCCAATCGTGTCGACGTGCGATTGAGCAGGCGGCGGTCGCGCGTGTTAGGAAGCAGGATGAATTTTGGCGTGTCCGCGGATCTGGCTCGATTCACGGGCGTCCCGCCGCAGTGCTTCGCGCGCTTTGGCAGTGGCGCGAAAGTGAAGCGGAAATGGCAGATCGCCCGCCATTCCACATCTTGCAGAATGAAAAGCTTTTGAACGCTGCAGTAAGCGTCGCTTCGGGAAGCATGCCCGATTACAAACATTTTTCGCACCGGCGGCGTCAGGCGTTTCGTGAGGCGGCACGACTCGGATTGGCGGTGCCGGAATCGGATTGGCCGGTGTTACCTCGACGGTTTGGAACTCGACCAACTGCTGAGATGGTCCGCCGCACGGAGGAACTGCAGCAGCAGCGCGACAAATCAGCTGAAGAGCTCGGCCTGGAGCCATCGTTCATCGCGCCGCGTGGTTCGCTCGAGGCGATCGCGGCTGACCGTGCGCGAGCAGCATCGTTGCTGGTTCCGTGGCAACGTGAATTACTGGGAATAGCAGCGTGATGTTGTAGCCAGCATCGCTCATGCCGGTCTGGCGACGCGGTTAAGTCTGCCGGGATTGCCGATCCCGGCTACAATGCCGGCGGACACCTATGGAATAACCAGGGTCTGGCCAACCGTAAGCTTTTTCGGGTCGTGGATGTTTTTTTCGTTAGCACTGAGAATCTCTTTCCAACGCTTTGGTGACTTATAAAATTTTCGCGAAATAGAGAAGAGAGTGTCACCCGATTGCACAACGTAGCTGCGATTTCCGCTCTTCGAGGCAGATTTTTTTGAGCTTACGTCATTTGCCTGCGATCTCTGCTGGGCAATTCGCGAAGAGCTGGTGCGCCCTTCAAGCTCCTTGCGCAGGTTCAGGTTTTCATTCCGCAATTGAGCCGCTTCCGATCTCGGGATGACGGAATCCCCCGAAAGCGCGGTCAGCGCAGCGACTTCGTCATGTTTGATAGAATTCGTGACCTCCTTTGCATGGGGACCGTTTGGGCTTAACGCGAGATAGCGTTTGAAATGGTGGAGCGCGTTGACGGGATCGTTGAGTTTATCGTCGTAAAGAAGAGCCAATTTGTAGTGAATTTCAGCGTTCCGACTATTTTCGGAATCATCGAGTGCGGCTTCGTACAAATTGATCGCGCGCGCAAAGTCTCCCTGAGCTGATTTGCTCTCTGCATCCTGAATCAACTGCCCGTAGCGCGAAGACCCCAACCGATCGCAGCCCCCGGCTAAACCACAAATGAAAAAAATCAATAACCACGCAAAGGCCACAATCGTCGACCCGCGCACCAGAGAAACCGAACGAAATGAGAGAGACCGGAGGTTGTCAGCGAACGACATCGTCGGCAATTTGCTTGCTTGTGAACGTGCGCGCACTTCAATTCTTTTTCTTTGCAGCCGTGGCGGGTTTTCTTCCCTCTTCTCTTCTGCGCGGAGCACTTTCAAACGGAGCGACCTATCGAATCAGTTTTATCGATATCGATGGCAATAAGCTTTCCACCGCTGATGGACACGTCACTGTCCTCGTGCTTGCCACAATCGCCGACAGGGAGAAGGTGCGCGTGGTGGGTGACAGTGTGCCCGATTATTGCCTGGGTAACTCAAATTACAGAATGATCACAATTATCCGTTTCACCAGCAAGCATACCGTCATCGGGCGCAAGATTGCGACAGCGCTGGTGAAGCGCCGAGCTAACGAAGCAGCGAAGCGCCTTCAGAGTCGATACGACGCGAATAAGATTTCGCGTGACGCGCGAAGGGACATCTTCATCGCGACTGACTTTGATGGAACGGCGTCGTCGCAGCTCGACGACTCGGTACAGGCGGCGAGCTTTCGCGTCCTCGTTTTCGCACGAGACGGGAAGCTATTAGCTCAGTGGACTGATGTTCCCAGCGCCAAACAGCTCGCTAATGTGCTGAAATAGTTTCGTTAACACCGGCGCTTCCCGGTGTTCCACGGTGGTCCCCAACGTCGAACCGTTTCAACGGCTTGGAGCGAACGGCAAACCGTTAAAACGGTTCGATTCAACGAATGCGTAGTGTGCAGCGGACTAACTCGCGGTGTTAGTCAATACTTCGGTACCGTTGGGTCGATCTGGTCGGACCACGCGTCGATCCCGCCGTCGAGATTGTAGACGTTGCTAAAGCCTCGCTGCTGGAGAAGTCGCACCGCTTGGGCGCTGCGTTGGCCGCTGTGGCAATGGACAACGATCGTCTGGCCGCGTCGCAGCTCGTCCGCCCGATCACCGATCTCTCCCAGCGGAATCAACTTTGCGCCATCGATCCGCGCGATCTCGTATTCGAATGGTTCACGCACATCGATTAACTCGAACGCTTCGCGCGCGTCGGTCTTTTGTTTCAGTTCATGAACGGATATCGAAGGGACTGTTTCAACGGCGCCAGCCCCGCAAAATTGATCGTAATCAATCGGTGCAAAGATCGTTGGATTCTCGCCGCAAACCGGACATTTAGGGTCGCGCCGCAGATTAAGCTCACGAAACTTGACCTTGAGCGCGTCGAAGTGGAGGAGGCGTCCTATCAGGGGCTCTCCGATGCCGACGATGAGCTTGACCGTCTCAATCGCTTGCAAGATCCCAATGATTCCGGGCAACACGCCCAGCACGCCCGCTTGCGCGCAGTTCGGAACCGACTCCGGTGGAGGCGGCTCAGGAAAAAGGCAGCGGTAGCATGGCCCGCCCAGATGCGGCGCGAACACGGTCGTCTGTCCTTCGAAACGAAATACCGAGCCGTACACATTTGGCTTTTGCTCAAAAACACAAACGTCATTGGAGAGATAACGCGTGGCAAAATTATCCGATCCGTCCACGACAAGGTCGTATTTGGAGACGATTTCCGAAGCATTTTCGCTGGAGAAACGGCATTGATGTAATTCAATGTCGATCTCCGGATTCATGTCGCCTAGCCGGTCTTGCGCTGATTGCAGTTTGGCGCGCCCGACGTCCTTTGTTCCGTGAAGTATTTGCCGCTGCAGGTTGGAAAGATCGACGTCGTCGAAATCGACAATGCCAATGGCCCCGACGCCTGCGGCCGCCAGATAAAGCGCAGCCGGGGACCCGAGTCCGCCGGCGCCGATGCACAAAACACGCGCCGCCTTTAGCCGGCGCTGCCCATCAGCTGTGACTTCGGGCATGATAAGATGGCGCGAATACCGTTGCAGTTCCTCAGCGCTTAAGTGCACCGCGCTGGTGCGTTGATCATGGATAATGCTTCCCTTCATGCCGTTGGATTATTCTAGCACAAAAGGATGGAGCTGTAGCCGGGCTCGGCGAATCCCGACTGGCCCGAGCGCGTGTTCAATACGGCCGGTATAACCCGAAAGCATTCGGGAATACACCTTCCACTATCCCGGCTTTACTCTGTTACCGTCACCGGCGTACCGACGGAGGCGTTCTCAAAAAACCTAACCGCCATTTGTCCTGGCAGGCGAATGCAACCATGCGATGCGGCAAAGGGTGGAACGTAGCCCTGATGCATCGCGTAACCGCTTCTGAAAAACATCGCATACGGCATTCGGGCGCCATCGAAATGCGTACCTTTCGGTTGGGAATCCTTTCGAGAGTCGATATTGGATCTAACGACGTTCCCATAACCGTCCACGTAATCGCCAAACACCGTAGAGACGTGGCCCGCATCCTTTGAAAGCACGGTGTAGTGGCCGGGTGGAGTACCAAAACCAGGCTTGCCGGTGGAAACAGTCGTTTCGCCAACCTGGTGTTTGCCCTTGTAAAAGTAAGCTTTCTGTTCGCCGATATGCACGACGATCTTCGGCGAACCGGAGGCGCCCTCGTCGTCCCACCAACCGGCCGGAGCGGCCCGGGGATACATGCCGGGCGCATAAGGTGGATACTCCTCGCAACCAAAAAGGATCAGTGCGACAAAGACGGTCCCTACAATTTGAAACAGCCAGCTATTTTTCACAGAGCGGCGGATAGTATCGATCGCAAGTCCATCATTCAACTCTCAAATCGAGTTGAGGCGCGCTGTCGGCCGTTTCTTAGTCATCATAGTACGGGTCGAAGCAGCTTCTGAATAGGAATCTCCTGAACGAGCGCGATTGTAGGGCGTTTCTGTGAAACGCCAATTCTGCTCGGTTTGACGCTGCGCGCGGCGCCAAATACGCTGTTTGCCATGACGACTGTGCAACCGCCGATTGACCTAAAAGAATGGATCGACCAAAACGCCGACAAATTTCAACCGCCAGTGAGCAATCAGTATTTGTACGACGGGCGCGATTTCTTTGTGATGGTCATCAAGGGGCCAAACGCGCGGAACGATTTTCATCTCGTGGATTCGGAGGAGTACTTCTACCAGCTTAAGGGTGATATTAAGGTGCGCATTCGCGAAGGCGACCGGATCGTCGACCGCATCGTCAGACAAGGCGAAACCTTCTTTATCCCACCAAATGTTCCGCATTCACCACAGCGGCCGCCGAACACGATCGGTGTGGTAGTTGAGCGGCGCCGCCCACCTGGAGAAAAAGAGCACGTCATTTTCTACTGCGAAAATTGCGGCGCGCTGGTGGAGGACATCCACTTCGACTGCGCGGATATCGTGGAACATTTCAGCCAGGCAATGCTCGATTTCTGGAACGACGATGCGCGCCGCACTTGCAAGAACTGCGGAAAAAAAGTCGAGAAGCCGCAACCGATAGCATCGCTGTAGGCGTTTGTGTCAGACGCCGTGAGAATTGGCGTTTCACAGAAACGCCCTACAATTCCGCGAGTGAAGATCGATATCCACACACACATTTTGCCGCGCACCTGGCCGGATCTTGATCAAAAGTACGGATACTCAGGATTCGTCAGACTCAAGCATTCCGATCCGTGCTCGGCACACATGATGATTGGTGAGCGCATATTCCGGAAAATCACCGACAACGTATGGAACCCCGACCGGCGCATCGAGGAAATGGATAACAGCGGGGTTTCTGTCCAAGTGCTCTCCACTGTGCCGGTGATGTTCAGCTACTGGGCAAAACCACGTGATGCGCTCGATCTCTGTCGTCTGCTCAATGATCATATCGCCGAAATTGTTCGGAAGTACCCGTCGCGCTTTGCCGGGCTGGGTACCATCCCTTTGCAGGATGTCGATTTGGCCGCAGAAGAATTAATGCGTTGCATTCGCGAGCTCGGCCTGCGCGGGGTAGAGATCGGGACCCACGTTGATCCAAATGATCATTGCCACGGCCCGGATTGCCGTAACCTCGATCATCCCACGCTCGATGTCTTTTGGAAGACAGCGGAAGACCTGAGCGCTGCAATTTTCGTCCATCCCTGGGACATGATGGGCAAGGAACGGATGCCGAAATATTGGTTGCCGTGGCTCGTCGGTATGCCGGCCGAAACGTCTCTTGCGATCTGTTCCATGATTTTCGGCGGGGTCTTGGAACGCTTTCCAAAGCTCGGCGGTGGCGCATTCCCGTTTACTATTGGACGCATTGAGCACGCGTTTCATGTGCGGCCGGATTTGGTCGCGACAGAGAACACAACGAATCCACGAAAATATCTCGCAAATGGCAGCACGCCAGCACGATTCTACGTCGATTCGCTCGTGCACGACGCCGACGCCCTGATGCTGTTGCTCAAATTATTCGGCAGCGAGCGCGTTGCGCTCGGTTCCGATTACCCTTTTCCACTGGGTGAAGCGCATCCCGGTAGATTGATCGAATCGATGAAACTTTCCGCCAAAGAACAAGCCCAACTGCTTTCCGACACCGCGCGCGAATTCCTTGGTTTAAAGGCGTGATGCCGCAGATCGTCTTCTGATTTTCGCCACGGATTAACACAGATTGAACACAGATCCGGAAAACTTTTTGGTTTCCTGGCTTCCAGATTCCTTTGTCCGATCCGTGAAAATCCGTGTTCATCTGTGGCGGAATCTTTTACAGTTCATGCCGGATCGCCCACAAATCATGAAAGATCGGCCTGAACAACGATTCTTTCAGAAACGGCACGCCTGGTGATCCGCCGGTACCTTTCTTTGCGCCGATGGTGCGCTCAACCAGCTTGATGTGCCGATAACGCCACTCCTGTAACCCTTCGTCGAAGTCAGTCATCAACTCGAATAGGATCGAACATTCAGGCGAATCTTTGTAGAGCCGAAGGATTTCCTTTTGTACCTGATCGTTCGGTTCGTTAGCTTTCGTGATGTCGCGATTCTGCAGCTCGTCGGGAATCCGCGCGCCGCGCGTAGCGAGGAAATCGTAGAAGTGATCGATGACCGTCCGCTCACCGAGCCGCTGCTTCATCCGATCGTAGCCCGGAAAATCGGGCTTCACGTAGGCGAGCGTCGAGGCGCGCTTGTATCCGAGCAGAAATTCCAGTTCACGAAATTGGACCGATTGAAAACCCGACGCAGTCTCGAGCCGATCGCGAAAGCTCGAAAACGACGACGGCGTCATTGTTTCCAGAATGTCTACCTGCGCCACCAGTACCTTCATGATTGTCCGTGTGCGCTTGAACGCGTGAATCGCGCCGAACAGATCGCCAGCGGAAAAGTCTCGCTTGATCTTCTCAAATTCGTGCAGGAGCTGCTTGAACCAGAGTTCATAGGTCTGATGAATGATGATGAACAGCATCTCGTCGTGCTCGGCCGGCGTTGAGCGCGGGTTCTGAAGAGTCAACAGCTTCTCAAGATCGAGATAGTTCGCGTAAGTCAGCGGCGGCATGACTGAAGATACGAGAGGATACCAATCAGGAAATCAGGAAGTTCTAATTGGAATATCGCTTCTGCAAGCGTCCGCTATGGGCGCTTATTCTCTCTGACGGACTCGTTGAGCTTCCCAATCTATCTTGAGGATGATTAATTCAATGCAGCAGAGGTAATCCCATGAAACGGAAACTCATCAATATCGTTGCCGGAACGGCTGTTGTTGTCAGCACGTGTTGTGTATTCGCGGGAGACAAGATCGACGTATCAGCGGTCGTCACAAAGTCCGACGCCGAGGCGATTCTGGGTGTGCCGGTCAAAGATCCGAAGGGAAGAAATAAGGAAGGCAGCGATGGGTTTTATGATTCTGAGTGGAGTTATCATGCCGTGACAGGCGACAAGGCGCTCGTGTTCGACGTGCTCTATGCGGGACAAGAAGCCCCGCCGCATCTCACTCAGACAATGTTTTCCGTGCTTGGCCCGGAGCGGGGAAAGCCAACCACCATCGATGGCTTCGGCGACAAGGCCATTTTTTATCACGACAAGACCGGTCTCGATATGCTGAACATCCTGAAGGGAAACATTTTGATCACGATCGGAATGCACGGCGTGCCGGCCAAAACCGCGCTCGAACAGGAGAAATCGCTCGCGAAGAAAATTCTCGCGAAGTTGTAGAAGGCGTGTGAGTGCGCTGTGTCAGCGCATCATGCGCAGATAATGCTCATCTCAGGGCACAGGAATCCTTTGCCTCGCCGACTGTCACATTCGCTTCCTTTTGTTTTTCTAGAAGCAAACCGAATTCAAAATAGAACGAGCAGGCTCGCTTCAGCCACACCGTCGGAAGTACGATAGTGTCTTCTCAAACAGACGCTCTTATGGAAAACGAACAAAGCTCAGCCAGCTTATGGGCAAATCCTGATAGTTTTTCGCTGCTGCTCGACAAGGCACGTCAATTTGCCGGTGAGTATATCGATACCATCCAAGACCGCCCGGTGTTTCCAGCAGAGGCATCGCTGCAGGCGATGAACGCGTTAGACGAACCATTGCCCGAAAATCCAAGCGATTCACTCGTGGCGCTGAAACTACTTCACGAAATCGGATCGCCCGCTGCGGTAGCTCAAACCAGCGGAAGGTACTTTGGCTTCGTTAACGGCGGAATAATTCCGGTCGGGCTTGCTGCGAAATGGCTGGCTGATGTCTGGGATCAGAACACCGCGCACTATGTGATGTCGCCAATCAACTCACGTCTCGAAGAAATCTGCGAACATTGGATCGTTTCGCTTCTTGACCTTCCCGGTGGGACCGCGGCCGGTTTTGTTAGCGGGACGACAATTGCAAATTTTTCCGGCTTGTGCGCTGGACGAAATGAATTGCTCCGCCGGCGCGACTGGGACGTTGTCAAGAAAGGTCTCTACGGCGCGCCACGAATTCGAGTCATCGTGGGCGCAGACGCTCACGCGGCCGTATATAAATCCATTTCAATGCTGGGTCTTGGCTCCGACAACGTCGAAATCGTTCCGGCGGACGACCAGGGACGGATGCAGCCGGAGCAAATGCCGAAACTCGACGAGGGCTCGCTGGTTGCAGCGCAGGTCGGCAACGTGAACTCCGGGGCGATCGATTCGGTTGGCGCCATCTGCCAGCGTGCGCATGCCGCCGGTTCATGGGTTCATGTCGACGGCGCGTTCGGACTTTGGGCGCGCGTGCTCCCGTCCATGCGCGATATTTGTGACGGCATTGAAAAAGCCGATTCATGGTCGGTCGATACGCACAAGACGCTCAATGTTCCCTACGATAGCGGCATGATCCTTTGCCGGGATCGCGAAGCGTTGACGAGCGCGTTCAAAACGTCCGCCTCTTATTTTCAATGGAGCGAACATCGCGATAGCATGAATTTCAGACCCTCGATGTCCAATCGAGCTCGCGTGATCGAGCTGTGGGCGGTCTTGAAAACTCTCGGGCGTGAAGGAGTACAACAGCTGGTCGAACAGCTTTGTCAAAATGCGCGACTCTTCGCCCGATTGCTATCCGAACAGGATTTTCAAATCCACAACGACGTCGTTTTCAATCAGGTGCTCGTGTCGTGCGGAGAGGACGCGTTGACTACCGCAACTCTTGGAAACATTCAGGCTTCCGGCGAGTGCTGGTGCGGCGGCTCGACCTGGCAAGGCCGAGCGGTGATCAGAATCAGCGTTTGTGATTGGGCGACCAAACCGAAAGACATCGAGCGATCTGTTCGCGCATTCGTTAAAGCTCGAACCGCCGCAATTGCGGAATGAGGTCGAGCAAGAGTCAGCGCGAGACCGCAAACATGTGCCTCAACCCATCTGGCGCAGATAATACTCGTCCCACGCCGCCGGGATGCTTTCCCGTGCTGAGTACGGTCCCGGTTCGTAAGCGCGCGAGGAAATACCTTGCTGGCTCAGTTCGCAGACGTGCCAGTCCTGCCGGTTGACCAAGTCCCAAAACTCAACGGCGTCGTCCGGGTCAAAATCAGCCCGCCTGAACGCCTCCGGATGAAAAAACCAATCGCATAAGATCAGTGTGCGTTCTGGCGATTGCGGCCACAGTTGATGCACCATGACGTAATCGGGATGCAGACTCAGCAGCGTGTTTGGAAAGATCGAGTAGTAAAAGACTCGGTTCTTTCCCTCGTGCTCATGCTCCTGCTCGTAATCGCGATCGCTCTTCCTCTGTTGCCCTCCTCGATCATGAGCAGGAACACGATTATGAGCACGAGGGGAATCGGCGATTCCCAGCGCACAGGCGTTTCCGCTCAAGGTCAGGCTCTTGCCTTTGGCTATTCGCATGAAACCACCGAGGAACGGACCTTCCGTCAGATCGTTCTCTGCGGAATCGTAGGGTGAGATTTTCGAGAGCTCCGGATGCACTCCAAGGCAGTGATAACACTCTGAATAATTTTCAAAGATCAACTTCCAGTTAGCTCGGACATCATATTCGATCCGTTTCGCTGAGCGAAGTGCCGACAGATTCCAGCGCGAAAATTTTCCGGCTAACGACGCGAACCATTTCTCCAGTGAGCTGTAGCCGCCTCGCTCCGCCGAGGTCTCCGCCAGATTTACGAAAATGAATCCTTCCCACAGTGCCAGGTTTACTGGATGCAACGAATAGTCGGCCTTTCTAAAGCCCGGCACATCATTCATGTGCGGCGCGCCGAGTAATCGTCCATCGAGTCCGTACGTCCACGCGTGATAGGGGCATTGAATGGCAGCCACATTTCCATTTTGGTCTTCCAGAAGTCGCGATCCGCGGTGGCGGCAAACATTGTAAAACCCGCGAATTGTCGATCTTTGATCGCTTGCAAAAATCAAACTTTCCCCGGCTACTTCCGCGATAAAATAATCCCCGGCGTCGCCGAGCTGGCTTTGGTGCCCAACCAACACCCATTGCCCTCGGAATATCTTCTCCAGCTCTTCAGCAAGAATGTCGGGTGAAACAAAATAGCGCTGCGGCAGCGTCTTTGCTCCCGCCTGAAAAGTTTCAGCCGTTTTGCGGAACATCAATGCTGCTTTCGTTTGCGTCACAGGCGTTCCGCAACCTGTATGCGGCATATATCCACGTCAACGCGGTTGTAGAGGCGCTTGTGCCAAGCGCCTGATCGCAAATCGATGCCAGCGGCGGTGTCTCGCCGCCAACCATCATTCTCTGACTAACACGGCCCGGTGAAATTCGTACCAGTCGTCGAGATTGTTGAGGTTCACGGCGTCTTTCGGAGCAGAAGCATCATCGGTCATGCTGCATGCGTTCAGAATGCCGTGCCGTGTTTCGTCGTCATGATTGTAACCGCGAACCGCAGCATTGTGCTTTTCGATAGCGTCTCGATTTAGAGACTTCGCATTCTTCTTCACCCACGCCTCGAATTCGGGGTAGGTCGGCTTGTTTTTCTTGATGTAATCTCTCACCGCCTGTTCTTCGAGTCCGAGCGCGGCCAGAGTCATCGCATCGAAACCTTTGCCAATGCCAGGATAACCAGAAGCAAGCTTGCCTTTTTCCTCGAGAGAGACCTTCTGCCAAAGACGCGGCAGGTGCAGAACGCCAAGCGGCCCGGCAACGCCGGAGCTGATCAGTGGAACATATGTATCACTCATAATGATTTCGTTAATCCGGCTCGGGCGAATTGCAACTTCTGAGCACCATCGAAACGCACAGCAACGCTCCCGTGAAAACGCGTTCTATTCGGTCTCGATGTTCGGTTTTGGTAATGGCGAAGAGATTTCGACTTGAGTGATTTTGCCGTCTGCCTCTCGAGATGCCTCGAGTTTCACCTCCTGTACCGGATCACTGCGCGTGCTGAGAGACGTCACGGTCATTAGCTTGCCATTAACGTCAATATTGTTGCGCGTGTGGTTGAGATTCTTTGCCTCTGCCGCCGATTGCCATCCATCCGCCAATTCTTCCGGCGTAAGCGGTGACGTGCCTGTCTGGACGATTCGCACTTCGTTACCTACGAGCTTCTTTGTAGGTGAGCCGGTGGGCTTGAACTGTGGAATGGCCGGCGTCCAATCGGGTAGCGCGACTGTGTCCGGCGCCGCCAGTTGTTTCTTCAGTGCGGCCTGTAATTTTTCCTGGTCGCGTTGTTCCTCCTGTCGTTGTCGCGCTGCCTCTTTGGTCGCTGCGTTGATTTCCGCGAGTTTCTTCTCGACGTCGAACGACGGCGCGTTTTGTGTCTGGGAACCGGCAGCTTTCTTTTGCATCTCCGCCACCTGCTTTAAGAAATCCTTCAGGTCAGCGTCGTCCGACGGATTGTCCTGCGCGCGGATAGCCGACACGAGCAGGATGGAGACAATCACAACAGAAGACGGCAAATATTTTGAATTCATTTTGGGACGATAGCAGGCTAGCTCAGCTTGCGGCAATTCAAATCGAGCCTGGCTCGCACTGAATGTCAGCGGGCGACCGACCAAATTGTCGCGCCAATCAAAATCGCTAACAAAACCGTCAAGGTGGTATAAACGAATAGATCCTGCAGCCGAGCGCGTTTCGCTGCCACGGAGTAAGGCATTCGTGTAAAAGTGACCATCGTGTAAAGCGGCAGGTAAACGCCGGGCAGCGCCGCTTCGAGCAGGTGATCGAGCTTCTTTTTTGCGCGAAAAGCTTTCGACGCCGTTTTGTCGCGCATCTCAATGAAATTGCCGACGGCGAGATCGGCAAGCGCATCGGCGTTTTCTTTGCGCCGGGAGAAGTATTCCGCAAACGCACGCTGTCGGTTTTCCGGAAATTTCTCCAGGAATTCGTCGAGCACGACACAATCCTCGAATGCGGCGTTCATGCCCTGGCCGTAGAACGGAACAACAGCATGAGCGGCGTCGCCGAGCAGGCAAACCTTATCTCGATAATACCAGGGCGCGCAGCGAATGGTGACGAGCGAACCGGTCGGGTTGTTCTTAAAATCTTCTAGCAGCGTGGGCATCAGCGGCACAGCATCGGGGAATTCTTCTTCAAAGAATCGGCGCACATCCTCATCGGTCTTCGTTGAAGCGAAGCTGCGCTGGCCCTCGAATTCCCAAAATAGGGTGCAGGTGAACGAGCCGTCCGGGTTCGGCAGGGCGATCATCATAAAACTTTTCCGTGGCCAGATGTGGAGCGCGTTTTTCTCCATGCGCCACGAGCCATCTGGCCCGGGCGGAATGGTCAATTCTTTGTAGCCGTGGGCGAGATAACTTTCGTCGTACTCGAAACTGTCGATATGCATTTGCATCGACTGCCGCACTGCGGAAAACGCGCCATCAACGCCGATCACCGCGTCACCGTGTGCGGCCAATTGGCCGTGTTTTGTTTCCAACTGAACTGTTGGCGTGTCGAGATCGACGTCGACGCATCGATGATTGAAGTGGACGCGCACGTTCGGATAACGCTGTGCCGCTTCGATGACAGTTGTATTGAGCGACGCGCGCCCGATCGAGTTGATGCACTTTTTCGGATCGACATCGTACGGAGTGAAATGCAGCGCACCGTACGTATCATGAATTATCCGGCCGCGCATCGGGATCGCCGATTGCAACGCTTCATCAGCGAGCCCGATCTGTTCAAGCGCTTGAATACCCCGGGTCGAGATCGCCAGATTGATCGAGCGCCCGCCGACGATATTACCCTCGCGCGGATCAGCGCGCCTCTCGTAGAGATCGACTTCATATCCGCGCCGCCCCAAATAAGCTGCGAGCAGTCCACCCGCCAGACCGCTGCCGATGAGTACAAACCTTGGCACTGACTAAGAATCTACGAATCAAGAAAGCAGGGAAGCAGGAAAACAGCGATCGCGGCCTCCATTCATTTCGGTAGCCCGATGGGAGTGAATTTGATAAATCGTGTCCAAATGAAGCCGTTATCTGGTTTTGTAATCGCGATAGGAGGGATGTTGATGCTTGTTCAACGGGTGCCAGCGCAAGAATCGCAACCCACCAAGCCAAAGCAATTTATCTATGTGCTACATCTGGTGCCGCGGCTGTACGACGATAAGAACTGGACGAAAGAGGACACTGCAGCGCTACATCGACATTTCGCTCGATTCCAGGAAGCGATAAAAACTGGCCAGCTAATCCTCGCGGGCCGCACATCCGAGTCGGGCGACAAGACATTCGGCATCGCGATATTCGAAGCCAATGATGAAGCCGCTGCCCGGAAGTTCATGGAAGAAGATCCCGCGGTTGCATCCGGCTTGATGACCGCAGACCTGCATCCGTTCACCGTCGCGCTTCAACGCAAGAATCCCTGATTGGCGCGGGGAAGTTGCTACCCAGCAGGAAACTGCGGAGATAGGAAACAACGATCTAGCGGCAGATATCCAGGCAAAGCTTCAACTCTTGGTGGAGGCCGTGGCCGTCTTCGGCTTCTCCTCGGTTTGATATTCCTGTAACCAGGCACTCCATTTCATGTTCTCTCTCCACATCGTGATTCCAGAGTGGCCGTAGTGCTGTTCGTCGAAACGCTGGTTAAGCGCGGTGACTACAAGGGCATTATTCTCGCTGGTTGTGTTAGGGTAAGCTTCACCCCAGTGGAGCACGAGCGTCTTAAGCTTGAGTTCTTTCAACTCGGGGCCGATGTCCTGCGCCCAGTGCCCGCACCAGCCGCGCTTGCGCATACCGATATTGTACAGGAACACCGTAAACTCCGGGTTAAGAGCGACCCGATATTCTTTTTTCAGACTGCGCGCCTTCGTATGCGCCGTTACCGACAGTGCTTGCGCTTCAGCCGGATCGACGTCGTGCGCGAGCGCGACCAAAGCTTTGCTCAGCTCCTTGATCGATCTCTCGTCGCTGGCCGTGGCCGTCCCAACCGCAAACAAGATTGCACAGATGAAACAGGTCGCTCGAATCATTTGGCTAACCTTGTAAAGGCGATCTGCAATCCTCGCAATCGTCAATGTGTAGAAATTGCGGGGCAACGCATCGGTTGCTAAGACTATCAAAATCGATGATGTCACGCAGACCGCCTACGCTTTTTCACCGTTTGCGGGTTCGGCGTCTGGTTAGTCCTTGTGCCGAATCGAGCCAGCGCCGCTGATGTGTTTCTCAATCACTGGCGGGTTGCCGGAGTACCGAACTTTTCCCGCACCAGTGATTGCCACTTTCAGCTTGTCGGCGACTGCAATCTCGGCATCCGCCGCGCCGGTAGTGGAGATCTCAGTAGTTTTGGTTTGCAACCCACTCGCTGTTAGCTCGCTTGCACCAGTCATATCCGCCAAAAGTTCGTCAATCTGTCCATCAAGTGAAACGCGCGCCGCCCCGCGCGACTCCAATGCGAATCTTGGACCGCTCAACTGCTTCGCGGCAAGTCTTACTGCGCCACTGATCCTGGCTCCTGCCCGCGTTGGGCTTGAGATGACCACCTGGACTCCATGGCTCGGCCGGATCTGCTCGCGCGTGAGCAAATGAAGTGTGTCGTCGGAAACATTGCTATTGATGTAAGGAAGAAGATTTTCGTCCGTGGTAATGTGGACGCTGGGGGTTCCACTTTGCCATTCGATTGTGAAAGCGCCTCTCGCATCGATATTGGCGAATGCATTGACTGGGCGTTCGTCCGTTTTGATATGGCCGTTGCCTCGAATTCCCACCCAGTGGCACGCGCTGGCCCACACGACGCATGCGGTCAGAAAAACAATCGTAATCTTCTTCATGGAAATATCATTTCTCTGGTTACGATGCGACGACGGATCGTTTTGGATTCAGGAAATTTGTTCAGTCGAAGTCGGCAAGGTAACTCTGCAATGAATCACGATCGGCGCAGCCGCCATTCATTCCACAATTTTTAGTTTCACCACGTCCACTAAGACGTCATCGACGTAGAATTCGACTCGATAATCGCCGTCGGCCCAGCCGTCTTGGGGTCGCGCCAGGGTGAACGCGCCGCGTGCTCTCGGGGCCTCCGCGACAGCAAAAGCTTCGTCCACCTTGTAATCCGGGGGGAAATCTTCGCCGATATTCTCTGCAATCCACACGGCCTTGACCTTTGCCCCTTTTCGTAACCGCTGCCCCTGCCAGCGCGCATAAATCTCGGATGTGTTCGATGAAAAAGTCGTCACCGGTTTGCCGAACCGCTCCTTTGCAAGGCTCACCGTAAGCTGCTTCGGGATGGCGTCGGATTTTACTTCGGGCCGCTCCACAATTCTGGGCCGTTCCGATAGCTCCAGAGAAATGCGCTGCAGCAAATCGCCCTTGGCAGCGCGCATTGCCGTTACGTCCTTCACGATCCCCACTCCCGATACAAACCAACGGTCAATTGTCATTGGGCTGGGTGATGTTTGCGCTCCCTGAATGTGGAAGGCATGAAATTCGCCGGCCGGCACCTTGATATTTTCCTCGCCGAGCACGTCGTAATGCTGACGCACTCTTAGTTCACCGATCTGTCCGTTAAAATCCCAACTCGCGCCCTTCTTAAGCGGGTTGGCAATCATCATCTGTGGAGGATTAAAGTTAATCTGTTCGCCGTCCAGATTGATCCGTGCCCAGCAAACAATTCCTTGCTCATTGATCGTGAGAAGGTCCGTGTTTGTGATCGCGCCTCCCCGATGCATTTCGAACTTGAGAAGATCTTTCCCATCAATGTTCTCTGTTCCATTGATGCGATACAAAACCGGCAGGCGGATCTTTCCATCGGCGTCCGGTTTTACGTGCCGAACGTCAAGACCTTTGCCGATTTCTTCCGTCATGTTGTATCGCCAGCTGGTCCCATCTGCGGTGGGAAGCAATTCGCCACCAAACATCATGGCAAGCGGTGCTGCCGTAAGTATTAGGATGGAGAGTTTCATTTACGCTTGGGAATGCGAAAATTTGCGCAGCGGTTAACATGCTCTGCGCCTGACACGCATTCTGACACGACATGGCAACTTTCGTTCAACCGCTCTGCACTTCCTTAACCTCCCGCTGCATCATTCGACTGCTGCAATTCTCAATAGCCTTTGCAATTGCATGCTGGTTTTGCACTCTTGCGACCGGAGCGCAGCCCTCGAATCAATCGCGCCACGTCGTTGTCGTCGTCTGGGACGGGATGCGTCCGGATTTCGTTACCGAACAAAATACGCCGACGCTTTGGAAGCTCGCGCGCGAGGGAGTCACTTTTCGCAATCATCATGCCGTCTATCCCAGTGCGACCATGGTAAACGGCACGGCGCTGGTCACCGGTGTTTATCCCGGCAGGAACGGAATCATTGCAAATCATGTGTATCGTCCGGAGATCGATCCTCACCACGCGATCGATGTCGAGCTACCACCAATGGTAAAGAAGGGTGATGAAGTTTCCCGCGGGAAATACCTTTCTGTTCCGACGATTGCCGAGCTAGTCCAGCGCGCAGGAGGACGCACGATAATTGCTTCTGCAAAAAGTGTCGGGCTTTTGCTGGACCGACAGGCCGACGTTGGGACTGCGAAAAATTGCGTCACGCTATTCGCGGGCAACGCCGGACTACGTACACGAAGTGGAGCCCCGGACTCCCTCCCGGCGGAGATTGTCCCTTCCATTGCTGCAACGCTTGGTCCCTTTCCATCTGGCCACCTGCAACAGGACGCCTGGACAACAAAAGCGCTGACCGATTGTTTTTGGAAAGACGGTGTGCCGGCCCTTTCCGTGCTTTGGTTAGGCGAACCGGATCTTACACAACATGAATTTGCGCCGGGCTCGCCAGCATCGATAGCTGCGATCAAGTCCTCCGATGAAAATCTCGCGGCGGTGCTTTCGGCGTTAGATCAACGAGATGCGCGCGGAAGAACAGATGTGTTTGTTGTGTCCGATCATGGCTTCTCCACGATCGAGCGGTCGGTTGATTTACGGAAAATTTTGAATGACGCCGGTTTCACCGCGAAGACGGAATTTAACGACCAACCAAAACCTGGAGAGATCATGCTGGCAGGAAACGGCGGCAGCGTTCTTTTCTATGTCATCGGACACGATGAGACGGTCACGCGCCGTCTGGTTGAATTCTTGCAGCAATCAGATTTTGCCGGCGTGATTTTTACGAAAAAACCAATAGAAGGAACGTTCGTTCTCGGGCAAGCGACCATTCAAAATCCTCATGGGCCTGACGTCGAGATGGCCTTCCGCTGGAACGACTCAAAAAATCAATTTGGTATTCCGGGAATGATCGACGCCGATTGGCAACGAAAAGCCGGGGAGGGGACGCATGTTACGCTCAGCCGATTCGACATGCACAACACGTTGATTGCGGCCGGCCCGGATTTTCGTCAGGGGGAAGTGGATGATTTACCGACAGGCAATATCGATCTTGCCCCGATGATATTGCGCATTCTTGGAATCACCGCGCCGCAGAAAATGGATGGCAGAATCTTGCCCAAAGCAGTCGTGAATGGCGAACCGGCGACTGCTGGATTGAAACCGGAAACGAAAACTATCGAAGCTACAAAAGATTTTCCATCCGGCACGTGGCGACAAACACTCAAAATCTCCCGCGTCGGCTCGACCATTTATCTCGACGAAGGCAACGGTACATTTACCGCGAAATAAGAAGCGGCCTCCATCCCATTCACCCGCTTTGTTGGAGTCGATTCGATGGCAGCGTTGCGCTATGACCAAGTGATCAGGCGAAGTTCGTGCCCTTGCATCAGGCAAGAATGCGTTGGCACGACGCGCACGCTGAAACCGTAGGTGCCGCTTTCGGTTGCGGGAACGCTTCCGTGGTAAATGTAATTGCCGTTGCCGTCGGCGTTGCTGCTTTGATTGAGCACAGTCGCGGCGGGATTGCGGAGGTCGCCATTGTCTATTTCGCCGTGATAAGCTTCGACGCGGACATGTTGCGGATCGACTGCGCCCAGATGCACGCGCGCGCTGATCTGCAATGATTCGCCGACCAAAATGCTTTGTCGATCTTTGTTGGTCATTTGGACGTCGGAGATTTGAACTTGTGGCCAATCCTTGCGTATTTGCGCTTTCCACTGGCTTAGTTGTGTTGCGGCACCGCAGCCGTCACGAGAAAAATTTTGGTAAGCGTCAGCTGCTGGAACATAAAGCTGCTCGGTATATTCCTTCACCATCCGTTGCGTGTTGAAGACTGGCGTGACGCTGCGAATGGATTCGCGCATCAACTGCAGCCAGGCGAGGGGAAGCTTGCCGTCCGGTTTTGCGTAATAAAGTGGAACGATTTGGTTCTCGAGCAATTGATAAAGGCTGCTCGCGTCCACTTGATTTTGAAATTCAGTACTGCCATCATCGATCTCAGCGCCAATGGCCCAGCCGTTGCTGCCGTTGTAGCCTTCGCGCCACCAGCCATCGAGCACGCTGAGGTTAATCCCGCCATTCGGCGCCGATTTCATTCCGCTGGTGCCGCTCGCCTCCAGCGGACGCAGCGGATGGTTTAGCCAAAGATCGACCCCTTGCACGAGGCGGCGCGCGATGTAGCTGTCGTAGTCCTCCAAAAAAACTACTCGATTCTCCAAGCCAGCTTCGCGGCTGAGTCGATAAACCTCCTCGATAAGGGCCTTGCCTGCTTCGTCCCGTGGATGCGCTTTTCCTGCGAAAATGAATTGCACAGGGCGCGTGGCATCGTTCACCAATCGTTTCAGTCGTTCCTTATCGCTGAACAAAAGCGTGCCGCGCTTGTAACTGGCGAAACGGCGCGCAAAGCCAATAGTCAAAATTTCCGCGTCAAGGATGCGGTTGACCTTGCGAATTGATTCGGGGGATTCGCCCATTCGCTCGCGGCGCTGTCGCTCCCGGTCGTGGACGAACTCAATGAGGCGCCGTTTGAGTTGTTGATGGGTTTCCCAAAGTTGCGCATCGGGAATATCAATTACGCCGCGCCAAAACTCCGGCGCGGTCAGGTGCTCCTCCCAATCGCCGAGGTGCTTGCGATAAAGTGCCGCGAATTCCGGCGCCATCCAGGTCTTGGTATGAACACCATTAGTGATGTTAGTAATCGGCACTTCGTGCACAGGAACGCCCGACCACACATCTTTCCATAGCGACCGAGTCACTTCGCCGTGCAACTTACTAACGCCATTCGTGTGTCGACTGAGACGCAGCGCCAGGATAGTCATACTGAACGGGTCGTCTGGATTCAGTCGTGTATGGCCGAATGAGAACAGCTCGTCGAATGGAATATTTAGTTCCTTCGCGAATTTGCTGAAGTATTTCTGCATCATCTCGCGCGAGAACGAATCGTTCCCGGCGGGAACCGGAGTATGCGTGGTAAAAACGTTGGCGGCCGCCACTAGTTGCAGCGCAGAGTAAAAATCGAGCTTCTTTTCAACTACATTCAGACGAATACGCTCGAGAGCCAGAAACGCCGAATGTCCCTCGTTCATGTGAAACACAGCCGGCTGAATACTGAGCGCCGCCAGCGCTTTTACTCCGCCAATGCCCAGTACGATTTCCTGGCGCATCCGCATCTCAAGGTCGCCACCGTAAAGCTCGGCGGTGATGAGGCGGTCTTCGGGGTTGTTCTCCGGGATATCAGTGTCGAGGAGGTAAACGTTCACGCATCCAACGCGCAATTCCCACAATCTGGCAAAAACCTGCCGATCCAGGATCGGAACTGAGATCAGGATTTTCGTGTCGCCGTGGCGCACTTCGCGAATCGGAAGATGATAAAAATTCTGATTGAGATTGATCGCCTGCTGGACGCCATCCTTGTCGATCTGCTGCCGGAAATAGCCGTGCCGGTAAAGCAGACCGATTGCCACAAAATTCAAGTCAAGGTCGCTTGCCGATTTGCAATGATCGCCGGCGAGGATACCGAGGCCGCCGGAATAGTTTGGGACCGATTCGTGAAAGCCGAATTCCGCCGAAAAGTAGGCGATGGGATTTTTGATCGCGCTGCCGGCGCCGGTTTTTCCATACGTATCGTGGCGACCAAGATATTTTTCGAATTCCTCAAATACCTGTTTCAGCTCGCGCGTAAAATTTTTATCCTGGGCAAGTTCTTCCAATCGGGATTGCCGCGAAAGTTGCAGCATTCGGATCGGATTATGGTTAGTGCGAGCCCACAGTTCGTGATCAAGATGCCGGAACAGGCGCCGCGCATCCGGCTCCCACGTCCACCAAAGATTGAAACTCATTTCGCGCAGCGGCTCCAGCGCAGCTGGCAGAATGGGAGTCACGTTGTAAGTCTGAAAATTTGGCATGCGAGTTCCTTTAATTACCCCGCTGTGCGAGGCGGGACGCTACGATATCGTGGGTTTAAGACCTAGAACGTTAGCATCCGAACGCGTCAAGGCGAACAGAGCCGCAGTTAATCAAGAAAAGCTGATTCGGCAAGTCTCTATCAACGGCACGCTGTCGGTCGTGGGTTTCGGACAACTAAATCAGCCTCTATAAAACGTCATCGATTCACGGCTACGGGTCGCTGGGCGAGAATTAGCCCCAAAAAAAATCCTGCGATCAGCCCGCACATATGCGCGGACATGCTGACCTGTGGGGTCGAAAGATCGAACGCGATTTGGATCGCAACGATCAGTCCCACGTTTGCCAATCGTTGTTTCGCATACGGCGCATGCCGGTGCCGCAGCAGAAATCCGGCCCACGCGCCGACGATTCCCATGATCGACCCCGATGCGCCGATCAGCTGAGCCGGTTGTACCAGACCTATTACCGTCAAAGCCACCACGCCGGCGCCGGAGGCGAGCCCTGAAATCAAGTAACAGACGACGAACCGCATCGTGCCGATGGATCGTTCAAGCGGCGGACCAAGAACATAGAGCGCGAAAAGATTGAAAAGCAGGTGGAGGAAACCTCCGTGCAAGAATAGCGCCGTGAAAAAGCGCCAGTATTCGCCTTCTGCGATAACCGAGTTGGCGTCGATCGCGCCGATCCGGTGTAGAACGTCGGGGTCGTTCCAATCGCCTGCCGAGATCTCGAGAATAAATGCACCCGCGTTGAGCAGAATAAGAATGAAAACGGCAGGCGCCTTTCGGAGCTCGGCGAGGCCGGAAGCGCGCGCAGTTTTGTACTCGACCGATCGAGCTGAGTGGTTCGCTTGAGATTCCAAACGGCTAAGCAATTGCACTTGGTCGCGCAATTCGCTCGTGGGATGCAGAATTTGAAGAGCCATCCCAATTTTTCGGGCCGACCTGTAATTTCCCCTCGCGGCGAGCTCGGTCATCTGGCGCAAGCCCATTGCTGGAACGAATAAGAGAACAAACCAGGCGCTGCCACCGATGTATCCCGCGGCGCCACGCCAAAACAGCCAGGCAATGCCGGTAATGCCGAGAACAGCGAATGCGGTGATACGCGAGCCACGATACGGCGCGCTGGGACGCAATGTCCGGGCTAACACCAGGAACGATGAAATCACCGCCAGAAAAAGAAAAATGTGATTGAGATCCACAGACCAGTTGGGCGAGGGGACGTGATTCGTTACAACATTACAACCGGAAACCGAATTAACGGTTCAATGCTTCAACATTGTAACCTTTTTAACCTTGTAACTTTTTTAACCCCTTTAACATTCGCACATGCGCATCGCTGTCACTGATTATCTCGACGTCATTTCATCCTGGTGCTTTTGGTCCGAGCCGACATGGGCTGAATTGAAAAAGCGGTACGAAGGCCGGGTTCAATTTCAGTGGAAGATCGCATTGATGGATCCCAGGGGTTTGCCTACTTCGCGCGAGCAGGAGCAATGGTTCTACCGCCGCAGCGGAATGATGATGCGCTCGCCATTCATGCTCAATACCGACTGGTACGACGCGAGTTTGCAGGAGTGGCTTGCGCCGAATTGCGTGGCCGAGGCGGCTAAGGACTTTGGTGGCACTGACGATCGCGTTCGTCTTGCCATCGCTCGCGCTGCGTTGCGCGAAGGCAAGAAAATCGGCGATTGGGATGTCTCCGCTCAAGTCGGCGCTGAAGCAGGCGGAATCGATCTTAGAGAATTGCTCGAACGCGCGAAGTCGGCGGAAATCGAACAGCGCATTTGCGCTTCGACCGGTGAATTTCATGCGCTTCAAGTCACGCAACGCCCAACTTTTGTGATCGATACCGAGATCGGTGACCGCGCGATTTTTTCAGGCGTTGTGACCCTGGAGCCCCTGACAGCTACCCTCGATTCAATGCTTGACGACGCAGCTGCATACGCGGCGCATAAGGCCCATTTTGGCGATCCACCTGCAAAATGATCGTCAGAACATCGTTACTTGATCGTCACGAGATTCGCCTTGCCAGTGCAGGATTGTTGCCTACAACTTCCCTCGGCTCGCGATTATTAGTGCGAGCACTTCGTCGCGGTGAATCGCATCCGGGGCGAAGCAAGAGTGCCCCGGCGTATGCGAATGCTAATGCCGGGGATTGCGATAGATGGAAATACGGTGACGTGGCGCACTCCCACTTCACCGGTTAGGAGCTGTGATCTAATCTGCAACCACAAATTCGTGTAAACGGTCGGATTCGCGCCCGCGAAGTCCGGGTCATTATGGGGACGACCGGCGAACAGCTCGGCGTCATGAAACTGAGCGACGCCTTGCGCAGAGCTCAAGGTCTTGGGCTTGATTTGGTCGAAATCGCACCAACGGCCAATCCGCCGGTGTGCAAAATCATCGATTTTGGAAAGTTTCGATACGATATTTCCAAACACACCAAGGACAAAAAGCCGGCCAGCTCAAGGCTGAAGGAAATCAAGTTTCGTGTTAATATCGACGAGCACGATTACCTGACGAAAATCCGGCACGGTGAGGAATTTCTAGACCGCGGAAACAAGGTGCGGGTGCAGCTGCAATTTCGCGGCCGCGAAATGGCGCATCAGGAATTTGGAATGCAGCTCGTTCAGAAAGTGCGCGACGATCTATCCGGCATGTCGCAAGTAGAAATGGATCCGAAAATCACTGGGCGCAATATCACCATGACCCTTGCGCCTCTGCCGGCAAACCGCCGCAAACGAAAATTCACTGCGGAGCCTGAAACGGCTGAGGAAATCGAGAAGGCCAGCGCACCAGCGGGCACCTAATTCGCAGAGGCAAAGTTCAGGGCCTCTTTTTACCCTGTGGTGACGCCTTAGGCTTGGGAGTTGACGGAGGAGGAGTTACTGACACGTTGGCAGCCTGTTTCTGGTCTAGTCGCTGCTTCCGCGCTTTTGCATCCTGATTATTGGGATCCAGCTTTAAAACTTTCTCGGTGTCCGTCATCGAATTCGTTGAGTCGTTCTTTAACTCATAAATATAGGCGCGGTAGTTGTAATACCGGACTTCATTCGGTTTGAGCTTGATGATTTCGGAGTAATCGGTAAGCGCCTTATCGTAATCATTTATTTTCATTTCCACCGCCGCGCGTTGTTCGTAAATCCGCACATCTTGCGGAGTTAATTTGAGCGCTTCGCTGTATTCGGTGATGGCATCCTGGTAGCTCTGTTCGCTGGCGTCCGCGTATCCACGTCGCTGATAGACAGCAGCGAGTTCATCCGCGTACTTATGGTCCATTGCGGTGGCTTTGCGAAGCAGCTCAACGGCTTTGTCCCAGTCCTGGTTCTTCGCAGCCTCCGCGCCTTCCCGAGCGAGTTTGTTTGCTTCAACATTTTTCTTTTCCGCCCCGGACACTTGTGAAACGCAGAGCGCCAGGGCAGTGATGAGAGTAAAGGCAAAAGATATTTTCATGATTTCTGTTGGACGTTAATCTTCTTAGACAATTCGAAACTGAGGAGATAAATAGTTGGCTGTAAGCTCAACAGTTTCAAGTCTGTTCCGGAGAATGCGCCTGCTCGACATGGATCTTTGGCTCGGGCTCGGCTGCAGCCGGCTTACCCGGGCCGGGCTCATCTACGCGCATGATGCGCATGGCGCGGCCGGTGGTCTCATCAATTTCGATCAGCGCTCCGCGCAAGCGCACTTCGCCACCCGCAACGGGGAACGGTGCCGGCAGATTTGAAATGAATCGGTTCATGATCGGATCGATTGCACGGCCCAGGATGGAGTTAACAGGTCCGCACATGCCGGCATCGCATATAAAAGCTGTGCCGCCGGGGAAGATTTGCTCGTCGGCTGTCTGAACATGCGTGTGAGTCCCGATGACAGCGGAGACTCTTCCGTCGAGAAAGCGACCCATGGCAATTTTTTCACTCGTGGTTTCGCCGTGGACGTCGACGACGATGTTCACAGTCTCCTGGCGCATCTTCGTCACCACTGTTTCGACAGCACGAAACGGGTTTTCCAAAATCGGTTGCATAAACGTGCGTGCCTGCACATTGATGACGCCGATCTTGCCCTTGGCGGTTTCCAGGACGATCGATCCGTTTCCCGGCGCGCCGTCGGGATAATTCAGCGGACGCAGTAAACGGGGTTCGGTGTCGATGAACGAAAGAATCTCTTTCTGGTCCCAAATGTGATCGCCTGTCGTGATGACCGAGACGCCGGCTCGCAAAAGATCAATTGTAATTTTCCCTGTTATCCCTCGACCAGCTGCGGCGTTTTCGCCGTTGACAATGATGAAGTCCAAACCGTGCCTCGGCTTAAGCTCTGGCAGCTGGGTAATCACTGCGGTTCGGCCCGGCTCGCCAACAACATCACCAAGAAAAAGAACGGTTAGCATTCTGCGAGCATCGTATTAAAGCGGTTTGAAACGTCGATGTGAAAATTAATGACGAAATCCAAACGACAAATGACGAAGCTCGAGTTGTGCCGTTCCGTCATTCACGGTTCGTCATTCTTTCGTCATTCGTTATTCGAGCTTTCTCATTTCTTGTTGTCTTGCTGTCGATCTTTCCGGCCGCCAGTCGCGCCGGGGATAATCTCGGCATTCTCGGCGCGAATCCGCGATGGAACGTGCTGGAGAAGTATCAGGGAACGATTACGCACGATGAATTCAGCCGGCTGACACAGGACGTTTATTGCACTCACGGATTCGCTCCTGATTTGATTCAAATAAACGAAAAAACAGCGCGAATCCTGATGAACCGCGCGTCGCAGAAATTTTTCACGCTGCGGTTTGCGGAGAATCCCGCGGCTGCGGGACGCAAACCGGTGCCGCGCCTCTGGCGGCCCGCGAGATCATTGCCGCCAGCGAGAGCAGAGAAACCTCTTTTCGGTTTGAGGATCGCGCTCGATCCCGGCCATCTCGGCGGGAAATGGGCAAAGATGGAAGAGCGCTGGCTTCAGGTGGGCGCCAGCGAGCCAGTCGAGGAAGGCGATCTGACTTTACACGTGGCGCGATTGTTGGCCCCGCGATTGCGTGAACTCGGCGCGAAAGTTTCGTTCATCCGGAATAGCGAAGAACCGACTACAACGAAACGTCCCGACGATTTTCGGGAGCTCGCAAGAAAAATTCTGATCAAAAACGGCGTGCCGCACCCGCGCGAGGATGTTCTTGATTCAAATGATCCAGCCAAAGAGCAAACCATCCGCTGGCAGAGCGAAATCTTGTTTTATCGCTACAGCGAAATTCGACGTCGGGCTGCACTTGTGAACTTCAAATTGCATCCCGATCTTGTGCTTTGTTTGCATTTCAATGCAGAGGGCTGGGGGGACCCAACCAATCCCACCTTGACCGACACTAATCATCTTCATTTGCTTGTGAACGGCTCCTATTTGGCAGAGGAGCTCGAATTTGATGATGAACGCTTCGAAATGCTCCGTCGGCTTCTCAGCCGAGCTTACGACGAGGAATTGCCGCTAGCCGACACAATTGCGACGGCAATGGGTCGCGAGACTGGGTTGCCGGCTTATCAATATCCGACGACCAACAGTACCACCAAAGTCGGCGTTAGCGGTTACGTGTATGCGCGCAATTTGCTCGCCACGCGGCTTTATCGTTGTCCGGTGGTTTACTGCGAACCCTACGTCATGAACAGCAACGACGCCTTCGCTCGTATTCAGGCTGGCGACTACGAAGGAACACGCAACGTCAACGGCGTCGAACGCAAAAGTATCTTCCGCGAATACGCCGACAGTGTGGCGGACGGGCTGGTCGAATATTATTTCAAAGCGCGTTGTAGCCGGGATCGGTGATCCCGGCCGCCGGAGTCAGCGACTCCGGCTACAGTTGTGCAATCACCTCGCGAATATCGTCGAACGTTATGTCCGCGGTTACATGCGCCGCACCGATCCGCGGGGTCACAATAAACCGCACTTTTCCGCCTTCAAATTTTTTGTCGAACTTGATCGCTTCAACGATCTTTTGGCGCGGGAAATTCTTCGGCAGGTTAATGGGCAACTTGAATTTTCCGAGAAGATCAACGATGGCATCGCGCTGGTCTGCCGACAGCGCAGCCTTGTTTGTGGAGATCGCGCATGCAGCGACAATTCCAAGACTCAACGCTTCTCCGTGAAGGAATTTCCGATAACCTCCCGCGCGTTCAATGGCGTGGCCAACTGTGTGACCGAAATTGAGAAGAGCACGCTCACCAGTCCGGTCGCGCTCATCTCTCGCCACGATTTTCGATTTGATTTTGATGTTGCGCTTGATGAGCCGCTGTAGGGCAGACGCTTCGCCCGCCTTCCAACGTTGAAGTATCTGGAACATCTTCGCGTCGGCGATCACGGCGTGTTTGATGATCTCGGCGAAGCCTTGGTTAAACTCGCGTCGTGGCAGCGTTTTAAAAACACCCAGGTCATCGATGACCAGTACTGGATGATGAATTGCACCGATCAGATTTTTCCCGTCGCATGTGTTCACACCGGTTTTGCCACCGATCGAGCTATCCACCATCGCCAGCAGCGTCGTGGGAACTTGAACGTGTGGAATGCCCCGATGATAAATCGCTGCCACGAATCCTGAAATGTCGCCCACAACTCCGCCGCCGAGGCCGATCACAAAGGATTGCCGATCCAGGCCAGCAGCAATCATCTGATCGCAAACCATTCCAGCTTGTCCAAGTGTCTTCGATTTCTCGCCGGCGGGAATCGTGATTAGTGTCGGCTCAAAACCCGCTGACGCTAAACTTTGCCGTACTTGATCGGCGAAATGCCACGCGACATTAGTATCGGAAACGATTGCGCAGGTTTTGCGATGGAGATATTTGCGTACGCGCTTGCCAATCTGCTCAATCAAGCCTGAGCCGACAAGCGCCGGGTAACAATGTGCGGCGCTGCGAATTTCCACAAGAGCTACGGGTACGGAACGTACGGGCTCCAACGGAACGCTGCGCTCGGATCACTCCCTGAAGGTGTATCGTTGATGAACGTTGTCCAAAGCATGTTCTCAGAGTGCAAATCGGCGAAGAGCGCGTTGATCTTTGTGCGGTTATTATGCGTCCCGCCAGACGCAGCGGGGTTGGTATTCTTGTAAACGGTCACTGCAGCAGCCGTTCCACCAGCGAATGTTACCGTTGCCCCCGTAGCTTGCGAGGGAGCGAACATAATAAATACCGAAGGATTGGTAATCTTAGTCACTGACAAGCCGGCGATGCTCGAGCCGGATCCGGGATTGCCATTCAAGCCATAACTGATCGGCGCAGTAGCGTCGACCTCCGAGCGGGGACGCCTATCGAAAGGTGATTGAAAGATGCTCCACGCGGCCAGGTATTTTGGATGGAGCTGCGTCATCCAGATGCCGCCGGCAGTAAATAAAACGCCGTCGCTGTCATTCAAGTAAGTTTGCGTTGCAAGTCCGATCTGGCGCAGGTTGCTCAAATCTTTTG
>WNGE01004567.1_pt2 | contig 32949 bp, 27 predicted proteins | sample 5400651 | NCBI WGS metagenome assembly WNGE01 (sample SAMN13153370, study PRJNA577476) | soil metagenome | isolation source: 60 cm soil or saprolite under grassland replicate 2 | place: USA:California | collected 2016-06-15
TCGCCAGCCGGCAGCCGTGCCGTGCGCACTCCTCTGCCATCGCCAAACCCAGGCCGCGGCTTGCGCCGGTGATCAGGACAACCTTGCCGGCGAGAGACACGGTCGCGAATGCGTCCCAAAGTGCCCTCCCTGCCACACCCGCGAGAAGACCCGCCCCACTCACTGCGGCAACGCCGATCGCAGCCGCACCGGCTGCGAATGTCCAGGACAAATTGCGCTTATGTTTGCGCGCCATAGGCACCCCTCCTTCTCATTCCCAATTTGCCCAATTGCGGGCAGATCGGACCCTGTGCGGATTTCCATAACTGGGATGCCAAAGAAAGCAGTGGAGCAGAGCTGCGGGAAGTCTCGGAGTCGATTTTCCTCGGTGGCCGACTGTTCCGTCCGTCGGTGCTCAATAGCAGCGCAGTCAGGACATCGCGCCCAAACCGGCGGCATCTGAATGGAGAAAACACCTGAAAGGCTGGGAAATAATATGAAACAGGACGCAATCATTCCGATCCGTGGCTCCGGCCCTCCTGTAAGCACCTCGCATCGTCCTCAATTGCGACATCTGGGAGCACTGCTGGGCGGAACCGCGCTTGCGGTGTACGGGTTGTCGCGCCGCTCCCTTGCCGGCGCCCTCATGGCGAGTTCCGGAGGTGCGCTGGCGTACTACGCCTATCGCGCGGACTCCAAGCCGCAATCATTGGAGGCGCAGGGCAGCGTGCTGCTGAACTGTTCTGTCGCGGAGGCATTCCAGTTCTGGCGGAGCTTCGAGAACCTGCCTCGCTTCATGGCCAATCTGGAATCGGTGACCGTGACGGATGAAAAGCACTCGCAGTGGACGATCCGAGGACCTCTGGGTAAGCCCATCACCCTGAACTCGGAGATCGTCGAGCAGCGCGATAACGAGTACATCGCCTGGAGAACGCTCCCCACCAGCAACGCCAAAAAGGGCTCGCTTCGGAGCCCGTCGCTTTCCGGCCCCGAAGTGGAGGCAAAGGGTATTGTCAAATTTCACGAGGCGCCACACGGCCGCGGGACCGTGCTGGAGGCCAGAATTCGCTATTGGCTTCCCGGTGGAGCTCTGGGCCGGGCGGCTGCCAAAGCGCTGGGCAAAGACCCAGACTTCATGATGCGCCAAGACCTGCGCCGCATGAAGGCGCTGCTTGAGACCGGAGAGATCCCCACGACCGAAGGCCAGCCGCATGGGCCGCGCACGCTGTTCACAGGCGTCGCCCGCGTCATCGATCCGGACCAGCCCGTGCGCCGCGATGTGGGCCTGCGCCAGGCAATCGAGGAGCAAAGGAGGGCGTCATGAAGGCAGTATGTTGGATGGGCGCGGAAAAGATAAGCGTCGAGACGGTGCCCGAGCCGAAGGTCCTGAACCGGCGCGACGCCATCATTCGCATCACGAGCACCTGCATCTGCGGCTCCGACCTGCATCTCTACAACGGATTCATGCCCACCATGGAGCAGGGCGATATTCTGGGGCACGAGTTCATGGGCGAGGTGGTGGAAGTCGGGCCGGGTGTGAATCCGGAGAAACTCAAGGTTGGGGACCGCGTCGTGGTGCCGTTTACCATCGCCTGCGGCAACTGCTTCTTCTGCAAACACCAGCTCTGGTCCTGCTGCGACAACTCGAACCCGAACCATTGGATGGCCGAGCAGTTGATGGGATACTCCCCATCCGGGCTCTTTGGCTACACGCATATGATGGGCGGATATGCCGGCGGACAGGCGCAGTTCGTGCGCGTCCCATTCGCCGACGTCGGCCCGATGAAGCTGCCGCCCGACATCAGCGACGAGCAGGCCGTTCTCCTCTCGGACGTCTTCCCTACCGGCTATTACGCTGCGGTCAACGCCGACATCGAGCCCGGAGACAGCGTGGCAGTCTGGGGCTGCGGGCCCGTAGGACAGTTCGCCATTCGCTCGGCCTTCCTGCTCGGCGCAGAGCGCGTGATCGCTATCGACCGCTTTCCTTACCGGCTGAAAGCGGCGCAGGAAGGCGGCGCCGAGATCATCAACTACGAAGAATGCGATGACCTGATTCAGACGTTGAAGGACATGACTGCGAACATCGGCCCGGACCGCTGCATCGACGCGGTGGGAATGGAGGCCGCCGGCCACACCTTCCCGTTCCTGCTGGACAAGGCGAAGCAGAAGCTGCGTTTGCAGTTCGACCGTCCCAACGTGCTGCGCCAGGCGATCCTCGCCTGCCGCAAGGGCGGAACGGTCTCGGTGCCCGGCGTCTACGGCGGCTTCATCGACAAGATGCCTATGGGGCAGTTTATGAACAAGGGCCTCGTGATGAAGACCGGCCAGACGCACATGATGCGCTTTATGCAGCCCCTGCTGGAGCGCGTGCAGAAGGGCGAGATCGACCCCAGCTTTATCGTCAGCCATCGCGTGAGCATCGACGAAGCACCCAGAATGTATCAGATCTTCCGCGACAAGCAGGAAGAGTGCACAAAGGTCGTGCTTGATCCCTGGGCCGAAGCCAAGGCCGCATAGTGATGTCACGGGTGCCCCAGTCAAGCTTCTTTGCTTGACTGGGCTTTTTGTTAGCACAGGCAACGAAATTGCCTGACGAAGCTGGCGTTGCGGCGACCATTGGAGCGAAAATTCCGTCTGCGGACCACGCGCGCGGAGCGCTGAATTGAGTCATCGGAGCCCGGAGCTGAGCAACTCGGAGATCGCGGAGCTGCTCGCCATTCAGTCCGAGCGAGAAACATCGCACAAGCAGAGGGCGCTGCGACGCGCTTCGCGGCGCGCCTTTCTTTGGCCCGAAGAGGCCGCCGATCTGCTCCGGCAAGGACGTTCGCTCACGGAGTTGTCGGCCGTGGGCCCGTATCTTGCGCGTTGCATTCGACAGTGGATCGAGGACCCTCCTCTGCCCTCTACACCGCCTGAGATCAGGGCCGGATTCTTCACCATCACTGAGGCACGCGCGTCACTGGCGACAAATCCCGGCTGGCTCGGCTGTATCCGAGGCGATCTGCAGATGCATACGCTGTGGAGCGATGGCTCGGGCTCGGTGCGCGAGATGGCCGAGGCCGCCTCCGAACGCAACTACGAGTACATTGCCATTACCGACCACTCCAAGGGGCTTAAGATTGCAGGCGGTATTGACGAGGCGCAGTTGCAGGAGCAGGCCGAGGAAATTGCTGAACTCAACGATTCTTTGAAGTCCGCGGGCAGCCAGCTTCAAGTCATCCGCTCGGTTGAATTGAATCTGGATCCCGGCGGGCAGGGCGACATGGACGAGCGCACTCTGGCGCAGCTCGATCTGGTGCTCGGTTGCTTTCATTCATCGCTGCGCAAGAAAGAGGACCAGACGGAGCGATATCTGGCTGCGCTGCGCAATCCGTCGATCCACATCCTCGGGCATCCGCGAGGTCGCATCTACAACTTCCGCGTGGGGCTTCGCGCCGATTGGCCGCGCGTCTTCGGCGTGGCCGCGGAGTTGGACAAGGCCGTCGAAATTGACGCCTATCCTGACCGGCAGGACCTCAGTCCCGATCTTCTCTGGATGGCGAAGAAGGCGGGCTGCCGGATCTCATTGGGCACGGATTCGCATGGCCCCTCGCAGCTTGCCTTCATGGAGTTTGCAGCCGCCTCGGCCCTGCTCGCCGGCATACCGCGCGACCGCATTCTGAACTTTATGCCCCGGGCAGAGCTTCTCAATTGGGCGCGCAACCTGCACGATGCGAAGCGCGCCGCGTGATTGATAACATCTCAGGCACATGCGCATCTCTCGCGAACTTCTGCTGATCTATCTTGCGGCCTTCGTGCGCTCGTTCAGCATAGGTTTGCTCGGCGTGCTGCTTGGTGTCTATCTCTTCCGTATCGGTCTGGATTCGACCCGCATCGGGCTGGTGCTGGCGGCGGGGCTGGCCGGCGGAACCGCAGCCACTGCGCTGGTCAGCCTGCGGGGAGACCTTCTTGGGCGCAAGCGCGTGCTTGTGGCGCTGACACTGATGAGTTGCATGGGCGTCGCCGCGCTCGCGCTGCTGCCCGTCTTCGGCGCGCTGCTGGCGCTCGCCTTCCTCGGAATGCTCAACGGCATGGGCACGGACCGCAGCGCCGCCTTCGCGCTGGAGCAGGCCATTGTGCCCGGGCTTGTGACGGACCAGGGCCGCACCTGGGCGCTCTCCTGGTACAACCTGCTGCTCGATGCCGGAGGCGCACTGGGTGCACTGGCAGGCGCGTTACCCTTCGCACTGCAGGCCTGGGCGGCCATCGACATCCTCCTCGCTTACCGCTACGTCTTTTTGGGTTGCGCCGCGGTGCAAATGCTGAGCGCCGTCCTCTACCTGCAGCTTCCGCCGGCAATCAAGGTCGCGCGAAGCGCGGGAATCGCCAGCCCGGCGATCAGTGCCCAAACCAAGTCCATCGTGAGGCGGCTTGCTGCGCTGTTTTCGATCGACGCATTCGGCGGTGGGTTTCTCGGCGATGCCCTGGTCGCATACTGGTTCTTCCGCCGCTTCGGGGTGGACGAGAAGTCGCTCGCGACGTTGTTCTTCACGGTGCACCTGCTGAATGCCGCCTCGCATCTGGGCGCAGCCTGGTTATCGCGGCGCATCGGCCTGGTGAACACCATGGTCTTCACGCACCTGCCGTCGAGTCTATTCCTGATCGCAGCGGCCTTTGCTCCTGGCGTAAAATACGCCGTCGTATTATTCCTATTGCGCGAGTCGCTGGTGGAGATGGATGTGCCTACACGGCAGTCCTATGTTGCGGCGGTCGTGCAGCCCCACGAGCGCACCTACGCCAGCGGCATCACCAACCTGACGCGCACGCTCTGCTGGGCCGGGGCTTCGTCGATTGCGGGCGCGGTGATGCAGAACCTCGTCTTCTCCGCACCGCTCATGCTGGGCGGCGGACTGAAGATCGCCTATGACCTGCTGCTCTATCGCAGCTTCCGCAAGCTGAAGGCGCCCGAGGAGGTGCGGATACAGCCGATAACAAGTTGAATGCCGCTCAGTTGACATGGGCCTTGCTCAGGCGAGATTGTAGGAACAACGATGAATCACTGCACGAAAAAAGCAAACCATAAGATCCGAGCTTTTCTCGCTCCCGCGGCGGTCGCGCTTATGTTGCTGGTGAACGCGGACGCTACGCAAAAAGGAAGGCCCCAGCCCGATGCCAGCATGTGGAAGCCGGTCGAAGCCGCCATGGGTCGCCCAGGCACGCTTCAGCCCGATGGCGTCTTCAAGTTCAGCATGCCGCGCAAGGACATGAGAGTCACGGTGCAGGGCACGCCGATCCACGCAGGACTGGCGCTGGGGTCGTGGACTGCGTTTCTGGGAAAGCCCGGCAAAGCGATGGCGATGGGCGACCTGGTCCTGTCCGAAGACGAGGTCGGGCCGGTGATGTTGAAGCTGCAGCAGGAGGGCGTACAGATCACTGCCGTTCACAATCATCTGCTGCATGAGACGCCGCGCGTGGTGTACATGCACATCGAAGGCCACGGCAATGCGGCGCGGATGGCAAAGGCAATCCGCGATGCGCTGGCCCTCACCAAAACGCCCGCGCCGACGGCGAGCGCACCGGCCAAACCCGAAGACCAGAACATTGGCATCGATACCGCGCAGATCGGCGCGATCCTGGGGCGCGCAGGCAAGGTGAACGGCGGCATCCTGCAGGTGAGCGTGCCGCGGCCGGAAAGAATCACCGACGCAGGCATGGAAGTGCCGCCCTCGATGGGCACGGCGACGGCGCTGAACTTCGAGCCGACAGGCGCCGGCCGCGCGGCCATTACCGGCGATTTCGTTCTGCTGGCCGAGGAGGTCAACCCCGTCCTGACGGCCCTGCGCGACAACGGTATTCAGGTGACGGCCCTGCATAGCCATATGCTGAACGAGCAGCCACGCCTGTTCTTCATGCACTTCTGGGCCAACGACGACGCCCTAAAGCTGGCACGGGGACTGCGGGCGGCGCTGGACCTGATGAAATCGACAAAATAGCCAACAGCGCTGGAGCAGCGGCTATTCCGCCTGCGGACTCCACTGCCAGAGGCACGTCCGCCAATCGCTGCCCTGGGCAGCGCAGGCGGCTGCGTAGCCCTCGCCTGCATCGAGCGACTGCAGCGACCAGACCCCGGTCCCGTTTGCGATCCTTGCGGGTTGACCGAACGCGGGGTCGACCGGAACCGCGAAGCTGTTGAGCGGCGCGACAAGTCCGCTTCCCCGCGCCTTCAGGTAGGCCTCCTTGCGCGTCCAGCAGGCGAAGAACGCACGAACCCACTGCTCATCGCCGTATTGGCTGAGTGCGCGAATTTCGCCCTCGGCAAAAAATTCCGATGCTGCCTGCCAACTCGCCAGCTCGGGCTGAATGCGCTCGACGTCCACTCCAACCTCTCGCTCGCGGGCCACGGCGTACAGCGCAAGCCCGTGCGAATGTGAGGCGTTGAAGCGCAGCCATCGGCTCCCGGCTGCCGCCAGCGAGGGTTTCCCCTCGCCGCAAATGAACGCCACCTTTGCAGGAGTCTCGCTCAAATACCTGCCGAGAATGGAGCGCAGAACAGAGCGCGAGACCAGGAAGGCGCGGCGATCGGAGGGAAAGCGGAAGCGCTCCGCGCGTGAGTGCTCATCGGGGCTCAGCGCCGAGGCAATGTGGTGAAACTCCGGCTCACCGATTTCGAGAAAGGCGCGCCAGACGTGCACCTCACCGGCCACCAGCCGGGGCTCCGGGCCGCTCGGCGGCGGCCCGGCCCATTCACAACGCATCAGTCTGCCTTGCTGAACGTGATCGGCAATGAGACCAGGCCGCGCAGGCCAAGGTTGGTGCGCCAGGCCAGCGGACCGGGCTTGAGCGCGATGTCCTTGAGGCGCCGCAGCATCGTGGAAAAGACGATCCGGCCTTCAATGCGCGCCAGCGCCGCACCGAAGCAGAAGTGCGGCCCCCAGCCGAAGGCCAGGTGCTGGTTGTCCGGCCGCGTGAGGTCGAGCCGGTCGGGATCGGGAAAGCGCTGCGGGTCGCGGTTTCCGGCGGCCATCACGGAGATCACAGCCTGCCGCTTGCGGATCTGCTTGCCTCCCAGCACGAGGTCCTCGGGCGCGAGCCGGCCGGTGTGCTGGCTGGGGCTCTCGTACCGGAGCAGCTCTTCCACAGCCTGAGTGATGATCGACGGATTTTCGCGCAGTCTCTGCATCTCGGAAGGATTGCGCAGCAAGCTCAGGATGCCATTGCCGATCAGGTTGGTGGTCGTCTCCTGCCCGCCAACCATGGTGACAATAGTGTTCGCGATCACTTCCTCTTCGGTGAAGCGGTCGCCGCCCACTTCCGCATTCAGAAGCGCGTTGACCAGGCCCTCGCGCGGACACTTCTTCTGATCTTCGATCGCCTTGCGGAAGTAGTCGGTCATGTTCTCGACCGCATTCAGCACCTTGGGGACGCGCTCCGGGTTGTGCTGGAAGTTGCCGAGGATCTCGGCAAAATCGGCCGACCAGTCCTTCAACTGATCGTGGTCTTCGACCGGAACTCCCATCATCTCGGCCGTCACGATCGCCGGAAGCGGCGCTCCTATGTCGGCGATGACGTCCATCTCGCCGCGCTCGATGATCTTGTCGAGCAGCTGGTCGCAGATTCCCTGAATGTGCGAGACCAGCACGGCCACGCGGTTGGGGTTGAAGGCATAGGAGGCCAGGGCGCGCACGCGCGAGTGCGCCGGCTGGTCCAGAAACAGCATCTGCTTGACCATCACCTTCGAGATCGGACACAGCTCGGGTAGCCCCATCTCCGTCAACTGCTCGGGCGTGGGCGTGCGCGCGGCGGAAAATTTCGTGAGGACGGTCTGCACGTCCTCATAGCGAGTAACGACCCATGCGTGCAGATACTGGTCCCAGTGCACCGGGTCCTCTTCCCTGAGCCGCCGGTAGAGCGGATAGGGATTGGCGAGGATCTCCGGCTCCAGCAGCCGATAGAGGCTCAGCTTCGCCCCAGGTTGCGAGGCGGCTCGGGCACATTCAGGATGGGTGGTCATGTTCATAAGCTACGCTGCCTCTACCGTTCACCCCAGCAAGACAACTATGCCGGGGACACCGGATTGGAAGGAACCCCTCCTCCGGCGCTGCTCTCAGGCAGCATTTGTCTGGCGGTCTGCCGCGGCGAGCAGCCGTTCGATCTCGGCGGCCAGTCCGCGGACCGTCGGCTGTTCGAAGAGCACCAGCAGCGGCAGGTTCACCTTAAAGCTTTCGCGAACGCGCGCAATCAGCTGAGTGCCCAGCAGCGAGTGCCCTCCGAGCATGAAGAAATCGTCGTCGACGCCAATCTCGGGGACCTTCAGCAGGCTGCTGAGAATGATTGCCAGCTTGATCTCGATGTTGGTGGATGGGGCAGCCGTGGTGTCCATCAGCATCGTTTCCGTGCTCGGCGCCGGCAGCGCCGCCCGGTCCACTTTGCCGTTTGCGGTAAGCGGCAGCGCATCCAGTTGCATGAAAATCGATGGCACCATGTAGTCCGGCAGGCGAGTGGACAGATAATCCTGCAGCTCTCGCACCGACGGTCTTTCCGCGGCGACGACATAGGCCACAAGCTGCTTCTCGCCGTCGCCATTGCCGTGCAGTGCGAGCGTGCTGACCGTGACCCTGGGATGCGCATTCAAAACCGCGGCGATCTCTTCCAGCTCAATGCGGTATCCGCGGATCTTGACCTGATTGTCCGTCCTGCCCAGGAACGCAATCTGGCCGTTTGGCAGGTAGCAGCCCAAATCGCCGGTCCTGTAGAGCCGGCCATCCGCGGCGAACGGGCTGGGGATGAAGCGTTCGGCGGTGAGCTCCGCCCGATTGCGATAGCCGCGGCCCACGTTGGACCCGCCGATGTACAACTCGCCTACCTCTCCGCGCGGAACAGTCCGCAGGGCCGCATCCAGTATGTAGACCTCGCCGTTGTCGATGGGCGCTCCGATTGGGGGCAGCGAATCCGACGTGGACGAAGGGACAACGCCGGAGGTGGCCACCACGGTGCACTCCGTGGGGCCGTAGTTGTTCACCAGAGCAAACGGCAGCCCAGGCGCGGGATGAACGTGGAGCGTATCGCCTCCAGTCAGCAGCGTGCGCAGCTTGGTCTCGGCCGGCCAACTCAGTGCCAGCAACTGCTCCGTCATCGGAGTGGGAACAAAGCCGATCGTGATTTCACTGGAGAGTATCCAGGCGCGCAGTCTTTCCGGGCTGATCAGCGTCTGGTAGTCCGCCATGCAGAGCGTAGCGCCCGCGACCAGATACGGCCAGGTCTCCCACACCGATGCATCGAAGCCCAGGCCCGCGAGATGGCTGGCGCGGTCGGCGGAGGTGACCGCGAAGGCGCGATTGTGCCACGCAATCAGGTTCGAGAGATTGGCGTGCGTGATCTCCACGCCTTTGGGCGTACCGGTGGAGCCCGACGTGTAGATCAGATAAGCCAGGTCCTGCGGATTCGATTCGAGCCCAAGGTCTGCAGCGTCGTATCGTTCGAGGGTGTCGCAGATGCGGTCGAGCACCACCACCTGGCACGCTGCTCCTTTGGCATGATCTGCCAGCGATGATTCCGTCAGCACCACTTTTGCGCCGGAGTCGCGCACCATGTAGAGAAGCCGCTCATCGGGATGCTCGGGATCGAGCGGCAGATATGCGGCCTGCGCCTTGAATGCGGCCAGCGCCGCAACCGCGACCCACGGCGAACGCCGCAGCCACAGGCACACAACGGACCCGTGGCCCACGCCCTTCGTGCGCAGATAGCGGGCCAGCAGATTGGCGCGCCGGTTCAGCTCGTAATACGTCATGCTCTCGCGCCCAAAGATCAGCGCCGGAGCATCGGGACGGAGCAATGCCTGCTCTTCAATCATTTTGTGAACAGATAAGTGCAACGGGCTGCAACTTTCCCGCTGGATGATGTTCTCTTCCGTGTAGTGCATAGTTCTCCGTATCTGCGGCATCGGCTGCATGGATCACAGTGTGTCGTCCGCGTCGTACGCGGACGGGCACCAAGGCCCCGGACCGGCCAAAAGTTTTGCAAGTTCCGGGTCGGCCGCCTTGTAAAGAAATCGAGGACATTCCAGAGTTCGGCGATAGGGCGCAAACTTGGACATATCGGTGCCGCTCGCGCTCAATCCATTGGCCACGAGCAGGGCAATTCCATCCCTCCGGCATTTTTCAAGCCCGCTCTGCAGCAGGGCGAAATAAATCCCTTCGTCGTGTTCGAGCGACTGATAATCCGCCAGGACGACGCGGCTAATGGAGCTGCCGGCGGTCCGGTAGGAGTCTCGCACGAAGATGGCATAGCCCAGCAACTGCTGCTCGCGGGTCGCCGTCGCAACCCAGAAGCGTCCTTCGGCCATGGCGTAGTGAAAGCCGGCGGGCACGCAGGTTGACCTGCAGCCGGTTCCAACTGTCCTTCGCCGCAAGCGCGCCGGCAAGAGGGTAGAAAAGCATCCGCGGCGGGCGAACGTTCTTCTTCCTGGCCACAAAGTCCGCCATCACGTCGGTGTACCGGGTGATCCAGGCCGGCGAGATGTCAAAGCGGCCAGCCGGCACCGCCTTCGCGCCCAGCTCGGAATGTACGTGCCAGGAGACCGCATTCGCGGTATTCGTCACGGCAAAATCGATGCCGGGCTGATTGAGATAGGTGTGCAGCATCAACGACCCGTAGCCGCGATACTCCTCCAACACCGCCCACGCGCGGCCGCTGGCGGCCAGCAGTTGCCGGTCTCCCAGGCGGTATTGCGTGGGGACGCTGGCGATGTGGCCGATCATCCGCCCCTCTGCCTCCAGGATCCAGCCGATGGGGCAGCGCATCCCGTTGGCGATATTGGCGGGATTTGTGACCCACAGATGCTCCCACTCCGCGCGGCTGCGCAAAGGATCGAAGCCGAAGCGCTCCGTGAAGGATGCAATGGCCGAAAAATCGTCCAGCGTGATTTCACGCAGCTTTGGGCGGCTGCCGGACCGCACGCGCGCCGCCTGGCTTGTGATGGGGACCGGAGCACTCACTCGGAATCCTCCTGATCAGAGTAGAGATGCTGAGATCCGGATCGCAGGTTGTTTCCAGGAGTGAGATTGCAGCAAAATGGGCAGCAAAACAGCCAATTCGCTGAAGCGAGCGAAATCGAATGCCTTCAGGCAACCCAGCTGGGATGGCGCGCGCGTACCGTACAATGAGCGCGGCGTCGAGGATAGAGGCAGCGATGGCGTTCGCGGTCAACCAGGGAGTGAAAATTTATTGGGACGAGGTTGGCAGCGGTGAGCCTCTTTTGCTCATCATGGGGCTTGGCTACCCGTCCGATGCCTGGCATCGCACCCGCCCGGTCTTCGCTAGACGATACCGCACCATTTCGCTGGACAACCGCGGCATCGGCCGGAGCGAAATGCCGCCGGGGACGTACACGATCCCGCTGATGGCCTCCGATGCCGCCGCGGTGCTCGACGCGGCGCACGCCGACAGCGCGCATGTGTTCGGCATATCGATGGGAGGAATGATTGCGCAGGAGTTCGCGCTGCAGTATCCGAAGCGCGTGCGCTCTCTGGTCCTGGGCTGCACCGCCGCAGGCGGGCCTACGGCTATCGCGGCGGAGCCGGAGGCGGCGGAGATGCTTGCCGCGCGCCTCGGGATGACGGCGGAGCAGGCCGCGCGCGCCGCAATCCCTTTTATCTACCACGCCGGCACGCCGCGAGAGCTCATCGAGCAGGACATGGCGGTGCGCAGGCCGTGGTTTCCCAGGCCTGAGGCCTACCTCGCGCAGTTGCAAGGCATCTTCCTGTGGGAGTCCTACAGCCGGTTGCAGCAGATCCACGCGCCCACGCTGGTGATTCATGGCGAAGGCGACCGCCTGGTTGCGGTGGGCAACGCAAGAATTCTCGCCGAGCAAATTCCCGGCGCAAGACTGGTGGTGCTCCCCAACGCCGGCCACATCTTCACCACCGACCAGGCAGACGAGGCACACCGAGCGATCTTACGATTCCTGGAGTCTGTCCCGCCCACGCTCCCAGGTTAACGTAAAACTTGCCGAGGGCTGTCTCTCCTGGGTGCTCTAGGCAGCCGTGCGCGATGCCTCGTCCAGCTTTTGCCGCACTGTGCGCAGCAGCGCCACCGAGCTGTAGGGCTTTTCCAGGATCGCAATCCGCTGCGTGTCCCTCAGCCGCCAAATGGCCTCTTCGGTGTAGCCGGAGAGGAACAAGACGCTCATCTCCGGCCGCTGCACCGCAATCTGGGTCGCCAGTTCGGTGCCTCGCATGCGCGGCATCACGATGTCGGTGATCATCAGGTGAATGGTGCCGGAATGATTCTTGGAGAGCTCCAGCGCCTCGATGCCGTCGGATGCCTCGATTACCGTGTATCCCTGACGGACAAGCAGCTCGCGGGTCAGGCTTCGCAAGGCGGGCGAGTCCTCGACGAGCAGAATGGTCTCATCGCCGGAAAGTTTTTCGGGGGTCTTGGAGACGCGTTCCTCTTCGAGGCGTTCGTTGGAGCGCGGCAGATGCAGCTTGAAGATGGAGCCCACGCCAAGCTCGCTGTAGACCGCGATGTCGCCGCCATTTTGCTTCACGATGCCATTGACGGTCGCCAGCCCCATTCCCGTCCCTTTGCCTTGTCCCTTGGTGGTGAAGAAAGGCTCGAAGATGTGAGAGACGGTCTCGCTGTCCATGCCCGTGCCCGTGTCGCTGACGGCCAGCATGATGTACTTGCCCTGCGCCAGGCCGGGATGCTGCCGCGCGTAGGAGGCATCCAGCTCGATCGGCCTGACCTCGATCATCAGACTTCCGCCGTTGGGCATCGCATCCCGGGCGTTGCTGGCGAGATTGAGCACCACCTGCTGGATTTGGCCGGGATCGACCTTCACCGGACAGATGTCGGAAGAGTAGTGGGACTCGAGCGCGATGTCGGAGCGCAACAGTCGCTGCAGCATCGGTTCGAGGTCGCGGACCATGCGGGTGAGATCGATCACCTGCGGCGCAATGGGCTGCTTGCGGCTGAAGGCGAGAAGTTGCTTGGTCAACAGGGCGCCGGTCTGTGCGGACTTCTCGATCTGCTCGGCGCGTTCACGGCGCTGGTCGTCCGGCGGGAGTTCGGCCAGGAGCAGCTCGGCGTATCCGAGCATGATGTTGAGCAGGGTATTGAAATCGTGGGCCACTCCGCCCGCCAGTCTTCCGATGGCCTCCATCTTCTGCGCCTGGCGCAGTTGCTCTTCGAGCTGTTCGGCCCGCCTTCGCTCGGTGATGTCCCGCAAAATCAGGGTGTAGAGCTTCTGTCCCGCTACCGTGACCTGCGAGACGGTCGCCTCGACAGGAAATTCCTCTCCGGTCAGGCGCTTCGCTGTCAGTCCCTTGGGCGAGGGGAGAGGGCACGCGCTGTCACCAGAGCTCTCCAGATTGCGAATGCACGCGTTGTAGTGTTCGCGGAAGGCCGCCGTGGTAAAGCGGTCGAAAGCGGCGTTCAGCGCCTCCTGCTCGGGGCACCGGAACATCTTCTCCGCCGCCGCATTGAAGACGATAATGCGTCCCCGCTCACCGACAGAGACGATGGCATCCATGGCGGAGCTGATGATGCCGTGGAGCTGGGCTTCCCTGGTGTGGATCGCCTCATCGGATTCGCGCCTCAGGATTGCGTGCAACTGTTGGAGCTCGGCTTCCCTGCTCTGCACCTCCTGCAGCATGCGCAGAAGTTCCTGGTTCTGGTGCTGCACCTCGGCAAAGGGATCGCGCGGAGCGGCCTTTCTGATCTCCTCCGCAATGTGCGTAGCGGCTTTGCGGGTGACCGTCGGTGAACCCGGAGGCAAGAACTTTCCCAGCAGGACCGTTGTGCCGTCGCCGGGAGCGCTCCGGATCTCGAAGTCGTCCATCAGCCTCTTGGCACCGAGAATGCCCTTGCCGAGTCCGGTCTTCGATCGGTAGCTGCCTTCCAGGATCGAGGGGAGATCGGCGATGCCGGGCCCATCGTCCTGGATCGTCATCAGCAGCCTCTCGCGTCCACCGGCGTCGTCAAATCTAAATTCGATGTGTCCCCCACCGCCGTACTTGAATGCGTTTCGGGCGATCTCGGAGGCAGCGGTGCTGATGCGGGTCTGCTCCAGTTGATCGAAGCCGGCGTGGGCCGCAATTTCGCGCGCATGCTGGCGCACCATGACGATGTCGCGGTCTGAGCGAAGGTCAACCGTGAGAATCAGATTGGACTCAACTGCCATCGTCTGTTTTCAGCTCTGTAAAGCGCTACATCTTGTCGAGGCGTGCTACCCAGGCCGGTGAATTCGCAGAACTTGGACTTCTAAGCCCCTGGGCAGAGTATACATCCGTGCACTGACGAAAAGCGCAGAGCTGTCTCTCTCCATCCCGAGGAGAGGCCTCCCGATGTGAACAGAGTACGTTGCGGAACCACATCTGCGGAACACGGTGAGAGTTCCCGGCCAACATAGCTGCACGGCGCAGGACGAGAGTTCCCAGCGCGCTTGTCGTGTTATGCACTGGAAGGTAAGCGCAGGCGTCTTGCAAGCCGACAATACTTCCCTTAGCATGGGGGGTCGCAAAACCTGGAGCGAGAGCCGGAGTTGGGACGGAGTCGGTAGACAGGGAGGAAGACTGTCCGATGAAAAATGATGCTGGTCAATCTGCCGGTCAGGAGAAACGGCGCACATTGTCGGCACAGGAGCTGAGCGACGCCACTCTGCAGCCGGGCACGGATCGAATGTTTCGCGGCCTGCTGGAGGCCGCACCGGACGCCATGGTGATCATCAACCAGGAGGGCGAGATCGTCTTGGTGAACTCGCAAACGGAGAGGCTCCTCGGCTATTCGCGCCAGGAGATATTGGGCCGCCCGGTCGAAATACTGGTTCCTGAGCGCTATCGCAGCCGGCATCCCGGCCTGCGCCAGAGCTACTTTGACGATCCGCGCACGCGTCCCATGGGCGTGGGACTCAGCCTCTATGCCCTGCACAAGGACGGCCACGAGATCCCGGTGGAGATCAGCCTCAGTCCCCTGCAGACCGAAAGCGGCATGCTGGTGAGCAGTTCCATTCGGGACGTCACCGAGCGGAAGCTGGCCGAAGCGAGGATACTGAAGCAGGGTCAGGAGATCCTGGAGATGGCCACGGTCCCGGTGGTCCAGGTCTGGGAGGGTATTGTGCTCGTGCCCCTCATCGGGACCCTGGACAGCCAGCGCACCCAGCAGCTCATGGAGCGGCTGCTGCAGCGCGTATCGGAGACCGCTTCGCCGGTGGCGCTGCTGGACATTACCGGCGTGCCCACTGTCGACACCCAAACCGCCCAGCACCTCATTGAGACGATCTCCGCGGTGCGCCTGCTCGGCTCCGAAGTCATCCTCACCGGTGTACGGCCCACGATTGCCCAGACGCTCGTCCACCTCGGAATCGACCTTTCCAGCGTTTTGACGCGCTCGTCGCTCACCGCCGGGCTGCGGGTCGCGCTCGATCTTCTGAATTTGAATGTGGTGCCCAAAGACGGCGCTCGCTAGGAGGAGGTGGAGTGAACAACAGCAGCAACGACAGTATTTCGGTAATCAAAGTTCGCGGCCTTCTCATGGTCACCATGCCGGCTGATCCCGATGACTCTACGGTCTCGGCTCTGCAGGAGAAAGTTTTAGCAGCCATGGAGCGCCACGAGGCCAAGGGAGTCGTGCTGGACATCTCCTCGGTGGATACCTTCGATTCCTTCTTTGCCCGGACCGTCTCGGAGACGGCTCAGATGGTGACCCTGATGGGCGGCCGCACCATTGTCGTGGGCATGAGGCCGGCGGTGGCAGTGACCGCAACCCAGATTGGCCTCACACTCGGCAATATAGAAACGGCGCTGAGCGTCGATCGGGCACTTCAAATTGCGGAGACCGAGCCGCGCCTGAAGAAGCTACGACAGTAATCTATGGGCTCCGAAGTCGCGGGCGAACTGGCCATCAAGGCCGAACACGACATTGTTATCGCACGACGCACGATCCGCGAAGCTGCCGGCCAAATCGGCTTCGGCGAGACGGACGTGACCCGCATCGTCACCGCGTCGTCCGAGATGGCGAGAAATGTCTATAAATACGCCGGCGGGGGCGTGGTGCGCTGGCGCTCCCTGCTCGTCGATGGCCGCCGCGGGATCGAGCTTCATTTCATCGACCAGGGCCCGGGGATTCCGGACATCCAGCTCGCGATGCGGAATGGCTACTCGACCAGCAGGGGCCTGGGCATGGGTCTTCCGGGCGCCAAGCGCCTGATGGACGATCTGCAGATTGATTCGACGGTTGGCAAAGGAACCAGCATCACACTAAAGAAGTGGCTCAAGGGGAGCTGACGTCGTGCAGCCGGTCTCTGTTGCGGTCTCCCAACTCGCGCAGGTCAAGCACGCGACACATCTCGCCAAAAGCTACGCCGGCTCCATCGGCTTCAACCCGGCCGACTGCGACGAGATCGCTCTGGTGGTCAGCGAACTCGGATCCAACCTGGTCCGTCATGCCTCGGGAGGCACGATCAAGTTCAGCCAGATCGAGTCGGGCGACCGTTTGGGCATCCGTGTGGAGTCCGAGGACTCCGGGCCCGGCATTCCCGACGTGGAAAGAGCGCTCACCGATGGCTTCTCTACCGCGGGAAGTCTCGGCTTTGGCCTGGGGACCGTCAACCGCCTCATGGACGATCTCGAGGTCTACTCGCGCTCACCCAGCGGCTCTCACCTGGTTACGCAGCGCTGGATGCGTCCTCAGCGTCGAGAGCTGCGCACCGAGGACCTGCGCTTCGGAGCAGCCACCCGCCCCTATCGTTACATGCCGGAGAACGGCGACGCCTTCGTCATCATGCAGTGGGAGCGCTTTGCCCTGGCCGGCGTGATTGACGGGCTGGGACATGGCCCTTTCGCGCAACGCGCAGCTCAGACCGCCCGCCAATATCTTGAACAGCACTTCGACCAATCTCTGGACAGCCTGTTTCGCGGCGTGCAGCGGGCCTGCCGGGCCACTCGCGGCGTGGTCATGGCGTTGGCCCGCTTCGATCTGGCCCGCAATATATTAACCATCGGCAGCGTGGGAAATATCGAGGTCCGGCTCTTCGGCAGCCCGGAGCATTTCGCCCTCATCGTTCGCCGCGGCGTCATTGGCCTCAACGCCCCCTCGCCTGCGCTCCTGGACCACCCCTGGACGCCCGAATGCATTCTGGTGATGCACTCCGACGGCCTGCGCACACACTGGCACTGGAGCGAATTCCCGGGCCTGACCGAGGCGGCCCCCGACGCAATTGCGCAGCGGCTCCTGAACGCGCTGGGCAAGACGGAGGACGACGCAACCGTGGTCGTCGCCAAGAACGCGCGCCACTAGAGAGAGGACAATCAGAAAACCACAACATGCCCACTTCTGCCGCCCAGGCAGAAGTGGGTCTTTTACGCCGCTCTCTCCAGCCTCACTTCGCAGGAGGAGCCGCCATCGCCCCCGGCGCCGGCACCGTGGCATTCGTCTCCGGTTCCACAAGAGGACCCGCCAGAGGAGCATCCTTGTAGATCAGATCGGTCTTGATCTCAACCTTCTGATTGCCGATCGGCTGGATGTCCGTGGCAAAGGTCTGATAGCCGGGCAGCGCGACTTCGATGTGATGGGCTCCCGGTGCGATCAGCATTCCGCGGCCCGGACCTTTGAACTCGTTCACGTGTCCCACGAACTTGCCGTCCACGAAGACCGCGGCCCGCTCCGGTGTGGCATTGATCTTGATCTCAGCCTTCTCGGCGGGAAGCGGCAGCATCGGGGCCTTCTGCATGGCCACGCGGACGTGCTTCGTCTGTCCGCCCTGAACGCGCACGGTTGTGGTGAAATCCTGATAACCGTTCTGCCGCACGGTGATCACGTGGTCGCCAGGCAGGAGCATCACCTGTTTGTTGTCCTTGAGCTCTTTCAGGTAGCCGACATACTGCCCGTCGATCCAGACACCCGACGTGCGCTCCACATGGGACTTGCCTGAAAAATCGACCTTTCCCATAACCTCGTTTTCAGCAGCGTAGATTGCGGGGGCCAACAGCAAGGAAGAAAGTACAAGCAGCACCCACGACAATCCACGGAGTACTGTTTTCATAATAGTCTCCTTTGTGCTCGGTGGTTTCTTCCGCGATGAGAAGCATCAGTCTTGCCAAACATCGCAATGGATTGAAATGCACGATACTAGGGTGGGGTTGTCATCCGGGGAGTAGCTACGGACTAGGGAGATTGTTCGCCCTGCCGGAAACATTTACGAATCTCTGGTACGAATCTCTGGCCGGGCAAGCTATTCTGGTTTGCCCCTGAAACAACATGTGCCTGGTTCTGCATGCCTGGTCCTGCACTGATTGAGCGAGCCGCGTTGTACCCGCAGCGCACGGCCATCGTCGATGGCGATGGGGAGCACAGCTATGCGCGTGTGCTCGAAGCCTCCGCGCGGGTGGCAGAAACCCTGCTCGGCCTTCCAGAATTTGGGGAATGCGTCTCAACCCCGCGATGCGTCCCATTCCTCATCACCCCCGGATTCGCGTGGGTTGCCGTGCAGTGGGGGATCTGGCGAGCGGGCGGAATAGCGGTCCCGCTCCCGCTCGGCTCTCCCGCCGCCGAGCTGGAGTACTTCGTGCGCGACACGCGGGCGACGGTGCTGATCGCCGGCCCCCCGGGCACGGAGCTGCTGGCGCCCATCGCAGGCGGTTGCAGCTTACGACTGCTGCGGTCCGACGAGCTGCTCGGCGGCGAAGCTGCCCCTTCGCACATGCAGGCGCTGCCGGAGATCGACGAGAGCCAGCCCGCCATGGTGCTCTACACGAGCGGTACCACCAGCCGTCCCAAAGGCGTGGTGATGACCCATGCAAACGTCGCCGCGCAGATCGTCACTCTTGTTCGCGCATGGCAGTGGTTCGAGTCGGACCGCATTCTGCTCTGCCTGCCGCTGCACCACGTCCACGGCATCATCAACGTCCTCTCCTGCGCGCTGTGGTCGGGAGCGATCTGCGAGATGCTTCCGCGCTTCGAGGCCGACACCGTCTGGGAGTGCATCGCGAGCGGCCGTCTGACGCTGTTCATGGCTGTGCCCACAATCTATGCCAAGCTCATCTCGGCCTGGGAGGCTGCCCCACCGGAGCGCAAGGCCGTGCTCAGCGAGGGGTGCCGCAAGCTACGCCTGATGGTCTCCGGCTCCGCGGCCCTGCCCGTCTCGACGCTCAACCGCTGGAAGGAGATCAGCGGTCACACGCTGCTGGAGCGCTATGGGATGACGGAGATCGGCATGGCGCTCTCCAACCCGCTCGAAGGCCCGCGCATGCCGGGCAGCGTCGGCACGCCGCTGCCTGGAGTGGAGGTGCGCCTGATAGACGAGCGCGGTTCACCGGTCGCCTCCGGCACGCCGGGAGAGATCGAGGTGCGTGGGCCCGGCGTCTTCCAGCAATACTGGGGCAAGCCGGACGCCACGCGCGAGGCCTTCCGCGACGGCTGGTTTCGCACCGGAGACGTGGCTGTAGTCGAGGATGGCCGGTATCGCATCCTCGGCCGCATGAGCACCGACATCATCAAGACCGGCGGCCACAAGGTCTCCGCGCTGGAGATCGAAGAGACGCTTCGCGAGCACCCGGCCATCGCCGAATGCGCTGTCGTCGGCATTCCCGATCCAGAGTGGGGCGAGCGCGTCGCGGCGGCCATTGTTCTGCGTAAGGATGTTCTGCGCGAGGAACTCCTGCGCGAGGGCGCGGAGCTCGATCTCGAGGGGCTGCGCGTTTGGGCGAAAGAACGCCTGGCAACGTACAAAGTTCCTTCACGGCTTCAGGTGGTGAATGCCCTTCCGCGCAACGCGATGGGCAAGGTGACCAAGCCGGCAGTGGCCGACCTGTTCAAGTCCATTCCCGAGCGGCATTAGATGCATGCAGGGCCAAGAGAATCACGAATTCAGGGACTTTCCGCAACTGGCGAATCCAGAATTGGTTGACGGCTTGCGGGCGACGTGTTTCCATTTGTATTCGTAGAAATCAACCCCAGCAAGCCAAAAGCGGGCTTGCTGGGGATCCCGTTTGCGTTCATTGGAGAACATTGATGATGAGCACTAGTCAGGGACAAGGAACAGCGACCATGGTCCGCGAGGACATTTTGCAGGGCTTCCCCGAACTTTTCGGCAAGAAGAAAGTTGGTGGACGCGAGATTGATGTCGAGGAGACGATCGCGACGCTCACCCGCGAGCTGAACCCGGCGATCGCCAAGGTCCTCACTGCCCGCCGCGCGATTTTGCAGTCCAACGTGCCCGTCCGCGAACGGTATGCCTGGCCGGACTGGAACGAGAGCTTTACCGATCCGGTCAGCGGCAAGCAGGTCAGCTTCCGCGAGATCGTGCAGGGTCTGGTCGACAACTTTCTGGACAAGAAAACTCCCCATGCCTGGCGGCTCAACGACGAGGTGCCGATTCCAGAAGATGTTCATCCGTTGAAGAACCCCGGCCTGGAGCTGACCGGGCCGTGGCATCCGCTGGACATGGCATTCAATGCGCTGAACAGCGCCGCGCCGCAGAACATGCCGGACTTTGAAGATGCCTCGCCGGCGCACTTCCGCCCGGACGGCACGGCGGTGAATGAACCCATCGGCATCTTCGGCGCGCTGCGCAATGCGAAGGAGATCTTCGAAGGCCGCTGGAACGACAAGCCGTATGAGATCAGGAAAAAGGACAAGGTCCGCGCCTATCGCATCGCCAAGCCGCAGGGCGAGTGGCCCACCCGCCTGGTGCGCCCGCCGAGCATTCACATCCGCTACGATCATGTGCGCGTGGATGGCAGGCCTGCTCCCGGCATCGTGGTGCTCTCGGTGTTGTGGGCGCTGAACAACTTTGAGTCGCTGAAGCGCTCCGGCACCGGCCTCTACTTCTACATTCCGAAGATGCAGACGCCGCATGAGGCGCTGATCGTGGAACGGCTCTACACGCGGCTGGAAGAGCTGCTTGGCATTCCCGCCGGCACGATCAAGATCAAGATCCTCTACGAGGAGGGCAACGGAGGCCGTTACCTGACGGCGATTGCCTGGACGCTGCGCCGCCGCCTGCTGGGGACCAACGTGGGCCGCTGGGACTACCTCGGCAGCCTGATTGAGATGTGGAAGGACGATCCGCAGGGCGTCTTCCCCGATCCGCAGTCGATCGGCATGGCCGCGCCGAACATGATCGCCTACCAGCGCTACAACGCGCTGCTGATGCTGATGGCCGGACTCAAGCACGGCGAGTTCACGCAGAGCGGGCCGATCGGCGGAATGGCGGCCGTGATGTTCTATCAGGCCGGCGATGCCTATGGGCGCCACCGCTACAACCCGCTGGCGCTGCGCGCTGTGGCCATGGACAAGCTGCGCGAACGTCTGCTGGGGCTGATGTTCGTCCCCGATGCAGCCTTGCCTTCCGGAGCGCAGCCCACGCTCGATGAGATCCTCGGCGGCAAGGTCAAAGGCAGGCTGTACGACTCCTACCGGCAGAGCTGGGTTGCCAGCCGCGAGCCCGCCTACGTTGCGGCCGGCAATGCGCCGCTGAAGGCCTCGCTCGAGGAGCTGCAGGGCATGCTCGATGCGCCGCGCGAGACCGTCGACGTGAAGGGCAGGGCCGTGCCCACCGTGGCCAGCGGCCTGAGCGACACAGAACGGCAGTTGTTGCAGTCGCGGGGGCTGATCGACGGCAACGGCAGGATCACGCCGCAGGTGATTACGCGCGAGTCGTTGGACACGCCGGAGAAGTTCCTCTCTCCTGAGCGCTGGGAGGCCATCTATGGGGTGCCGAAAGGCGACGTCACCATCGAGCACATTCAGCACGCCTTTTACATGGCCGCCAACTATGGCTTCCAGATCCTGAACGGAAACTTCGCCGCCGCCATCGACGACTATGAGCTCGGGCTACGCTTCATGAACGACCTGGCGACTTACCGCATCGACATGTCGTGGCTATGGACGCTCGTCCACCATCAGGCGCCGATCACGAAGGACGGCAATCTCAAGCGCCCTGCGCTGACCGAGGACGGCGTGGTTCCGGCGCAGAACGCCGAGCAGGTGAAGGCCGGGACGCGCTTCTCTCCCGAGCTCTTCGACAAGGTCTGGACCTACCACAACGAGTGGACCTCGGAGTTCTTCGCCGAGCTGGACCGCAAAGGCGATCCGGGACGCTTCGACCGCTCGAAGGCCGGCGTGATCATGGAGCTGCTGAAGCGGCAGTTGCTCTCGCCGCGGTACATTCAGCACAGCGCGCGCGTGCTCTTTGTGGTGGGCGCAGCCAACGCGCAGGAGCGGTCGCAGATTCTGGATGCAATCTTCGATCTCTCGCGCGAGGAGCTGGTGAAGCGGGTAAACGCAGGCACGATCAGCGAGAAAGCGCTGGCCGCGCACGACTATGTCTTCGACATCTTCGCGGACGAGAAGTAGGGACAAAATCAAAAACCCCACTTCTGCTAAAAGCGGCAGAAGTGGGGCACCACTGCTTCTTCCTCAATTGTTTCAGGAAACCCGGCTTAACTCCTTTTGCCGCGCAAGTTGTTCGGCTTCGCCGATCATCGCCTCCAGGCTCACGCGGATGCCGTCCGTCCAGAAGGTCTCGTCGGTGGGATTGAGACCGAAGGGCTCAAACAGCTCGACCACATTTTTCGTGGCGCCGGAGCGCAGCAGGTCCAGATAAAGCGGCTCAAAGCGCTCGTCCAGGCGCTGCCGCTGCGCGTACAGGCTCTGCGTCAGCAGTTCGCCAAAGGCATACCCATAGACATAAAACGGCCGATGGAAATGCGAGATATACGCCCACAGGTGGTTGGCGTCTTCATAGTCGAAGACCTCGCCCTCCGGGCCGTAGAGCTCCTGCGCCGTAGCCAGCCACAGCGCGTCGAGTTCGGTGACTGAGAGCTTCTTCGGCTCGCGCCACTCCGTGTAATCGGCGTTCATTCCGTGCATGCGGCGTTCGAAGTTGGAGAAGCCGATCTGCCGCACCACCGTATTCAACATGCCCTCGATCTTCTGGCAGAGCAGCGCCAGCAGCGCGCTGCGGTCGCCCTTTTCGGCAAGCTGCTGCTTCACGAAGCTGAACGTCGTCATCTCGCCGAAGACCGATGCCGTCTCGCAGTACGCAATCGGGGGATGGAACATCAGTGTCCCCTGCGCCTCGCCCGCCAGAATGCCGTGAACGCCGTGGCCGAGCTCATGCGCCAGCGTCATCACATCGTGATTGGAGCCGAGATAGTTCAGGAAGGTGAACGAGCGCGGAATGTTTCCCGGCAGAACGACAGAGTAATTGAAGGCCCCGCCGCGCTTGCCGTCCGTGGCAGGCGCATCGATCTGGCGGGCGGAGATGAACTCGCGAATGATTCCGGTGAGCGTGGGGCTGAAGCTTTCGTACGCGGCAAGCACCGTGCTCATCGCCTTCTCGAACGGCACCACGGTCGTGTCCGCAAACGGCATCGGTGCGTTGCGGTCGCTCCACTTCAGCGTCTTCATCCCGAGCAGCTCGGCTTTCAGCCGATAGTAGCGGCGGGCGAGCGGCGACGCCGCATGACGCACGGCATTGTGCAGTGCGTCCACCACCGCGTCGGGAATGCGGTTTTCCTTGTTTCGCGCCTCCATCGGATTACGGTAGTGGCGCTCCTTGCCCTCCACGGCGCCCTTGCCGACGATGACATAGAGTGTCTGCGCGGAATACTTGCCGAAGAACCCTCCCAGCCCATCGTTGATCGAGCGCTGCGCCTCCGCGCGTTTGGCGGCATCCTTGGAGGTGCTGAAAACGTCGAGCATCTCGGTCAGATTTTTCGTTTCGCCTTGAAGTTCGAAGCGCAGGTCGGCCTCGCACTCGTCGAAGAACTCGTCCCACGAGCTCGTCCCAAACGGGGCCCGCTTCGTGAGCGCCGCCTCCACAGGCTCGCTCAGCAGATGCGGCTTGAAGATCCGCTGCTGTTCGATCCACGGCCGGTGCTTGGCTGCGACCTCATTATTCGATGCGTACCACTTCTCCAGCACCTCGTCATCCAGCGCCACCAGCTCCAGCTCGAAAAATGTCAGGGACTCGCCCTGCACCTGGCTCATCCTCTTTCGCGCATCGGCCACCTTCGCCTTCACCTGCTCGTTGGTGACATCGAGGCTTTGCTGAAGGAAAAGATAGACCATGATCTTCGCGCTGAGCATATCGAGCGCCGCATAGTCGGAGATCGCGCGACCCAACGTTTCGGCAAGCTTCCCTTTATGGTTGGCGTGGAAGGCCTCGGCCTGCCGGGTGAACTCCGCGATGTCCAGATCGATCTGTGGATCGTCAACACCCGAGTAGATGGAGCTTAGGTTCCAGCGAACGTTCTCAGCGGCGGATTCAATCTTCGGCATGGCTCAATTCTTTTTGGTTTCTGGGTTAGCGGTGAGTATGGCAGCCGTGCGCCGGAGCGCGTGGATTCTGCCCTAGAGACAACGAGGGCCCGCCGGGGACCCTATGTGGGTGAAGTAAAGCGAAACAAATTGTAGCAAACGCGCGAGGGAGAGGCTTGCCTCGCGGGATATCCACATCGCTGCCGGAGAGGGCCGCCGGGCAGCGCTCAAAATCGGTCTCCCGAATAATCCCTTGCGACGTTCTAACTTCATGAGAGCATGACTAAACCAAAATTCATGAAAGGAGTTCACATGAAAGTCAGGGAAATCATGACCCAGGACCCCATATGTTGCGTGCTGACGGACACGGCGCAGCGAGTGGCGCAGATGTTGCGCGACGACGATATCGGCTCGATTCCGGTTGTTGAGGACCAGCAGTCGCGCAAGCTCGTCGGCATGATCACCGACCGCGACTTGTGCTGCTCTGTGGTGGCAGACGGTCTGGATGCGAAGACCGCAACGGTTGGGAACCTGATGAGTTCGCAGCCTGTAAGCTGCCGCGACGGCGAGAACGTGGAAAAATGCGAGCACGCAATGCAGGAGCACCAGGTCCGGCGCATGCCCATCGTGGACGGAGAGGGCTGCGTCATCGGCATCGTCTCACAGGCGGACCTGGCTCTGAAGTGCAAGCCTGAAGAGGTTTCGAAGACCGTTGCCGAGATCTCGAAGGCGGCATAGCGAGGCTAGCGGCAAGAGCGGCGCTGCCTTAAAGAACTTCAAGTTGATTTGATTTTGGACAAGCTCCGCTCCGCGAGAGAATCGCGGCGCGGAGCTTTATTTCGCGCCAACTATTTTGCGCCAATCTATGCAGAACGGCGGCGGGGTCCCCCGGCAAGCCCGTTGTTGGCTTGCTGGGGTGAGGGGCCAGCCCTGCGCAACCAGCCCTACGCAACCCTGCGCAGCTTGGGCGGCGGTCCGCCGGTCTCGCTGGCTGGCCGGCCGCTGAGTGAATTCGGCGCGTTGAGATGCGCTCCGGTGTCCACGCCGACGCCCAGGCGGTCCACCAGCTCTCCACCGAGCCAGCCGGTGACCAGCGCAATCAGCACGCCCACAAACGAGAGCAGGAACTGCGGCGTGGTGAGGGACTCAGGCGCAGGTCTGCGCAGGAACCAGCTCACGATAAACAGCAGGGTCACCAGGACGTTCCCGGCGCCATGCAGCAAGCCAATGAATTTGGCCCTGGTTCCGGCAGGGATCGCCAGCCAGTCCACCAGGCCGAAGATGGCCGCCAACAGACCGCCAACGATTCCCGCGGCGATCATCCAAAATGCAATGCCTGACCAGTAACCCTCTGTGCGGATCAACCCGACGACGTCGAAGACCACGGCCGTGGCGAAAAGGCCGAGCGGAAAGACGACCAGCATCGGGTGAATCGGGTGGCCGAATAGCTTCACTTTGCTGTCCACAAAATACCTCCTAGGCGATTCAACCCGATTTAGTTGCCCTCCTATCTGATTGAGTTGTTTAGCTTGAATTATTAACCTGGGGTGCGCTCTGGCGCTAGCCATGTGTGGATTTGGAAGTGCGGAGCCGTCAGCGCAGACGTAAAAACGGCACGTGGACCGTCCACGTGCCCTTGTCAGCCCTGTTGTTGATATCGCCGGCTTACTTCGACTTCGTAGGCTTGCTCTTCCTGCCTTGTGTGCCGCGACCCTGGTCGCGCGGGGGCCGCGGGCCCTCTTCAATGTCCGGAGTGATGACGCTGAGTACTACGCCATCAATGCGGTTGTCCGCCGTGCGGTACGGCGTGAGCCGCACATGGCAGCGCTGTCCGTCGCCATCGCTGACGCTGTACTCCTGCGGACACGCTGAGGTCGGGCCCCACCATCACCATAGGCAGGTTCACGCTGTTGAGCAGGTTGCTCAGGTCGTTATTCAACTGCGTCAGCATCTCATTGCGATGCTGCATCTCCTCGTTAACGGTGTGCAGCTCTTCGTTAGCGGACTCGAGCTCTTCCTTGGAGGTCTGCAGCTCCTCGTTGGTGCTCTGCAGTTCCTCGTTGCCCGACTGGATCTCCTCGTTGGCCGACTGCAGCTCTTCGTTGGTCGATTCCAACGCCTCGATGATGGATTGCAGATATTCCTTGGTGGCCGAGAGCTCCTGCTTGAGCTGCGCGAACTGCTTGTCCTTCACCGCCGGCTCGTCTTCGCCCAGCGGAGTGGTGGGCACATCGGGCGCGCGCTGTGGCGCCTCATGAGAGTTGGGCTCGAATGTGACCAGGAAACAGCTCCGCTCGTGGACCGGAGTGCGGAAAGGAGTCACCCGGACCGTGGTGAGCTTTGTGCCTCCGTTGCTGTCCACATGGACGTTCCCGCGCACAGCCTCCACGCCGCTCTTCTTGGCCTCTTCAATCGCATTCTGCAGCTCATAGAGTAGTCCGGGGCGCGCCATCTTCAGCAGGTTCAAACTGGCCTTGCCTGCGGGCAGTTCCAGGTAAGGGCCGGTGTGTCCCTTGGTCTGAATGATGTCCAGCTGCTCATCCACGGCGATCGAGGGCGGCGCATAGCGCGCCAGCAGCAGACGGTCCGCTTCGCGCTGACCCGACGCTGCAGCGTCTGGCTCAGATAGATCATCACATTGCGGCAACTAAGCAGATCGATCCGCGAAAAGGGCGGGTCGCTGAAGACGTTCTGCGTTGAGAAGATGCACACATCGCGAATTGCCTTGCTGATCTGGTAGCCGCTGTCCACCTTGTGAAAGAAGCGCCGCAGGCGAATGGGCGAAACATCGGCCTCGATCGTCTCCTTGTACAGCCCGGCGCGCGCCCGCTGCACGGCGTTCTCGCTGAGGTCGGTCCCGAAGATCTGCAAGGGTGCTTCAACGCGCTCCTCGCCCAAATATTCCAGCAAGGTCATGACGTGCGAGTATGTCTCCTCGCCCGTCGAACAGCCCGGCACCCAGATGCGAATGGGCGTGGTGCCCTCGCGGCGCCTCTTCACCAGCTCCGGGTACACCACGTGCTTCAGCACCTCGAATGCCTCCGGGTCGCGGAAGAAGCTGGTGACGTTGATCAGCAGGTCCTGGTAGAGCGCGTTAATTTCATTGCGGTCGTGCTGCAGGAGCGCCACATACTCGCGGAGCTGTTCGATCTTGTTCAGCGCCATGCGACGCGCAACGCGGCGGCCGATGGTCGGCGGCTTGTACTCGGAGAAATCGACGCGTTTGACGCGGCGCAAGATGGCAAAGACCTGTGCCATCTGCGCCTCCCTGGTCTCGCCCAGGGCTTCATGCTCCAGCGACTCTCTGCCCAGCACGTAGGGATGCCGCGAGATGCGCGCCAACTCCTTGGCGATGGCCTCCGGCGGCAGGACGAAATCGACGCAGCCGGAAGCGATGGCGCTGGCCGGCATGCCGTCATATTTGGCTGAGCTGTCCTGAGCAAAGGTGATTCCGCCCTCGCCTTTGATCGCCGCCAGTCCAATGGTGCCGTCCGAGGCCGTGCCCGAGAGAATGATGCCGATTGCGTTGCTGCCCTGATCGGCCGCGAGAGAGCGGAAGAGGATGTCGATGGCGGTATTGACCGAGCGCGGCGCATCGCGGTCCGCAAGATGCAACGCACCGTTCTGAACCCTCATCTCGCAGTTCCGCGGTATCACATAGACCCGGTTCGGCCGCGGCGTCGTCCCCTCCTTCACCTCCTCGACAGGCATCGAGGTCGATCTGGAAAGGATCTCGGGAAACGCGCTCTCGCGCGTTGGGTCCAGGTGAGAGACGATGATATAGGCCATCCCCAGGTTGGTCGGCAGCGCCTTGAGGAGTTGCGTGTAGGCCTCCAGCCCGCCCGCGGAGGCGCCAATGCCTACGATGGGAAAATTGTTGCGTCTGGGCGAGGGCGATTCGAGATCGCTGCCCGAGTTCTGCCGCGGTTCTCCCTTTTTCCCGTTCTTATTCTTCTCTTTGTCGCCCATGCATGACCCGCTGACTGTACGCAGGACCGGCTATCGACAGAAGTTTGTTTCAACCTAGCTCTAGTCGGATTCAGATAGTGTAGCGCCTCGTAGCACTGTTTGTCTGCACCCGCCGCTAAGGGGTGGTAAATCGGAAGAATCCGTCTGCCGCGCGACTCACAGCCTCACCCACCCATACGTGACGCGCGGCGTATTTCGCAGCCTGTTTTGCGCAGTGAGGCAAAGCCTCAAATCCGATCAACCGGCCACTGCTCTGGCTTCGCAAAGCTGCAAAAGGTTGGCGAGGATCCGCATGCCGTGGCTGGTGAGCACGGATTCGGGATGAAACTGCACGCCTTCGATCGGCAGGCTGCGGTGCCGGACTCCCATGATGATGCCGTCGGCGGTGGACGCCGAGACCTCCAGCACCTCGGGGCAGCTCTCCGGCTCGATCACCAGCGAGTGATAGCGGCCAACCTCGAGGTCCTGCGGGATTCCGCTGAAGACCCCCCGGCCATCGTGCTTCACCTGGCTGGCCTTGCCGTGGATCGGCTGCGGCGCGCGCACGATCCGCCCGCCAAAGGCCTCGCCGATCGCCTGGTGTCCCAGGCAGACGCCCAGGATCGGCAACTGCCCTCCCAGCTCCCGGATCGCCGCCAGCGAGATGCCGGCACTCTGCGGTACGCCCGGCCCTGGCGAAATCACCAGCCCGCGGTAGCCGCCCGAGGCGATCTCTTCCACCGTGACCTGGTCGTTGCGGCGCACTACCGGCTCAGCCCCGAGCTCGCCCAGAAACTGCACCAGGTTGTAGGTGAACGAATCGTAGTTGTCGATGACCAGCAGCATAAATTCCCTTCTGGTGCCCCAGGTCCCGCGCCGCGCATCTTGCGGCGCTGACCTGGGACTTATCCCTCGGCCTCGGCCAGGGCTATTGCGCGGCGAAGCGCACGCGATTTGTTGACCGTCTCCTCCCACTCTGTGGCCGGGACCGAGTCGGCCACCACGCCCGCACCGGCCTGCACACTGACCTCGTCGCCCAACAGTTCCATGGTGCGGATGGTGATGCAGGAGTCGAGATTGTTGGCGTAGTCGGCGTAGAGCACCGCGCCCGAGTAGGCCTCCCGCGGCCCGCGCTCCAGCCCGGCAATCGCCTCCATGGCCCGGATCTTCGGCGCTCCGGTCACCGTTCCCGCCGGAAAGCAGGCGCCCAGGGCCTCGAAACGGTCGAGTTCGCCCCGCAGCTCCGCCTTCAACTCGGTCACTATGTGCTGCACGTGCGAGTACTTCTCGACGATCTTTAGCTTGTTCACCCGCACGGAGCCGTAGCGGGCCACACGGCCCAGATCGTTGCGCCCCAGGTCGACCAGCATCATGTGCTCGGCACACTCCTTCTGGTCGGCCAGCAGCTCGCAGGCAAGCTGCGCGTCCGCCTCCGCATTAACGCCCCGCGGCCGGGTGCCGGCGATGGGACGATAGGTCAGCTCGCGATCGCGGCAGCGCACCAGCATCTCGGGCGAGGCGCCGATCAGCGCCTGTTCCCGGCCTTCCGCCTGCGAGGGCCCCAGCTTTAACAGAAACATGTAAGGCGAGGGATTGGTGGCGCGCAGCGCGCGGTAGAGCGCGACCGCATCGGCCGTGGTCCTGCGCCGGAAGCGCTGCGAGAGCACGATCTGGAAGCACTCCCCGGCAAAGATCAGCTCCTTACACTCGGCCACGGCCCGCTCGAACTCGGCGCGCTCGAAGTTGGAATCAAACTCGGCCTCGCCCGCGACCGACGCCGCTTCGGCCTTGAGCGGCAGCTCAACGGCGGCGCCGAGCTTGCGAACCACCTCGCGGTTCTTCGCCGCCGCCGCATCGTACCTCCGCTTCAGCTCGGTCTCCCCGGCACCCGGCTCAACCTCGGCCAGGGTGCGGATCTGGATCTGCTGGCGGGCGTGATCGAAAGCCAGCACGGTGCGAAAGATCAGAAAGACAGCGTCGTCGCCCGTGCCCGCAACCGCCTGCATCGCCGGATCGAACCAGCGCGCGGCAGCATAGCCGAGGTAACCGACACAGCCTCCTGCCATGGGAGCGATGCTTTCGGCCGCGGCCAGCTTGCGCTGCGAGAGCTCGCGGCGCACCACGCCGACCGCGGTGCCCGGCTCGGTGCGCATGCCGCTTGCGTCCTCCACCGTGGTCTGGCCGTTGCGGCTGCGCACGACCATTTCGGGCTCGGCGCCCAAAAACGAGTAGCGCGCCAGGTGCTCGCCGCCCTCCACCGACTCCAACAGGAATGAGCGTGAGCTGCCCTGCGCGATGCGGAGATAAGCCGAAAGTGGCGTCAGCAGATCGGCCGAGACCGTCTCGTTTACCGCAACCAGCCCTGCCCCGGTTGCGGCCAGCCGGCAGAACTCGGCGAAGGGCGAGGACGTTGTGGGCGAGGTGACGGTCACTGTTCCACTCCTGAGAGCATCGCGCGGCTGCACGATGTATTTACGTTCGTCAATGTAGTTGTCCCGCGCACCTCTTATGCCTCCACGGGGTTCCCGGCGCGTTTGGCTTGCTGGGGCGAGGCGGCCTGCGCGGCCACAAGCTCGCGCACAAACCGCTCCACCTCGGCCGGGGCCAGCGCGCCGAATTCTTCGATCTTGTGGACAACGGCCGAGCCCACCACCACAGCGTCTGCTCCCTGCGCCCAGGCCTGCCGCGCCTGCTCGGCGCTGCTCACACCGAAGCCGACCGCCACCGGCAACTGCGTGACGCGGCGGATGCGCTCGAGCAGAGCTCCGGCATCGGCGCTCAATTTCTGCCGCGTTCCGGTGACACCGGTGACGGAGATGGCGTAGAGGAATCCCGTCGCGTTCTGCGCGATCTGCGCGATGCGCTGCTCGGTCGAGGTCGGCGCGACCAGCGAGACCAGGTCCAGCCCGCGCCGCGCCAGCGCCTGCGAGAAGCCGTGCGCTGCCTCCGCCGGAAGATCGGTGACCAGCACGCCCGCCAGGCGTGCCTCCGCCGCATCCTGCGCAAGTTGATCGAGGCCGCGGCGCAGCAGCGGATTGAGATAACTGAAGAGCACGATCGGGACCTCTGTTTTGTCGGCCGCGCGGCGGGCGACCCCGAGCACATCCTGCAGTTTGAGGCCCCGCGCCAGGGCGCGTTCGCATGCGCGCTGAATCACCGGGCCGTCAGCCATGGGATCGCTGAACGGCACACCGAGTTCGACGGCCGTTGCGCCGGCGCGCGCAACCGCCAGCAACAGCTCGTAAGTGGTCTCCAGGTCGGGATCGCCCGCCGTGATGTAGGGCACCACGCCCTTGCGCCCGGAGGCCCGCAATTCCTGGAACGCCTGCTGTAGACGTGTGCTCATTGCGCTGCGCCTTTCAGTTTGGCCACGGTCTCCACGTCCTTGTCGCCGCGTCCTGATAGATTCACAATCATCAATCCATCCTTGCCGAGCTCGCGCGCCAGCGGCACCGCGTGGGCGATGGCGTGGGCCGACTCCAGTGCCGGAAGAATTCCCTCGCGGCAGGAAAGCAGATCGAAGGCCTCCAGCGCCTGCTCGTCCGTGGCGGAGACGTACTCGGCGCGACCCAGCTCACGAAGATGCGCATGTTCCGGGCCAACCGAGGCGTAGTCCAATCCGGCGCTCACCGAGTGCGTCGCCGCGATCTGGCCATCATCATCCTGCAGCACATAACTGTATGTCCCCTGCAGCACGCCGGGCACTCCGCCATGGAAGCGCGCCGCGTGATCTCCCAGCGACTCGCCGCGCCCACCGGCCTCGACGCCGATCAGCCGAACATCTTTGTCCTCGACGAATGCGGTAAAGATTCCGATGGCGTTTGAGCCGCCGCCGACGCAGGCTACCACCGCATCGGGCAGGCGGCCTTCGCGCTCGAGCACCTGCGCCCGCGCCTCGTCGCCGATGACGCGCTGGAAGTCGCGCACCATCGTGGGATAGGGATGCGGTCCCAGCGCCGACCCCAATAAATAATAGGTATCGCGAACATTCGTGACCCAGTCGCGCAGCGCTTCATTGATGGCGTCCTTCAGCGTCTTCGAGCCCGCCTCCACGCCGCGCACCTCTGCGCCCATCAGCCGCATACGGAAAACATTGAGCGCCTGCCGCCGCATGTCTTCGGCCCCCATGTAGACGACGCACTCGAGGCCAAAGCGGGCGCAGACCGTGGCCGTGGCAACGCCGTGCTGCCCGGCGCCGGTCGCGCCCCCGGCATATTCGCTGAGCCGTTCGGCATAATACAGCGGCGTGGGCCGGCCGCTGAACTCGGCCAGCAGTCCGCTCAACTCGCGGTGAAACCCCTCGTCCTTCCGCGCTGCCTCAAAGGCGGCAGTCAGTTCTTCGAGCGGCTCGATCAGCGTCTCGGCCACGAAGCGCCCGCCATAGGGACCGAAGTAGCCCTGGGCGGAGGCGCCGAGCAGGCTCTCCAAAGGGGTCCCCGGCGCGCCTGCTGTTGGCGTGCTGGGGTGAGATACTGCCTGGCGCTTCATTGCTCTCGCCTCTCCGCGGCCCGCACAGCCGCCACAAATTCGCGCATCTTCTCCACGCTCTTGGCTCCTTGGGCCGACTCCACGCCGCTGCACACATCCACTGCGTCCGGATGCGCCACCGCGATCGCCGCCGCGACGTTGCCCGCGTGCAGTCCTCCCGCCAGAAATAATTTCGCTTGAGGCGCCGCGCTGCGCAGGTCCTCCCACGCAACCCCGCCCCAGTCGAATGACTCACCCGAGCCTCCATGCGCCGGAGTGGGCGTGTCAAGCAGCAGCCCGCTGCAGGCGGCGAAC
>WNGE01006149.1_pt2 | contig 32947 bp, 24 predicted proteins | sample 5400651 | NCBI WGS metagenome assembly WNGE01 (sample SAMN13153370, study PRJNA577476) | soil metagenome | isolation source: 60 cm soil or saprolite under grassland replicate 2 | place: USA:California | collected 2016-06-15
GTTCTCCCATTTTCCAAAACTGCCGCCGCGCGAGAAACTCACGCCTACGGACTAAATGCCGTTGGGCTGGAGCGAAGAGGCTTCAGCAAAGAACGGATTCGCAAAATTCACCACGCCTATAAGGTCCTGCTGGCCTCCAAACTGAACACCACCCAGGCGCTCGAACAATTAAAGTCGGAGCAGGACAGAGGCGAAGACGTGGAGATGCTGATTCGGTTCGTTGAAGCATCTGAACGGGGAGTGATTAAGTAGGATCCAGCACTCTGCCATTCAAGCGTATTCAATATCGAATTTGAGGAACGACAAGCATCCCGGGTACCTTTACGTTTAGAAGATACTGACCGCTGAGTGCTGAATGCTAGACTGTCCCCGATGGCTAGCCATGAGAAGCGGCTTGGACTGATAGCCGGCAATGGCCGCTTTCCTTTTCTTGTGCTCGACGCAGCCCGCGCCCAGGGCCTCGAAGTGATCGTGGCCCCGGAGATCGAATCCCGCGGCGCAACCGTGCACTGGCTTTCGCTGGGAGAACTTTCCAAGCTCATCGAGACCTTTAAACGTGAAGGCGTCCATCGCGCCATCATGGCCGGACAAGTTAAGCATAAGCAGATTTTCTCGAGCATCCGTCCAGATTGGCGACTGGCCAAGCTCCTGCTCACACTTGGAAGCCGCAACACCGATTCGCTCCTCGGCGCGATTGCCAAGGTTCTGGCTGAGGAAGGCATTATTCTCGAAGATTCGACTTCTATGCTGGAGCCGCTGCTATCAAAAGCAGGAGTGCTGACTAGGCGCCCACCCACCGAACCGGAACAAAAAAACATCGATTACGGGCGTGCTGTCGCGCGCCACCTGGCGCAATTCGACATCGGTCAGACGGTAGTCGTCGCCGAAGGCGCATGCGTGGCCGTGGAAGCGATGGAAGGAACCGATACCACCATCGAACGTGCCGGTCAAATCATGGGGTCTCTGGAGTCGAATCCATCGATCCTCAGCCGCGCTTTGACCGTGGTGAAGATTGCAAAACCTAATCAGGATATGCGGTTTGACGTGCCGGTAGTGGGGGCAAAGACCATCGAGGTGATGCGCAATGCCGGAGCCACATGCCTTGCTCTCGACGCGGGCAGATGTCTGCTGCTCGATGGAGCGAAAATCAGCGGCGCTGCTGACGCGGCGAATATCGCGATCATTGCCGACTGAAATTCACGACCCGATACCAACCCATAGATCCTTCATTCTTGGCGAGCGAAGATTTGCTTTTGCTTGCCGCGCCTCGTTTGCCGTCACACGCATCGTGCGTGTAAAACGTCAGCGTGGACATTCCAATGACTGAACCTGCCCGGCTTGCGGATCAGATACGTCGCGCTTTCGAGGGAGAAGCCTGGCATGGTGACTCGGTCCTTGAACTTCTAAAAGACGTGGATGCCGTGACTGCCGCCGCCCATCCCATCCCGAATGCGCATAGCATATGGGATCTCGTGCTGCACATTGCGGCATGGGATGATGCCGTTCGGCGCCGGACAGGTGGCACCGCAGTGACCCTCAGCGACGAAGAGAACTTCCCTTCCATCAAGGACACGAGCGAAACTGCCTGGCGCAAGGCGCTCGATCACATGAAACGAGCGCACAATGAACTCGTAAAAGCCGTCAAAACGTTCCCGGAATCACGCCTGTCGGAAAGAGCACCCGGCAAAACTCAGGATTATTACAATTTTTACTATATGTTCAGCGGCATTGTGCAGCATGAGCTTTACCATGCCGGCCAGATCGCACTCCTGAAAAAATTCAAGCGCTAGATTCAAAACAAGAATCTTGATTTGGTATCCCTGCTGCTCCTTTGTGGTTTAATCATCCCTTCCCAGATGGAGCATGCCGGTGAATCTTAAGAATTTTATAAACGTTGCGGTCATCGGTGTAGGCGCGTTCGGGCGCAATCATGCCCGCGTTTACCAGCAACTTGCGCAACAGGGTGAGGCTGTGCGCTTGGTCGGCGTGGTGGATGCTGATCTTGCTCGCGCTGATGTCGTTGCCCGCGAGTTCGGTTGTCGCGGTTTCGGATCCATCGAGCAACTCACTACCACGCACAGCGAAGTTCAGGCTGCCTCGGTCGTGGTTCCCACTTTCCAGCATTTTCAGATTGCGCGCGCGTTGATGGAATCGGGAGTCGACGTTCTCATTGAAAAGCCGGTGACCGCTGCGCTGGACGAAGCCGACGAACTGGTCCGCCTGGCCCAGCGCCTGGGCCGCATAGCTCAGGTTGGCCATCTGGAGCGCTTCAATCCGGCGATTCGTGCAACGCTATCGCTTATTACTCATCCAATATTCTTCGAGGTTCATCGCCTAAGCCTGTTCACACCACGCTCGCTTGATATCGACGTGGTCCTTGATCTCATGATCCATGACTTAGACGTTGTTCTCACATTCGTGAACTCGCCGATCAAAGAAATCCGCGCAGTAGGTTTGCCAATCCTCTCGGGAAAAGCTGACATAGCGAACGTCCGCATGGAATTCGATTCGGGCTGCGTGGCCAACTTCACCGCCAGCCGGGTTTCTACCGAGCGCGTGCGCAAGTTGCGATTTTTCCAGCCGAAGCAATACATTTCGATCGACTATACCCGTCAGGATGTGCTTGTGTTCAGTGTGGACGATCACGAGAGCGCCGGCGATCCTTCCATCAATCCGCAAATCAAGGTTGCCAAACCAACAGTCGTCCGGGAAGAACCTCTTCACGCCGAGCTGAAGTCTTTTCTCGAGTCAGTGCGGGCGCGTTCCAAACCGCTGGTGACTTTGGAAGATGGTCGCCGCGCTCTAGCCGCGGCTCTCGATATAGCAACGGCAATCAACGATCACCGCAAAAAGATCAACCTGGAACTCCTGAGTTCATGAGTTCGACATTCCAGGGCTTCTTTGCGAGCTTTGCGGTTAAGATTTCGATAGGCGAGCCTTCGGACCAATGCTTTCTGACTCCGCCATCCTGAAAAAAATCGAGCACCAACCCAAGCGCACAGCCGGATTCAAGCAACTGGTTCGTGAGCTTGGCGTTCATGGCGACGAGCGCCAAGATCTTCACGAGCGTCTTGATCGCCTGGCACGCAGTGGCCAACTTCTCAAAGTGGAATCCGACCGTTACGCTATTCCCCAGGCCGCAGGAAAAAACCTCATCGTCGGGCGCTTGAGCATGCACCGCGACGGCTTCGGATTTGTGTTGCCCGATCTCACCTCGCTGGACGACCGACTAAAGGCCCGCCTGTCCGGAGACATTTTTATTCCGCCGCCCGCAGTCGGCTCGGCGATGCACGGCGATCGTGTGCTGGTGGAGATCGGCACCATCCGGCCTGATGGCCGGGCTGAGGGACGAGTTCTCCGCCCCATCAACCGCGCCCACCCGACTGTAGTTGGGATCTTTCATTACGGCCATCGCAATTACGTCACGCCGATCGATCAGAAAATCGCGCAAGAAATCGTAATTCCGCAGGGAATGGAGTACCCCGATCTGAGAACTGAGAACCGGGAACTGAGAACTGGTTCTAAACAGGGCAGTGATTCTCGGCATAGCCGAAAGAAACGCAGCCCGCATCGCGTTCTGGGCGAAGAGGCCGCCCAGCGGACCGATTGGGACGATCTCGAGAACGTAGTCGTCGATGTCGAAATCACTGACTGGCCCACCGCAACGCAGAATCCACGCGGCCGCGTGATCGAAATTCTCGGTTATGCGGATGACTTTGGCGTCGACGTGGAAATCATGATCCGCAAATTCCACCTGCCTCACCAATTTCCGGCAAAGGTGCTGGAGGAGGCCGAAGCAGTCGAGCCGCTGATCTCCTCTCGTGAAGTGCACAAACGCCGTGACTTCCGGCAACTTCCGATCGTGACCATCGACGGTGAAACCGCTCGCGATTTCGATGACGCAGTCACGGTTCACCGGCTGGATAATGGCAACTTCGAGCTTCAGGTACACATTGCCGATGTTGCCCACTACGTGATGCCGGCCTCCGCCCTCGATCAAGAAGCACGCTTGCGTGGCACCAGCGTCTACTTTCCCGATCGTGCCGTGCCCATGCTTCCTCTGGAGCTTTCAACCGACATTTGTAGCCTGCGCCCGCGGGTTGATCGCTTGGTGATGTCCTGCATCATGGAAATCGATCACCAGGGTGAGATTGTCCGTTATGAGCTCTGCCCAGGCGTCATTCGCTCGGCAGAGCGTATGACCTACACCGGCGTGAACGTGGTATTGGAAGGCGATGCCAGCATGCGCAAGCGCTACGCCGATCTCACCGGCGTATTCGAGCTAATGCGCGATTTGGCGATGATCCTGAATCGCAAGCGCGAGCGCCGGGGCTCCATTGATTTTGATCTTCCCGAGCCGGTGATCGAATTCGACGAGTTCGGATTGATGAAAAGTATCACGCGTTCTGAGCGCAACATCGCTCATCGCATCATCGAAGAATTCATGCTCTCGGCCAATGAATGTGTGGCTAGTTATCTAGAAAACAAGCGCGTGGCTTCGCTCTATCGGATCCACGAGAAACCGGACGCGAAGCGCGTTTACGACTTCGAGGTGATCGCGGGGACTTTTGGCTATTCGCTCGGTGTCGGAGCCTTGCCGATCCAGCGCATGCAGTTCAAGACCGACCGCCGCGCCAGCTACGGCACCGGCAAGCGCGCTCGGGAAATTGAAATTCCGAAAGAAATTCACATCACGCCGCGCATGTACCAGAAGCTGACGGAGAAGATCGCGGGCAAGCCGGAAGAGCGCATTCTTTCCTATCTCATGCTGCGCTCGCTGAAGCAGGCTCGCTACTCAGAAGAGAATGTGGGCCATTTTGCGCTGGCCGCCAAGACGTACACTCATTTCACTTCGCCCATCCGCCGTTATCCCGACCTGATTGTTCATCGAATTTTGAAGGAAGTCCTACGCGATTCTGCAGAACGTTGGGAAGGGCAGACTCCGATTGGAGTATCGGGAAAGCACGACCCCAGCAGCAGCGGCGCTACGCCCTGGTCAAAGCGAAGAGAGCACGCTCCCACCGAACCGCTTGGAGGTCCAATCTCCATCGAAGAGCTTCACGATATAGCCGAAGAGTCCAGCCAAACCGAACGTCGCGCCGACGGAGCCGAACGCGAGCTGATGGAATGGAAGAAAGTCAAATTCATGCAGGATCGCGTTGGCGAAGATTTCGACGGACTCATCATCAGTGTCACGAAATTCGGCTTCTTCGTCGAACTGACGGATCTCTTTATTGAAGGCCTCGTGCCGCTCGCCAGCCTCACTGACGATCACTACACCTATCACGAGAATACCCGCGAAATCATCGGCCAGCGCACCCGAAAAACCTATCGCCTGGGGCAGCGCATTCGAGTTCTGGTTGATCGCATTGATCCGGTAGAAAAGAAGATTCAATTTGCGATTGTCGAAGAACAAAAGCGGCAGACAGCAAAGCGGAAACGGAGATAGAGATTACTTGCTCGGCGACGCGACAAAGCGGGCTGGTGTAGAATTTTGAAGTAAACCCCAGCCGCTCGATCGCCGAGCGGTTTCCTGCCGTCGGGACGTGGCTCAGCCTGGTAGAGCACTCGCTTGGGGTGCGAGGGGTCGGCAGTTCAAATCTGCCCGTCCCGACCACTTGCTCCTAGAGATCCTTCGCTGCGCTCAGGATTTCGCCTGCGGGCTCCCGTCGCTGCGCGCCTCACGCCCACAAACCGGCTCAAGTTCAAATCTGCCCGTCCCGACCACTTGCTCCTAGAGATCCTTCGCTGCGCTCAGGATTTCGCCTGCGGGCTCCCGTCGCTGCGCGCCTCACGCCCGCAAACCGGCTCAAGTTCAAATCTGCCCGTCCCGACCAAATTTCAGTTCTCGCTCAAAGATCGAAGATTTTTGGCACACCCCTACCTATGACTAGGAGGTAGTGCTGAGGCAGAGCGCCTCGATGCATGTAACAAGTAATTTTGCCGCAGAACAAAGAACCGCCAGGTTGGGCTTCCGCGGATACGCTTTAATCGCTTCGGATATTGCTGGATACTCGAAGACCTTCTCAGAGTAGTACTTGTCAGCACGCGCGATCTCCTCATTGTGAAGCTTCTTCGTGCCGCCGAACTTCGCGGCATCACCGCGGATCTCAACGTGTTTCGAGCCTAGGCTATGGCCGTATTTCCTGCCCGCGAGTTTCTTTAAAGTGATATCGTTGGCAGACAGGAAGGCTTTCAACGCCAGTTCCACGGCGCGAGCTAATAAGTAATGCTAGGCAGGCGAGAACCGGACGCACGACGCTTCTAGTGAGATACCAGCGCGGAGGAAGTCTTTGGCGTACGTGTGCAATGCTAGCGGGCTAAGCCGAGCCGTTGCGCCAGCGATAGATATTTTCTCAATCTTCGTGTGCATTATCTTCTTGTTGTTTACCCCACCCCACCGAGGGTGACGCGCCACACGCCTCGGTGGTTCGCGGCTGAGACCTCGATCCGAGGCGTTTTCGATAAGATCTTATCCGTCTCTGGCGCACAACCAAACATGAAACTTCTTTGGTCAACTCCGTGACAGTTTCGCGTTTGTCAGCAGGGCTCGCCAGGCGCCAAAACTCACAACGCCAGTCGCAACCAAGGCGAGACTTGATGGTTCAGGTACAGCGGTTGCCGAGTTTGCGCCAACAATGTCAACTGCCCAGTGCCCACTGCGACAATCACCTGGAGTGTCACCAAACTGGCTGCAATTACCGAAGACCCTCGTAAAGTTCCCCTGTCCCTGTCGCGTGAAACCATTTGAGAGATTTGGCCCGACCGGCAGATTGTCATATTGGGTGAGCACGATGGTATACGTACCGGCCTGCAATTCAAGCGAGTCGTAGGCATCAAAACACCTTCCCGTAGCCGGGTCAACGTTTACCACGCTTGTGCACCCAACATCATCAACAAAATCGACCAGTTTGCCTGCTGAATTGAAGAGCGAGAGCACGGTATCAAATCCACCACTGGGAATGGTCATTCCATCGGCATTAACGCCGCCAGCCCAAGACCATGTTTGAAATACCACGTCGAATGTGGTGCCTATCGTGAAATGAAAAAGCTGAAGTTGATCATCAACCGTGAAATTGCCGGTGAACGAGAAACTATCCGCCTTGGCCGTGGGTACAACAACAGCTAACGATAGGGCGAGCAGTAGTAGTTTTGGCAGGAACCACCGAGCCTGATGCATGTGATACCTCCAACCACTTTCGGTTTGCGGAACTCTATTGCACTGGAACATTCCACACAATACCGGGAAGACCTTAGGCGCGTGCTCAGGCAGGAAAAAAGTTGAGGTGTCACAAATTCTGCGCACCCCACATTTTTTCGCAGTCCGGACCCGAGTGAACGAACTACCAAAAAACGGGGGTTCAGCCGGGGGATTCAACGGGTGCAGAAACCCGAGTTGGGTCCAATTCCTACCGAAAACCGGGTAAAACCGTGGTCTAAGACGCAGATACCAAGCTAAGCGAATCAATAAGATGGTGTTTCTGTTGCCGTTTTTCGGCACTAGGTGGGTTCGGGGTTCAAATCCACTCTCCCGTCCAACAGCGGCCCAGATTCTCGGAATCCAGGAACTCGATCATGCAACTCACCATTTTTTACCGTGCTGTTCGTCTAGCATTGGATTGCGAGGAATCGAGATCCTTGCTTGCGCTCAGGATTTCGCCTGCGGGATCCCGTCGCTGCGCGCCTCACGCCCGCAAACCGGCTCAAGTTCAAATCTGCCCGTCCCGACCACATTTCAGCGCACCGGACCCGCGGCAATCTTTTCTGATTCCAGGGCATTTTGAAACGCGGCGTCCCGCTGCTTTCGTATGGTTGCATCCATTCCGTTTCCGCAGAACACCTTTGACTTTGGATCCGCCGAATTACAGGAGGCTTCGAATATCCGTTCCTCGGATACAACATCAACGACGCCAAACTTTTCTACTTCATGACGCTTACCCGCAAGCATGAGGGTGGAGGCCAGGCAGGAACCGCGGCCTGGGCTGAAATCGATACGTTCGATCACCGTCTCGCCGTTATCACGGGAATTTTTGGCATATGCCGCGGCCAGATTCTTACAGCATAGGCGCGCTTCAAAGTTTGTTTTTTGGGGGCGAGCGTGCAGCGAGTGAATCGTCTGCACCAGGCCAGCACCTAGGAGGGCACCTGCACCTACAAGTACGATTTCGGTCTTGGATGGGAACTCCATTCGAGCGGTGAGTGTATCAAATTTTCCGAATGGCGAGTGCTGGTTGCGGTTTTGACCTGATTCGAAAACGCGGCTGGATGGTGATGGTGTCGCGGTTTTCTCTTGAGCTCGATAACCCGCCGGAGCTGGTCATTGCGGCTACCCTGACCTCGCTGACAAACGGCACTAAAGCAGAAGTCTGAGCGGGCAAAACACCAGCATCATCTTGCGTCCGCGGCAAGTCTGACACTCAGGCTCTTATCCGCTCTTGCGGGTCCTGCCATCCGACCGGCTAGAATTCCCGTTGGCCAAAGCCCACGTTTTTTGGATCTCCACCTGGAGGGCTTTGGCGACCGCGTCGGACCTGCGTTCACCCCGCGCAACCCGGCTCACGTAGGAGGGGTCACATCCGATCTTCACGGCTATGCGGTTGTACATTCCGCGATAAAGAGAAGGCAGGCTATACAGATTGGTGTTACCATTTTTATTGGTGTTACCATTTCTACTGGAGACTGAATTCATAGAAGCCCCACTCTCGAAAGAGTGACTATAATGTTATATCGGAAGTGTTAGTAAAGCAATGCCCAGAAAAGCGAGGGCAAACACGACGCTCGAATGGGCCCAGCGCATCGCTTCGTTGCGCCAGCGGCTGGGGATGAGCCAAGCCGAGTTGGCGCACCGGCTGGAATGTTCCGCTATGACTGTGTCGCGCTGGGAACGCGGGTTACTTGCGCCCTCATCCGATTACTATATTCAATTAGGAAATCTTGCAGGCAAATCGGAGTGCTGGTTCTTCTGGGAACGAGCCGGCCTGCGGCTTCCTGATGTTGTGCGGGCTCTGCCGTCAAAGATGCGGTCCCGGCTTCCTGTCTCTGCTGTCCCGGCGCTCGAGGATGCGCGTGCGGGCGGTGGCGAGAAGCAGAGAGATTCGGGTCGACCCGGTCTAGTGGCCATCCCCCTGTTAAATGTTGTCGCGGGGTCTCATGGGAATCAGGGAGATAAGAAGGTAAGCCTGGACTACATTCCAGCGAGCCGGGTTATGGGAGCTCCCGTTGAATGGTGCCCCAATCCCCGTTACACCAGTCTGCTGCGTGTTAAGGGGAATTCCATGCAGCCGATGATGCATGATGGAGACATCCTGGCCGTCGATTCCTCTCAGACCGATCGTTCGCAGCTAAACGGCAAGGTTATTGTCGTGGCAAATGAGCAAAAGGGATTGTGCATCTCTCGTTTGCGGCGCTATGAGAACGTTGACGTTCTCGAACCCGAAAACCGGGATTACAAGCCCATCGTTTTCACTAAGAGTGAAGGGTGGCGGATTGTTGCAAAGGTCTTATGGTGGATTAGTGAGGCCCCTTAGTTAAGTTTGAGCCGTGTTCGACATCGAACATACCTTCCCCATCAATAGCTATAACATCTCCTTCATACACTCCTAAAGGTCGCGTATTATTATGGCAGAGCAAGCCCCAAACGACTTGCGTGCTCTGTGCAGCCTCACCCAGGCAGAGATGGATTCCGCAAGGCTCCAGCAGCTCTGTGCAACAGATTAATCATCTGCTAGAGACTGAACAGAGCGCTAAGAAGCAGCAGCGAGAGCCGGTCCGGGCGACTCCGAGAACGGACGCTTAACGCTTTTCTCTCAGGGGCATTCCGATGAAGAAATCTCTTCGCAAGAAGGCTCCGACTCGCGGTCGAAGTGTGTCACGAAGCAGTCCTTCGGCGGAGAGTAGCAGCTCGAAGCTTTTTCCCATCGTTGGCATCGGCGCGTCGGCCGGAGGCTTGGAAGCATTCTCCGATCTCCTCCATCACCTGCCTGAAAAAACCGGTATGGCCTTTGTGCTGGTGCAGCATCTGGATCCAACGCATGGTAGCGTCTTGCCGGAAATTCTGGCGCGGAAAACGACGATCCCGGTCGAGGAGATTACCGATGGGGTCCACGTGCTGCCTGACCACATCTACGTTATTCCGGCCAACAGCAACATGCTGCTTGAGGATGGGGCCTTGCGGTTGAGTGCGCGCATAGTGGTGCGAGGGCAACACATGCCCATTGACGCTTTTTTTCATTCGCTGGCGAACGAAAGGGGCGCTCTTGCGATTGGAGTCATTCTGTCCGGCACTGCGTCTGATGGCACAGAAGGATGCACCGCCATCAAAGTAGCGGGCGGAATTACATTCGCTCAAGATGAAGCTTCAGCCAAATACAGCAGCATGCCTCACAGCGCAGTGTATGCGGGCTGCATAGATTTCGTGCTCACCCCTAAGGATATTGCCAAAGAACTCACAAGAATCGGGCGGCATCCCTACGTCGCCACTGCGCTCGCGAAGCCGGAAGAAGCGTCTGATATCGCGACCGGGAGCGAACTGCAGACGCTCTTCTCATTATTGCGCGATGCGTCGGGAGTAGATTTCGCGAATTACAAGCAGAGCACTCTGCAGCGCCGGATCAACCGCCGCATGGTGCTGCACCACCTTGAAGAACTCAAAGATTATGTGCGCTACATCAGGCGTAACCCGAAAGAGCTAGACGAGCTTTACAGTGAGATCCTGATTCATGTAACTGGATTCTTTCGAGACCCTGAAGCCTTCAACGTATTGCGCACAACCGTGTTCCCCCACCTTTTCAAGGATCGAAACCCGGAAGACGGTCCGGTGCGCATCTGGATTCCAGGATGCTCAACCGGCGAGGAAGTCTACTCCATCGTCATTGCTGTCACTGAATATATCTGGGAGGAGGCGCGCAATCTTAAAGTGGCTTTTGCCGGCTCCAAGGCGGTGCAGATTTTCGCGACAGACATCAGCGATATCTCTCTTGATCGCGCCCGCAGCGGACTGTATACGGAAGCTGCCGTAGCGGACGTTTCTGCCGAACGGCTAAAACGTTTCTTCGTGAAACTGGAGAAAGGCTATCAGGTCGATAAACCGCTCCGGGAAATGTGCATCTTCGCCAAGCAGAATATCGCTAAAGATCCGCCTTTTTCGAACCTGGACCTGATCAGTTGCAGGAATCTATTGATCTACCTCGGCCCGGTCCTGCAGAAACGCGTCATTCCCACTCTGCACTACGCGCTCAAGCCGAATGGTTATCTGATGCTGGGGGGCTCCGAGAGCCTGGGGGCATTCTCCGATCACTTCACTCTGGTCGACAAGAAATACAAGATTTATCAGAAGAAGCAGACCGCGGCGCCTCTGATTACCTACCTTGCCGGACTTGATTACGGTGTTCGCAAACCTCAAACCAGCAGACCCCAGAGAATGCTGACACCTGAAGTCCCGGTGGACCGTGAAGTGGACCGGACGCTTGCAAACCGCTTCATCCCGGCCAGCATTGTGGTCAATGACGAGATGGAGATTCTGCAATTCCGTGGGCGTACAGGCGCCTATCTGGAACCGGCGGCAGGTCATCCCACATTCAGTTTGTCCAGGATGGCCCGCGAAGGTTTGCTGGTTGACTTACGTTCCGCGCTGACCAAAGCAAAAAAGGACGATGCGATCGTCCGTCGAGAGCGTGTGCGTGTGAAATCCAATGGTGGCACGCGAGAGGTGAACCTGGAGGTGATACCGATTCGCGGGCAAGGCACCCACGAACGCTTTTATATAGTCGTGTTTCAGGATGCTAGAAATCAGGCCGCTCATCCAGTTACCCGTAAGCCAGCGGGTGGCGCGGAGCAGGCGAAGAACGCTCCCCTCAGGCAGGAGAACGAGCGCTTGAATCGGGAAATTAACCAGTTGAGGGAGCAGTTGCAGGCGCTCATCGAAGATCACCAAAGCACTTCGGAAGAGTACAAGTCGGCAAACGAGGAGGTTTTATCAACCAATGAAGAACTGCAGAGCACAAATGAGGAGTTGGAGACCGCCAAAGAGGAGCTGCAGTCCAGCAACGAAGAACTGACTACTGTCAATGAAGAGTTGCAAAACCGCAACACCGAACTGAGCCAGGCCAATAACGACCTGCTGAACCTATTTGGGAATGTCAACATCCCCGTGGTGATGGTCGGCAATGACCTCCGCATCCGCCGCTTCACCCCTCCGGCACAAAAGCTTCTCAACCTGATCCCAGCCGATATCGGCCGACGCGTGGGGCAAATCCGGCCCAATGCGGATTTGGAAGACCTGGAGCAGATAGTCCAGACGACCATCGACAGCACGATTCTGCACGAACGTGAGGTGAGGGAAAAGGACGGTACCTGGTACTTGATGCGCGTCCGTCCTTACAAGACCGCGGAAAATAAGATTGAGGGAGCTGTGATCAGCTTCCAGGACATCGACGCGCTGAAGCGTTCTTTAGAGCAAAGCCGTCATTACGCTGACGCGCTTATCGAGAGCGCGCGAGAGGCCATTCTGGTTCTGGATGACAATTTGCGAGTAACGGTCGCGAACAGCGCGTTTTATCGCAAGTTCGAGGTCTCCAAAGAGGACACTGAGGGCAATCTGATTTACGAACTCGGGAACCGGCAGTGGAATATCCCGAAGCTGCGGGAGTTGCTGGGAAAGATCACAGAACAAAACACCCGCGTTGATGATTTCGAGGTACAGCATGATTTCCTCAATCTGGGCCCGGGTACCATGCTGCTGAATGCGCACCGCATGGAAGTGCAGCCGGGCAGGCACATGATCTTGTTGTCGATCGAGGACGTAACCCAGAAAAAGAAGCAACTGGATGAGCTAAAGCTACACGCAGCCCTGATCGAGATGGCGAACGAAACTGTACTCGTGCGAGACCTAGAGGGAACAGTTCATTTCTGGAATCGTGGCGCGGAAGAGATGTACGGCTGGACCAAGGGTGAAGCATTGGGAAAATCAGTTCCCGAACTTTTGCAAAGCCAGTACCCTGTGCCCTTCGACGAAATCAGAGAGCAATTGTTCCGCACTGGCCGCTGGGAAGGTGAACTCGTCCACGTTCGCCGTGACGGCGAGAAACGGATTATAAACAGCCGCTGGGCGCTGCAGAAAGAAGATGAGGGTGATCCCGTAGTGCTAGAGATCAATAGCGATATCACTGAGCGCAAGCAATCGGAGGAGAATCTGCGCCAGCTTTCCGGATACTTGATGCGCGTTCAGGATGAGGAGCGCAGGCGCATCGCGCGCGAGTTGCAGGATGCAACCGGGCAAAAACTGGTGGCGGCGAAACTGAATCTCGAAGCTATTGCGAAAGATGGAAAAAGCAAGGGGGGGACTGCCAGAGAGTCGCTTGCCCGGACCATCAAGCTGGTGGACGAAATCACCAGTGAGATCCGCACAGTCGCACAATTGTTGCACCCACCGTTGCTCGATGAAGCGGGCCTGATTTCAGCAACTCGCTGGCTGGTGGATGGTTTCTCCGATCGTTCTAAAATTCAGGTAGATTTGGCCCTGCCACCGGACATCGGCCGCTTGCCGGAAAATGTGGAGATCGCGCTATTTCGAGTAATTCAGGAATCGCTAAACAACGTGCATCGGCACTCCGGTGCCAAGAAAGCCGCTATCGAGCTGAACCGAAATGCGCAGCACGTTACTTTGCAGATTAGCGACAACGGCAAAGTGGGTGGGTGGCTTGAGGTCACTTCCAACAAAAAGGGAACCACCATAAAGGCGGTGGTTCCGGCGCAGTGACCAGGGTCCGCGCTTACTGCCTTGCGGTGTCGATGTTGCCTCGCAATATGTTGACGGAAGCCGCCGGCAGTGTGTACAGCGCATCTGGACCACCGGTCTGCGTCGATGTGACGGGAGGGCCATCCGGATCGGCGTAGCCGTTCTTTCTTGCAGGATGCCACTGATATTGAGCCTTCCCGAAACTGATTACTGTGACTGGACCTGCGAATCCGCGCCCCGTGTTGCTTGAGTCGTCATGGAAGACAATTCGCACTTGATGTGCGTTGTCATGATCTTTGTTCACAACCATCAGCGACCACTGTCCATCGGGACGAAGCACTGGATACGCGGTCACCAGCACGCGACCCCGAGCATCCTTGACGTCGCTGGCAGCCGTGAACAGTTTGTGTTCAGCGTCCTTCGGTTCCACCCATTCTTGCGTGATTAGCTGCGCGGCAAAAAACTGCGAGATGCGCTGCCGAACCTTGTAATCCTTGTCCACCATGAACATGTGGTAAGTCCCCCAGCTATTTGGGCAAGCCGGGTGCGCTGGAGAATATGGCAGAGCATGATAGTAGTGCGTGCTCTTGCCGCCCGCGGTCAGAAATCCCGCAAAGCTGTCGGCCAGCCACAGAGCGCCAAAGATATCGACCGACGCCTCTCCTCCATGCGCGTTAGTTTCGGTATCAAGCATGGGGATATTCGCCGGCAAGCCATCGTCCCGCCAAACCTGCATGATGTGCTCAATCAGTTGTGGTTCCTGATAGAGGTTTTCCCACGGTGTTTCGCAACCGTCATAGGGATAGTGCTCGAATGACATGAACGCGAGATCTGCCAGCCGACCATGTGCCTTCAAATAATCGAGGAACCGGCCAAACCATGAATTCTTTCCCTGCGCATTCCGCCAAACTTTTATGTCCTCAGTGACTCCCTCGAATACTGGGCCGCCTAGTTTGAAGTTGGCATCGACGCGATGAAGCGCCGTCGCCCATTGCAAGTAGAGAGTCCCGTAGTCCTCAGGCAGCATGTACTGGCCATCAGGCTCTTCTCCCATTTCGACGTAGGAAATGGGATATCCGCGCTTCTTCAAGTAAGCCATCTGCGCGGCTGAATCTTCAGGCGTGCCATACAGCATGGCGACCGGTACGATTGCGGGCAGTCCGCGCGTAATCCCGCTGGTGAAGAACAGATCGAATCCGGGCTGATCTCCAGATTCCATGCGGTCAGGCGCGACGTATAGGTCTGCCGGCTCATGCCAAGGATCGACCGACGAACAATATGTCAAAGATTGCTGCTGGTCCGGCGAATGATGCAGCAGATCGTGAAATCCGCCGCTCGCATCGGTAGATCCGGCATAAACTTCTTTAATGGCGTATCCTACGCAGTTCCGGCGGTCGCCTGGGCCATGCGTGTCGCAAGTATTCGAGGATTTTGTCATCAGAATGAGCACAAATTTCGTGTTCACTGGAGATGAATCAAGTTGCAACGTTACAGTGCCGCCGCTGCCCTTCGTGACCGCTCTGGACGCGAACGCTTTCCAGTCTCCGCTAGCCGGATCGTCCATGGCATCTCCCGTGCCGTTCCAATACTCGACGGTATATGCCTTTGCATAAGGCTCAGCCCAGGCGATGCGGATCGCATTCACCTCCTGCTTCTTTCCCAGATCAATCACCACCCATTGCGGATGAGCGGAGTCGTCCTCGCCAGTAAAGAACTGTGTGAGGTAAGGATTACTTTTCCAGTAAGTGTTCAGGTCGCCGTCGTCAAGCCGGGAAAAACCGTCAAATTCCGTTCCGCCGTTGCGCGTGAACCCACGATGCTGCAGCGAATAGCCATAGGAATGGCGGATCATCTCCGTGGGATTCGAATCGCCGGTGAAATATCCCTTACCTGACGCATCGCTCCAAGTTCCCTTGGGATTCCAGTGCCAGGCCTGCACAAACAATTCTGTATTCTGCCGGTAACTGACCACGCCCCATCCCGCTGAGACGACCTGTTTGATTTGATCTGGCGCGAAGAATACGTCGGTTGCATTGCTCGGCACCCGGTCCACGGTCGTGCCCAGCGCATACAGAGGGCTGAAGGTGTTAACGACGTGAGAGGGAGTTGTATCAACTTGAATCGTTTGGGCGATGAGCTCATTACGACCCGTCCCTGCCATTATCATCAGGCAGCAAGTAATCACGGCCATCGTGGTCGAGCAACGCGAAGTGATTTGGCGGATGCGCTCTGCAATTTTTCTTTTCACGGGGTGAAAATACCTTTCGCCAATCGTACCTACGTATTTTGCGGTTTTGTATAATACCGGAACTTCAATCAAGGCTGCGAATTCGTAGAGATCTGAAATGGTGCTGAAGGTATTACCGGATAAGAGTTCTCTAAGCAAGATGGCCGCCGAACACGCTGCCGAGGCTATTGGTCGCGCTATCTGCGATCGCGGTCAGGCGCGCATCATTGCCGCCACGGCTGCTTCGCAGTTCGAATTTCTGGACGCGCTGACGAAAATGCCCGGCATCGATTGGCAGAAAGTGGAAGTCTTTCATCTCGACGAGTACATCGGCCTGCCAATCACCCATCCGGGCAGCTTCCGCAGGATGCTTCTGGATCAGTTGATCAAAAAGACTGGGATTACCAAGTACCATCTTCTTGATGGCGACGCCCATCCGGCTGAGGTCCTCCGCCGCGTCGGGAAAGAATTAACCTCCGCGCCGATCGACGTCGCATTCGTCGGCATCGGCGAGAACGGGCATTTGGCCTTTAACGACCCACCAGCCGATTTCCAGACCGAGGAGCCCTATCTGATCGTGAACCTCGACGAAGCCTGTCGGAAGCAGCAGGTCGGAGAAGCATGGTTCTCCGACATATCGCAGGTTCCCAAACAGGCGCTGTCCATGTCCGTTCGCCAAATCTTAAAAGCCAAGGAAATTCTGGCGGTGGTGCCGGATTCACGCAAAGCACAAGCAGTAAGAGCATGTTTTGAAGGCGAGGTCAGCCCGATGGCACCGGCTTCCATTTTGCGCACACACTCGAACGCAACTGTGTATCTCGACCGCAATTCTGCCGCGTTGCTGAGTACAGCATTGCAGACGTCTGCTTAGACCGACATCGAGCCGGCAACCCACATGGCAACTCCCCGGCACGCTTCGAGCAAAGCTCGCCCGATACCCTCGTTGCGCTGGTGGATTGGCGGTCTTTTATTTGCCTCGACGGTTATCAACTACATTGACCGGCAAACCCTCTCGCTGCTCGCCCCTTATCTCAAACTCGAGTATCGCTGGACGAATACGGATTACGCGAACATCGCGATCGCTTTCCGGGTCGCGTATTCTATCGGTCAGACTGCCTTCGGCAAACTCATGGACCGGATCGGAACCCGCCGTGGTCTGACTCTCACGGTCATCTGGTATTCGACGATCTCGATGCTGACATCCTTAGCAAATGGCTTTTATAGCTTCTCCACCTTCCGCTTTTTGTTGGGAGCAGGCGAATCGGCCAACTGGCCAGCGGCGACAAAAGCGGTCTCAGAGTGGTTTCCGAAGCGCGAGCGCGCGTTAGCCACGGCCCTTTTTGACAGTGGTTCTTCTATCGGGGGCGCAGTCGCTCCATTCATCGTTCTGTGGATTTACTTCCGCTGGGGATGGCGGCCGGCATTCATGATCCCGGGCACGCTGGGATTCTTCTGGCTGGTTGTCTGGCGATGGCTGTATTACCCACCGGAGATACATCATCGCCTTAGCCGGGAAGAGCTGGAGATGATCGTGGCGGACAAGAGCGAAGGTATTTCCAAACAAAGTTCGGCTCGTCCGCGATGGCGGGACTTGTTGAAGCTGCCCCAGACCTGGGGAACTATCATCGCGAAGACTTTTACCGATCCGGTCTTCTTCTTTATTACCGAATGGTTCCCGATCTATCTGGTCGCGAAAGGCATCGAGCTCAAAAGCGGATTGATCGCGATATGGATCCCTTTTCTCGCCGCCGATCTGGGGAGCTCCGCGGCAGGTGTCGTCTCCGGACTTTTAATCAAACGAGGATGGCCGCTTGGCGCCGCACGCAAGGCTCTGATTATTTTTGGCGGAATTGGCATGACCATGCTCATTCCCACAATCTTTACGACCAATCTGTACTTGATTGCCTTGCTTTTCGCGTTAGCAACCTTTTGCTATGCAAGTTTCACGACCATGGCGAACGTGCTGCCATCCGACCTTTACAACAGCGAATCCGTGGCATCGGTCAGCGGTCTCAGCGGTACCGGTGCAGGCATCGGGACTATCGTTGCCTTCAAACTCATCGGTTATTTTTCGGATGTGCGGCAGGCCAGCGGCACTCATTCCTTCGATCCGATCGTGATTCTCGCGGGACTGGTTCCCTTCGTCGGCATGATTCTCGTCTTGCTTTTGGTGCGCAATACTGCGGCTACGGATCAAGGATTGGTACGTCGAATCTGAGGCTTTCTATAAACTCTGTGGCGGCGGTTTGAGGAGGACGTGCTTGAAGATCACCGATGCCAAAGTCTTTGTCTGCTGCCCCGGTAGAAACTTCGTCACCCTGAAGGTGTGCACTGACCAGGGTATCTATGGGCTCGGAGACGCCACTCTGAATGGCCGCGAGTTATCGGTCGCTTCTTATCTGCAAGATCACGTGGTTCCCTGCATTATCGGACGCGATCCCTTTCAGACCGAAGATATTTGGCAATATCTCTACCGTGGCGCCTACTGGCGTCGTGGCCCCGTGGCCATGACCGCCATTGCCGCTGTGGATCTCGCGCTCTGGGATATCAAAGGTAAGGCTCTCAGTACGCCGGTGTACAACTTGCTCGGTGGCAAGAGCAGAACCGGCGCTCTGGTCTACGGTCACGCTAACGGACGTGATATTCAGGAAACCTGCAATGAAGTTGGAAAGTACATCAGCATGGGATATCGCGCCGTTCGTGCGCAAACGGGAATTCCCGGACTTCCCTCCACTTACGGCGTCGGCAATGAAAAACTGTTCTATGAGCCCGCCGAGAAGGGATTGCCACCGGAAAACACTTGGTCAATGGAAAAGTATCTTCTCCATGTGCCGAAGCTTTTCGAAGCCTTGCGTGAAAAGTACGGCGATGACATTCATCTGCTCCACGATGTCCACCACAGGCTGACGCCTATTGAAGCCGCTCGCCTCGGCAAGAGTCTGGAGCCCTATCACCTGTTTTGGCTGGAAGATCCCGTTAGCGCCGAGCTTCAGGAGGGGTTCCGCATTATTCGCCAGCACACAACCACGCCTCTTGCCGTGGGCGAAGTGTTCAACTCAGTGTGGGACGCGCACATTCTCATCACCGAGCAGCTCATTGATTACATCCGCATGACCGTCGTTCATAGCGGCGGCATTACTCACCTCAAAAAGATTGCCGCGCTGGCTGAGATCTACCACGTACTGACGGGCTGTCACGGGGCCACAGACTTGTCTCCTGTGTCGATGGCAGCAGCGTTACACTTCGACATTTCTGTTGCCAATTTCGGCATTCAGGAGTACATGCGGCACACGAAGGAAACCGACGAAGTGTTTCCCCAGGCCTACTACTTCAAGGATGGATATCTGCACCCCGGCGACGCCCCGGGATTCGGCGTGGACTATGACAAGAAACTCGGCGAGAAGTTTCCGTACGAACGTGCTTATTTACCGGTGAATCGGAAGCCCGATGGAACCATGTTCAACTGGTAGTGCACCGCTGCCTTCTCGCAAATGGCTCTGGTCGCTCTATTCCTAACCTTTTGGCAGCCTTTGAAGAAAATCTACTGGAATTGCTCCGAAAGCGGGGCGCTCTCGAGCAAGCTCGAAGTTGTTGGTCCCTTGGAGCCGGACGATCTTTCGAAGCCTATCGCTTACGGCCAGCGCTTCGCGGTGTCATCCCAGCCCGCTGCACGGGCCGGCTGCGGCGTCGCATTGACTGCGGACTGCGCCATGCGTATGGGCTGCTGCGGCGTAGCCGCGGTGGCCAAAGTGGGCTTGCCCTCAGCGGCATCCTTATCGTCAGATAACAGCGGCGCGGCCACCCGCAACGCCTCGACTTCCTTTTCTAATCTCGCCAACTCCAGCTCTTTTTGCCTTAAGACCTCGTAGACATTCTTCATCGTGGGCACCTATAGGACGCGCGAATTGAATCGATGGATCGAACTTTACCAGTTGTCTCATTTTTGTCAAGGAGTAAGAGGGGGACATGTGGCCAGTTTTCGTGGAATAGGAAAAGCCTTCGGGCAATGCTCAACCCCGACTATGTACGAGCTTAAGCCCGTCCGCCTGCAGGATCCGCTGAATCTGATTTCGCGCGTGGATTGCCCAAGGCCCCGCTGTATCTAGCCTGACATACGCCCGCCAGTGTTTGAGCGCTTTACGCGGTTCTTTCATCTTTTCATAAGCTAGCGCCAGGTTGTAATGGGCATCGGCGTAGGTTGGGGCAAGCTGCAATGCGGCGTTATAAGTCTGAATGGCTTCAGCCACGCGGCCGGTTTCGTCGAGTACGTTTCCTAGATCGAAGTATGCCAGGGCATACCTCGGATCGACTTCAATTGCTCGCCGATAATGCTTCTCTGCCAGCGTGTATTCCTGCCGGTTGTAGTAAAGCGTGCCCAGATTGATGTGGGCGGCGGCGTGATTGGGATCAAGCTCCAGCACGCGCTGGTAGGTCTGAATCGCAAGGGTGTGCTGGCCGGGATCTTCCTCCAGCATGATCCCCCGGGCAAACAATTCAGCAACGTCCGTGGACGCGGGTTCGGGTTTTACAATCGAAATCTTCGAACTGCTTACTACACGCTCCTGGGTGGAAAAGTCGAACATGAACTGGCCGGCAATGGGCTCAACCAGCTTGCCCTGATGGCGAAATCCGACCCGATGATGGCCTGTCGTAAATGCTCCCGCTTCGAGCAGCGGATTCTCCATACCAGCTACCTGCTTCTGCATGGCTTCGAGCGACTGACGGATTACCGCCGGGCGCACTTTTCGCGCGCACAGATCGCGTACTTTCTTAATTTGCAGCAGATCAAAAAAGGAATAGCTCTCGGCGGCGGCTACCAGTCCGGCCTTTTCCCAAGCTGCCAACTGACGCGCCGTGAGCCGCAGAATGCGAACCAGATCCGCTCGATTGTATCGATACACGGTTCTAAAGGAACTCTGCTGCGTATTATCGGAAAAGTTAACCAGTGCCGCAATAGCAAAGTAGTGCCAGGAGGAATCTTCGAAGGCAACTTTGCAAGACAGATGGTGCAAGTGCGGTGGAAAAGTTGTTGGAGACAGTTGTCGTTAGTAGTCGGTCGTCGGACTTCGGCAAAAAACGCTGAAAGCGGTACCAAGTAAAAGTGCTGGAGCCGACGGCCAGACTTGAACTGGCGACCTGCCGATTACGAATCGGCTGCTCTACCAACTGAGCTACGTCGGCTTCATTCCGATTCTAAATGCGGCTGTGGCGCACGTAAAGGTTGTCGGCGCGGTCTAAGGAGCCACCGCTGAGGATCAATACCTACATCGAGAAGATGCAGTGAAAATCACGCAGCCCGCGAAGCTTGCTCTGCGTATTCGCGTTCTGATTCCGAGGGCAGCAGGACCCAGAGCGTGTATATCCCGAGCGCCGTACCAAAGGGAGGGTGGAACAAAGCCAGGAAGCCCCCGATCAGAGCAACGATGCGCGCCCAGCCCTCTCGGCGCAGCAGTCCCCAGCCGGCAGCGAATCCCAGCAGCGCCTTCGAGAGCACAAAAATTGCCACTAGTGTGAGCAGTGGCTGCAAGAAACCTTGAACGAACTCCGGCGGGCCTTGGCCCAATTCACGCAGGTGCAGCAGAACCGGTTTGGCCACTAATAAAATTGCTAAGCCGCTAAGCGTGTTGAACGCCGATATCGCCAGCCATAGAATCCCGAGCAACCGTATATGGGCGCTCACGCGCCCGCGGCGCAACTGTGCCCACTGCGCTCCGCCGACAACTTCTTTCCCGCACGACGGACAAAAACGCTGGCCTGTCTGCAAGGATGAGCCGCATTTGTCACAGAACATGAACGCTCCTCGAAGTTCAATCTTCAGCCGTCGACCCACGCAAAGTTATTTATGATACGCCCCGCAACCTCATCGGGTTCCGTCTGCAGCGAATTGCTCCGCTCTCCGTCGAAGAGCAATGACTGTTGCCAACCACGAAAACGAAAAGGCCACCCGGCAACATGGGCGGCCTCTTCTTCAAGGGAGAATAGTTCCAACGGAGTGTTAAACCGTCAAAACTTTCTGGCGAAATCTTATGAGCCGAAAAAGCAGGGTGTCAAGGAATTTTTAGGAAATAAATGGCTTTTGTTTCAATAACTTACAAGACGCATTAACAGCTTCGCAAACTGCCTCATTGTGAGACAAACGTCGTCTTCACCAGCCTTAAACCGCTTTGATTGATGAACTTACCTGCGAATCGCTCCCTCGCGACTCCGGTTCAGAGAGGTGCAGAGCGATGAATTCAATCTCCCCTGGCCGGTCGTAGATTCTTTCCGGCAGGATTCGCTTTATGAGCACCCGAATACCTCCGAAGGCAAGGCCAGCCACTCCGGCAAAGGCAATCAAGATCGCACACAGGATGATGATATTCACCAGGAGATTCGCGAGGTTGTCTTTCTTAGTGACATAAGTGTTCTCGTTCCAGGTGACATCAGCGTCATAGTTCACGGCGGCGAGCAGAGACTTGCCTTCATTCTGCGAGAGTGAGCCGGTGGCGATCACAACGATCGGGCCGGTGCGCTTCGAGAGAAATGTCCCCGGATTTCCAGATCCCGCTTGCTGTGGACTTTGCCCATGAGCCGCTTCGATCCTCCGCAAATGCTCCGCCGCAATCTGGTTGGTCGGATAGTTGATCAACATCAGTGTGGCATTGCCAGCAGAGGTCTGGTATGTGCCGAGGACCACTTCCGCGCTTGCGTCGAAATCCACCAGCGATGCGGAAACCGGAGCCTGAATCTTCTCCAGGCCCTTGGGCCCGGCGACATATTTCGCCGTGTTCTTTAATCCGGCTCTAGGCAGATAGGCGGGTAATCCGGGCAGATTGCGTGTACTCCCGGAGGGCAGCGGCAGAACACCGGCCAATTCCCGCAGATCGGCAGCGGACATAGCGGTCAGTTTCTCGAAGACTGCATCTACCAGGATGCTGCCACGATAAAACACCACACGCTCATTCAGCGATGCGCCCTGGTCGCCGATCTTCTCATTGAGCATCTGCGGCATCTTGTAATAGGTGAATGCCCCGTAAGCGCCGCTGGTGTCGGCAAACCGTGCCGCCTTTACCGTAAGCTTGCGATTATCGTGCGTGTAAGTGACGGATTCGAAATCTGTAAATCCGTATTCTTTAAGCAGCGCTGCATTTACGGGGTCAGCCAGGGCAGGATCTTTGCTCGCATGAGGCGAACCGGCGATTTCCCATCCAGCAAACTGATTGGGAAGAATGCCCGGCGCGGCACGGGGAGCCTCGCCCGCGAAAGCTGCCGCGGTCAGAAGCACCGTCAAAACGAAAATCAGCTTGGGAAACTTCATCGGAAAACGGAGACGGGGCACGAAACACAAGCCCTACATGATTAGACTACCTAGGAGCCGCGAAAGTTTCCAGGCTGGTAACTCGGTATTGCTACTGCCCTTGGGCCTTATCGATCCTGCTCGCGACCTTCACCCCGCTCAACCCGCTCACGTATTTAGCAATCCCACGATAGAGCGATTCAGCAATCCGCTGACGGTACTCTGCCGTGCGCAGGCGCTTTTCATCTCCTGGATTGCTTACGAAGGAAACCTCCGCCAGGATCGACGGCATATTCGCGCCGATCAACACAACGAAAGGCGCCTTCTTCACACCACGATTGCGAAGACCGGGATTTTTGGACGCAAGCCCGCTATGCAAGGACCGTTGCACGTCGGAGGCTGGCGATTGCAGTCCGCGTCTCGAGCGGGATGAAAGTGTCATCGCTGCGGGTGTAAACCACGTCGGCGCCGAGGCGAGCTTGCAGCAGCTTGCCCAGCCGCCGGCCGACTTCCAGCACCAGATCCTTTTCTTCGAGGCCATGTGGGCCGATGGTGCCGGTATCATGTCCGCCGTGTCCGGGATCGATTACGATCTTGCCGATTTTCAATCCTAGGGCGCGAATCAACGAGCGGTCGCCGCTCGCAGTTGGCTGAGCTTCGCGGACATCCGCCTCGGGAGAGGATTTGCGTTTGTTGCTGATGCCAGCTCTCGGTCGCATCGGCTGTTGCGCGGAAGCGACGTGATCCGACGTTGTTGCATCCGCCCCCGCTGCCCCGGCGGAATTCCGCCTGGAATCTGGCAAGACTGCCGGGACTGGAGGCGGAGTGACTGTGGTCTTGCTAGCAGTCTTAATCGCCGGACGATTCGGCATTGCCGGTGCTGAATCGTCGTCATCATCGTCCGCTTCGACTACGGTTTTCTTCGTCTCTGGGCCACTTGTGACGGGTTGTGCTGACGGCAGCTTCGTTGCATCGGCCGATTTCTGTGGGTTGTTTTCAGCTTCGTCGTTGCCTTCTGCTTTCTCAGCTTTCTTCGTGACGGCCGGTAAGAATGCTCGCCGCTCGATCGAAGTTGCGGATGACTTTCTCGCATGAATCTCAATGCTTAGTCGCGGCGGATCTGCTAATAGCGAGGCGACGTAATCGCAAGACCTGTCGACTTCCAGCACAACCCGCGTCTTTCCCGGCTGGAACTGGGCTACGCGAATCTTCTTGACTGGTCCATCGTCGACATCGAACATCTTCCCGGCGAGCGCCGCCGCTAGCCTGCTGTTCAGCAGATCGAAGACAAGGCGATCAGGACGATCCATGCGTTGCGATTCGAATTTCACCTCGTGGTCGAGGTCAATTTGCACGCGGGTGGAATCTGGGGTTGACCAGTGGCGAACATCAGTGACGCGCGGGGGCTTGGGATTAGTATCGGCAGGCTCGTTGCCCTCGACCTTTTCTGGATTTGCGGAGCCTGCATCTTTCTTGTTTTCCGCAGACTCCGCTCTCGCTGGCTGCTTGGAATCGTTCGCATCTTTCTCTTCCTGGGACCTGATGGCTGCCTGTCGTATCGGCTCAGCTATTGCTTGGCGGGCCTCGTCGGCTAGATGGTGATGCGGATACTGCCGCAGAAATTCCTGGAATGCAACGCGGGCCCGCACCGGATTGTTCAGATCGTCTTTGTAAATCTCTCCAATCGCGAACAACGCTTCAAAGCGATACCTGCTGCCCGGATATTCGCGGCGCAGAAACTCGTACTGTCCAATGGCTGAGCGTAGGGCGTGATCGTCGTTGAAGCGGCGCCCGCTCTCGGCGAGGAGATCGGCGACAGCGAGGGCGGCAGCATCGGCTTTGGAGCAGCCTGGCGCGCCGTAATAAACGCGGCGGTAGGCCATCATGACGAGCTGATAATCCCGGCGCGTGCGTTCGGCTTCAGGACCGTCATTGAGCGCCTCGCGCATCTTCTCAGCAGTTGAGAATTGCGTGCGCGCCCAAACGTCAGATTTGTGGGCATAGGCTGGCAGGCCACTGAGGACAATTAAGAAAATCGCACAAAACGTAGCCGCCGAACCGCGCGACCCCGAGCGGCGCGAGTCAGAGAAACTCCAGCGAAAGGGAAAAAACACCCTCACGCGCGCACTCCCGCAGAACCATTCTCAACTCGATCGCAAATTTTCAATTTTCCAGCCCGTAATCGCTTTGCTATTCTGCAACCCTGCATCAATCGGTATTGCTGATGTACAACACACCGCGCGCATCCCGCTGCACCCGCACCGGCTCATGCACTGCGCCGCCCAGGATTCGAAATCCGGGATCGCCGCCACCGTAATACAAACCGGTGATGCGCCTCACGTAGTTGCGCGTCTCGGCGAAATGCGGAACGCCTCCACTGCGTGACACCGCTCCTGCCCCGGCGTTGTACGCCGCCAGGCTCAGCTTCACGTCCCCGCCAAAGCTCTCCATCAATTGCTTCAAGTGGCGGACTCCCGCATCGACATTCTGCTCCGGATCAAACGGGTTTGTGACATTCAACTGCCGGGCGGTCTGCGGCATGAGCTGCATCAGCCCCATCGCTCCCTTGCGGGATACAGCGTTGGGGTTGAAGTTCGACTCCACCTTGATCAATGCCCGAACCAGGCTGGGATCGACATTGTGCCGGACCGCGGCTTCATCAATGGCAGCATCGATCTCTTGCTGCGTGAACGGCTTTCCCCGAACGAAGCTGGAAAACTGCTCACTTTCACTGACCTCTGCTGCCGCTGAACGGGCCGCCCGAACGTAAGCCGAGCGCACCGGCTTCCAGCGATGTGCAGTGGGGCTCCAGTAGACAAGCCCCTTGCTCACGAAGGCCGGCGCTGCTCTGGTCTTCCGTGAGGAGGGCGCCGGCGAATCGTTGACGTAGATTCGGCGGCCGGAGCCGTCAGTCGAAGCCGTGATGCTTGCAGACGTACTGGGACCGGCCTCTGCCTGCACGTATGGCGTAGTGAAAGAAAGGAAGGTCGCGATTACGGGACTAGCCATCAGGAGTAGATGCAGGTTTTTTCGCATAGCCGGGTTGTTGCCGCACTTCTTTGCGTGCTTTGCAGAATTCTTCGCGCGCTCTATGGTTAAAAGTTCTTAACGCAGAGTTCACAAAGACCTGCCTAGGACGCAGAGAACCGCCTACCCGGAACCTGACGGAGAATCCCTACCAGAGCCAGGCAATTATAGGATGGCTGTGACAGCGCGGCAATCTATCGAAGGGGAACTGAACCATCCAAAGTAATATGCGGAAGTAGCTGAGCAGCAGCGGGTTAAGAAACGCGTAGGTTACCCCATGCGAGCAGCACGTCTAAATCTGAATCTCCATCCCTTCTGCCGCAGCGCGCACTCTCGGGTAATAGTTGCGCGCCTCTTTCACTAGATTGTCGATACATCGGTCATCGTGGTCGGGATCGTGGTGATAGAGGATCAGTTCCTTCGCGTCGCTTTCCATCACTATATTGATAGCTTCACGCCAGTGACTATGCCCCCAACCGCGCTTGCGGGCTTCGTATTCTTCCGGCAGGTACTGCGAATCGTAAACCAGCACGTCAGCGCCAGCAGCCAGCCTGCGCACGTTTTTGTCGAAAACCGCATCGCCGGGTTCGTTATCGGTAGCGTAGACGAAGACGCCATCTTTCGTTTCCAAGCGATAGCCCATGCAGCCCTGAGGATGATTGAGCCAGGCCGCTTGCACGGCAACGTCATCCAACTGGATTTGGCCTTCCTCCAAGTCGTAAAAATCGCGCTGCGCTTTCATCTCGTTAGTGTTTACTGGGAAATATGGCGATGCCATCTGTTCTTCCATCACACGCTTTAGGCTGCGCGTGCGTTTCGAAGCGTGAAAAAGAAAACGATTTTCGGCGTGGTCATAAAGCGGGCTGAAAAAAGGGATACCCTGGATGTGATCCCAGTGAAAATGCGAGACGAAGACGTGGGCGGCAACCGGTCGACCGTTGAATTCGTGTCCGAGTTGCTGGCCTAGGGCGCGAAATCCCGTGCCACAGTCAAAAATAAAAATCTGCTCGCCGGCGCGCACCTCCACGCAAGAGGTATTCCCTCCGTAGCGAAGATTTTCCGGCTGGGGAGTAGGCACCGAACCGCGCACGCCCCAAAATCTGATTCGCATAGCTCCTGCCGAAGTTAGTTCATCTTCAGCCCGGCGACGAGATTCGTCAATTTATGGGATGGTTCACCGTGTGTTCTCTGGTGGAACCCTCGCCTGGTTTCTTTGCGACTTTGGGATGCCTTAGCGACCTTTGCGGTCAAAGGCTTTGAACCGCAGAGGCCGGGAAGAAATGCCGCGAAGATCGCAAAAAAGAAGGCTAAACCCGAATTTGATGCATGCTCATCTTGATTCCGTACTTTGGACGCAGAGTGATGCTGGGCACAGGAACCACCTTATGGCCGGGAACCATGCGCAAACGAAATCTCTGCGCGATTGCGGCTAGCAGTAACGTAGCTTCCATCATCGCAAAAGATGCACCCACGCAATAACGCGGTCCCCCGCCGAACGGAAAATAGGCAAAGCGCGGCAGGCGCTGCGTAGGTTCCTCAAACCAACGTCCGGGGTCGCATTGCACGGGGCTGGGGAAGAACCGCGGATCGCGGTGCATGATCCACTGGCTCATGACAACGTTTGAGCCAGCAGGAACTAGGTATCCGCCGATTTCGAAGTCCTCAGCCGCAGTCCGGGCGAGGCTCCAAGCGGGCGGATACAGCCGCATCGATTCCTTAACCACCGCTTCGGTATAGCACAGGCGTGGCAAATCCTCGAACGAAGGATTTTTCCCACCGAGCACACGGCCGAGCTCGTGATGGAGTTTATTCTCGGCTTCCGGGTTTTCACTCAGCAGATACCATGCCCAGGAAAGCGAGAGGGCAGTAGTTTCGTGCCCGGCGAGGAGAAATGTCATGACTTCATCGCGCAGTTGGCGATCCGTCATGCGGCTGCCATCTTCGTCTCTCGCCGACATTAGCATCGAGAGCAGGTCTCCTTTATCGCTCTCCGACTCTCGGCGTTCGCGAATAATACGATAGACAACCTCATCGAGCTGGCGCACGGCCCGGCGCACGCGGATGAGAAACGGTAGCGGAAGATAACGTACCCACGGCGGCAAAAGCATGCGCGCTCCGGAGCTGTGCTTCATCAGCAGATTAAGAGCAGCGGCAAATTCCCCACTCTCTTGTGCTGCCGTAGCCACTCGCCGCCCTCGCTTGTCAACAAACCCTGACCGAGAAACCAGCGGCTGTTTTGGATAACGCGATCTTTCCGGAAATTCTGCTGATTGGTGACCAGAACGGATTCGATAAGCTCCGGCGAATTGAGAAAATAGACGTGAATCCACCCGGCGCGATAGTAAAGGATATCGCCGAATTCGCGCGCCCAGCCGCTAAAGACAGCCAGCGGGTCAGGCCTCCCCAATGGAAAATTCCCGACAAGAAAACGCGGCTTGGGGCCAGGCGGGCGTGTGATAGAGCGATTCGGCATTTGATAATGGAATAAACCACAGAGGCCACAGAGACTGCGAAAAACTCTGTGCGCCTCTGTGCCCTCTGTGGTGATTAGTTCTCCACTATTTTATAAGCTTCTACTACCACTCAAGTTCGTCAGAGGCGCTCTTCTCTATAATGAACGGAACTCATCCAAGAGCAATTTTTCGCCTTCAAGGTTGAAAGATGATCCATCCCGATTACAGGGAGTTTTCTCGTCTCGCGCGTCAGAGCACGCTGGTGCCGGTTGTGAAATCGATTACGGCGGACCTCCTTACTCCTGTATCTGCCTTTCTCGCCATTGCCGCCCGCGAGCCGAATGCGTTTTTGCTGGAGTCCATCGAGCGTGGTGAGCAGATCGGACGTTACACATTTTTGGGAGCGCAGCCGTACATGCGGCTGGAAGCGCATGGCAACGAAATTGTGCTCCATCATGGCAAGCGCAAAGAGCAGCGCCAAGGCAGCGCATTGCAGATCGCAAAAGAGCTGCTTCGCCAGCACCGTCCCGCAGCCGTGCCGGGACTACCACCATTCACCGCTGGCGCCGTCGGTTATTGCAGCTACGATATCGTGCGGCAGTTGGAGAACATCGGCGACCGCACCAAAGATGATCTTTCTCTTCCCGACTGCATGCTCATGTTCTTTGACCGTCTGCTGGCGTTCGATCACCTGCGGCATCAAATTCACATTATTGCGACGGCTGATGTCACGCCCGAGAGCCCGCGGCAAGCCTATGATCGCGCGGTACGCGATATCGGGATAATCGAGAAAAAGCTCGCGGCGGGGTTGCGACCGGGGCTCTGGCAAAAATCCGCGCGACGGATCAATGGCAAGCTGAAGATTCGCTCTGAAACCAGCCGCCAGCGATTCATAGAATCGGTGCAGCGCGCCAAAGAATACATCGCCGCAGGCGATATCTTCCAGGTCGTGCTCTCCTTGCGGCTGGACTTCACGCCCGAAGTCGCCCCCTTCGACATTTATCGTGCACTGCGCACGGTGAATCCATCGCCGTACATGTATTTTCTGCGAATGGGGGATACACACATTTTGGGATCATCCCCGGAGATGCTGGTCCGGGCAACCGGGCGCAAGCTCGAATATCGCCCGATTGCAGGCACACATCCGCGCGGCCGCGATGAAGCCGAAGACGCGCGTTTAGAGAAAGCCATGCTGGAAGACGAGAAAGAACGCGCCGAGCACGTGATGCTCGTAGATCTCGGTCGCAATGACATTGGCCGGGTTAGCGAGTATGGCTCGGTCAAAGTTCGTGATCTTATGTTTGTCGAGCGCTATTCGTACGTGATGCACATCGTCTCTGCGCTCGAGGGCAAGTTGCGCGGCGACATGGATGCCATCGATGCCTTTGCAGCCTGTTTTCCGGCGGGCACACTGAGCGGCGCGCCTAAAGTGCGGGCCATGCAAATCATCGAAGAGCTGGAGCCCACTCGCCGCGCGATTTATGGCGGCTCGGTCCTGTACGCGGATTTTGCTGGAAATTTGGACTCCTGCATCGCGATCCGTACGATGCTGATGCAAGGCAAGAAGGCGTATTTGCAAGCTGGAGCCGGGATTGTCGCTGACTCCGATCCCGCCAGTGAGTACGACGAATGCATGAACAAGGCTAAAGCAGTGCTGCGGGCGGTGGAAGCAGCAAGGGGCGGAGATTAAAAACGGATGCCGCGCCAGCGAAAGCCACCCCAGAATGCAGCCTGATTCAGGCCGGCACTCCACCTGCACGAGATGCCGTGAATTCACTCTGTGGATCAGACACCCACTGCCAGGCCCGGCGCCCATTCTCGCGCAATATCGTGCGGGCTTCGCCGTACTCAACCAGGCGGTTTAACACAGTGGTGACTGATGCCAGCGGATCCTTGTGCCGGACCAGGATGGGCGGCATGCGTTGCTGAATCTGATCGCAGACGTCGCGCGCGCCTAAAGGCTTGGCGGATTCCATCAGGACCATACGGCAGGCTTTGGTGAACCCTCGCTGGCGGCCTCCACTCTTGCGATCTACGAGATCCAGCAGCTCTTCATTCAATACATCATCGCCGAACAAGTTGGCGAGGCCGACAATCGTCTGCTTTACCGTGCCAATCCGCTTCATGATTTCCGCGCGCTGGCGCATAAGCTGGCGCAGCTCCTCGTGCGCCGTCCTTATAACTTCCTGAACGTGCTGATCACCGCCCTTGGGGGCACTCTTGATTATGTGGCTACCACCCCGCCCGTTATCCATACCATCCTCCGAAGCCAACTTGCCGCCGACGCGCCGCGAACGTCTTAGCGGATCCACCTCACATGCGCACACCCGCCCTTAAAGTCGGGTACGAAGGAGAGTCCCCTCGTGTTCCCACAAAAATTTCTGAATTTCCGCAAGTCTTCTACTAAGGGCCAGGTGTGCGCCCATTATTGCTAACTTAGACGTGCAGGATTAGAGAAGGTATGAGGAGATTGTAGAATCTTCGCACATCTTTATTGACAATTAGACGACGCGGTTCTGAGGCGTTATGTGAAGGTCTTGGACTGGATGCTTGGTGCAAACAAAATGTAAGCGTCCGGTGGATATCGGCCCCCGCAGCTAAAAAGCTACGCTGACTGGGCCTCCGCGTCCCCTCCGGCCAGTCCGGGATCCATCAACATCCGCTTGAGCCGTAACTTTTCCTGCAGCAATGTTTGCACGTGGCTCGGCTCCAGCCCTCGGCCTTGCAGCTCCCGTTGCACCTGTTCCAGCTTGCGCCGCAGTTGGATGCGGAGCAGCGCCCGCACAGCCCCTTCCAGCCTTTCTGGAGTAAGTTCCTCGTCCTCTTTCATCAGGATGGCGGCCATGAGGTTGCGCTCGCCGTCAGAGAGCGAAAGATCCGTCGGATTTGTCATCTCCGGGGATGCGTTCAGAAGAGCTTCAATCAACGATTCCGTGGCCAACCCAACATGCAAACTCTCATTTCTAAGGGCAAATTGCGCCTGGCGTGCGGGATCGAATTCCTCCTCCGCGCCGTCACGGGCAGAGAGATGCTCCTCCGAACTCTGCATCTCAGCGCCGGATGCCAGCGCTCGAATCAGGATTTTCTCCGCATCCGTAACCTGCGCCTCGACGGGAGCTTTGAGCGTTGCTGAAGACCGACTTGTGGCGGCGTGCTTGAGTTCCTGGCGCAGCACCGCAGAATCGATGCCCAGTTTCTGCGCGATCTCATGAGCAAGCTCATCGCGAACGATGCGGCTCGGAACGCGCTGGATGTGTGGAAGCAGATAATTCAGCGCCTTCACCTTGCCCTCGGCGCTGCGGACGGGAAATTGGGCGCGGGCGCGCTCAATCAGGTAATCGAAATAGCGCTGCGAGTGCTTTAGGGCTTCTGCATAAGCATCTTTGCCCTTGCGACGGATGAACAAATCCGGATCAAAGCCTGACTCGAGCGTGAGTACCTTGATCTGAAATTCCTCTTCAACCAGCAGGCCAAGTGTGCGCTCAGTCGCCCTCGCCCCGGCAGTATCAGGATCGAAATTTACGACCACGTTCTTGCTGAATCGGCCCAGGAGCTTGGCTTGCAGCTCTGTGAACGCCGTGCCCGAGCTGGCGATTACGTTTTGAAATCCAGCGGCGAAGACGGAAATGCAATCCATCTGGCCTTCGACCAGGATGGCGTAATCCAGCTTGCGGATGGCTTCTTTGGCGTGATCGAGATTGAAGAGAACTTTGGATTTCGAGTAGATGGCTGTTTCGGGCGAGTTGAGATATTTCGGCCCGGCTTTTTCGTCCGTCGAAAGTGTTCGCCCAGTGAAGGCGATGACTTTTCCGGCCTCGCTGGCAATGGGAAACATCACCCGGTTGCGGAACTTGGAGTACATGTTAATCGCCGTACTATCCTCGGCGCTCCCACCCTTGTCATTCCGACCGAAGGGAGGAATCTGCTGTTCTACTCCTCCATTGTCATCACGAGCGAGTTCCGCCGCTTCGTTTGCGGAGTGGCGGGGCGAGTCGAGGGATTTGCTGTTTACCTGACGGCTGACGGCTGACGGCTGAGAGCTGGCTTCCTTCCACGAAAACAACCCGCTCTCTCGCAACACCGCTTCGTCAAACTCGCCCTTCAGCCGATCCCGCAACAGAAACCCCGAATCCGGCGCGTACCCAATCCGAAAGCGCCGGATCGTCTCTTCATCGAGCCCCCGCCCGGCCAGATACTCTCGCGCCCGCGCCCCCTCCGGCCTGCGCAGG
>WNGE01003305.1_pt1 | contig 32934 bp, 32 predicted proteins | sample 5400651 | NCBI WGS metagenome assembly WNGE01 (sample SAMN13153370, study PRJNA577476) | soil metagenome | isolation source: 60 cm soil or saprolite under grassland replicate 2 | place: USA:California | collected 2016-06-15
CAGACACAACCTCCTGGCAGACTTTGTCGGTTATATTGATCTGAATGTCCCATACGAAGCGCAGGGGTGAGAGCCCGCAGCGGGTGGCGATCGCCATCATGGCTGCGGGTAAAGGCACGCGGCTGAAATCGAAACATCCGAAAGTGTTGCACGAAGTTGGCGGCAAACCGCTGCTTGCGCACGTTATCGCTGCCGCGACGAAAGTGGTCTCTGCCCAGGATATCTACGCCATCATCGGCCACGAAGCCGAGCGTGTGCGCCAAGCCGTTGCCCATACTGGAATCAATTTCGTGCTGCAAGCTCCGCAGCGCGGCACTGGGCACGCACTCATGGTGGCGCGCGACGCTCTCGCGCACTACGATCAAGTTATTGTCCTCTCCGGCGACGCGCCGCTGATTACGCCCGAAACGATCACGAAGCTGCGCGATTTTCATTGCAGCAAAAAAGCTGCAATGACGATTCTTACGTCGGCACTTCCGGACCCCACGGGCTACGGGCGTGTAATTCGCAGGAGCCCGAAGGGCGACGATGTGCAGGCAATCGTAGAGCAAAAATCTGCCACGCCCAAGCAGCAGAAGGTTCGCGAAATCAATTCGGGCTTTTATGCTTTCGCGGTCAAACCGCTCTTCTCTTATATCGACAAGCTCAGCACTAATAATCCGCACGGCGAGTTCTATCTCACCGATATGGCTGCCATTCTGGGTAAAGCGAAGCAGCGTGTGGTGGCCGTTGAGACAAATGATGCCTACGAGATTCTGGGCGGCAACACGCGAGCCGAACTGGTCGATATCGATCAGCGCCTGCGTCTGGCCAAATGCCAGCAATTTATGACGGAAGGGGTCACAATTTTTTCTCCTCAGACCTGTGTGATTGACAGTGACGTTCAGATCGGCGCGGATACCACCGTCGAGCCGTTCGTACAAATTCTCGGTACTACGCGCATTGGGAGCGATTGCCGGATTCGCTCCTACAGCGTGATTCGCGATTGTGAGATTGCCGATAGCGTTCTCATCCGCCCTGCGTGTGTTCTGGAGGGGGCTACGGTCGAGGCGGGGGCGGTTATTGGCCCGTATTCCCACCTGCGTGCAGAGAGCTACATTGGGGAAGGTGCCCACGTGGGGAATTTCGTGGAGACAAAAAAGATTAGGTTGGGGAAGGGTTCGAAAGCAAATCACCTGACTTATCTCGGGGATGCTGAAATCGGCGATGGAGTGAACATTGGGGCGGGCACGATCACTTGCAACTACGACGGAGTGCATAAGCACAAAACGGTGATTGAAGATGAAGTCTTTATCGGCAGCGACTCCACCCTGGTCGCGCCGGTTCGAGTGCGCAAGGGTGCGTACGTAGCCGCCGCATCGTGCGTTACCGAGGATGTGCCGGAAGAATCGCTGGCCTTGGGCCGCGCGCGGCAAATCAATAAGGAAGGCTGGGCAAGAAAGCGGAGAGAGGGTGACCTGAAGTCATCAATCCGAGGCAAAAGATCTTGACCGCAAAGGTCGCTAAGGAATCGCAGTGGGCGCAAAGAAATACCCGATGGCTTTAAAGGGTAGTAGAAATTGCAATTGCTTGCACCACAGCCGGCGAGGCGCCGGCGCTACAGTCTTTATCGCGATACGGCGGCGAACAGTTGCGAGTGCAGCAGCGACTGGAACTTCTTGTCGTCAGTCTTAAAATGCATTTGAAGTTTTGAGCTATCGGAATCGACCGTGACATTCTCGAGGGCGCTCTTCTCAATCGGCGTAGCCGTCATTTTGCGATAAAGCATTCCTGCTTTCAGCAAAGATGAGAGCGTCGTGGCAGTCATCGAATCCGATGTAATCACATCCAAATCAAAATTGACGCCGCTCGAAAAATTCATGGTGTAGCGCGATCCTAAAATGCGCTTTTTCACTGTCTCATAGTCCGCCAGGCCGGCAGCGTCTCCGAGTGCCGAGCGCAGCATATTTTGCGTACCCTGCTGATCGAGAACACTCCAAACCATGCCGGAGTCCACGGCGCCAATCATGTCGGCGACCTGGCTATTGGCGTCAACCGTAGGCGTATATCCATCACGCGCATCGAGCGCGCCTTTGAGCGCGCCGAGGTCCCCGAAGAGAAGCGTGTCGTCATCGAGAAATGCCATCTGCATGCCGCCAGGCATGGGATAGGTATTCAGATCGTGATACTTCATCGGACGAACTTTCTGCAGGCGCATTTTCTTCAGCACGGCCGCCGTGGGAAACTGCCCTTGGGCAAGCCCGACCACCCGCACGCCTTGTTTGCCCGCGCGATACGAAGCGAATGTGAGCTGCTCGACATCCTTCTCGGGATCAATCCCGACACTCTTCAGAGCACCTTCGAACTGCTTCAGGCTCTCGGGCAAGACCTGTGTTTTGAGCGCCTGCGCTGTTTCCGAGTTTTTCAGCGCGCGATAATCTACCGAGATGATCTGCTGAATGTCAGAAGGAATGGCGGTGCGAGCCGAAGAACCAAGCGGCATGGCCCAGGCGACCGCGCACAGCAACAGCACCAGCACACAGACAACTGCTCTCTTCATAAGTACCTCAGAATATGAACTTAGATGCGAGCTGCCTTCCCGGAGTCAACTCACGTTGCCTTATTGTATGCCAGGTCTACAACCAGAAGATCAAACCAAAGTGCAATGGAATTCGGCTGGTCAACGTGGGTGGCATCTCACCCCGCCCTACCGAGGTGCCCTCAAGAACTTGTCATTACGAGCGAGCGAGGAATCTGCTTCCCATTTGCTATCACGCTTTCAGTGCTCCGGCTTTGCGCCGCATCTCAGAAACAAATCCTTGGTCCTTCAACGACTCCAGATTAATGTCAACGTTCGCTAATGCCCCCTCGATTGCTGCTCGCGCCAGAGCCGACGCTGTTGTCAGATCTGACTTCATGTTCGGATTCGTAATCGGTTTCAGTTTGTCCGCGATCTCCGCCACTTCCCGCGCCCGCTCGGCCACGCTCAAAGGCACGCTGGTAGCCTGTTTGAGAGCGGCATCGATGAGTCCGTCTCCTTCTGCTGAGCTTTTCGCCGCTTTGTAAGCATTCATCACCGCGTTGTAGGAATTGGCGTCGGCATCGATTGCCGTCTTCAACTCTTCACGGAGTTGCGAAAGCCGTGCGATCGCGTCGCTTAGCTCTGGCTCGTACTGCACGTAGGCTTTCTTACCGCGCGACATGGAAGCCACCATCGTGGCCAGCCCCGCTGCCATTGCACCGCTCGCGGCAGCCGCGCTCCCGCCACCAGGAGTCGCCGTGGACGCGGCGAGTTGCTCCACGAACGGTTCCACTCCGGCCCGCAAGCCGCCAACAGCCATCTTTCCACCCATCACGGCTGCCAGCCGATTCTCCAAAATCAGGGACGAATCAAAATTTTCTATCTGTAGGAACCATTCCGCAGCCTGCTCCAAAGCCTTCTTCGGAATCAGGCCGACGATCTCGCTGGAAACCGGTATCACGCCATAGCGCGCCGCCTCGCGCTTGACCAGTTCAAACACGCGGTAGATCGGCGTCTGGTCAAAGTCGGTCAGGTTCATTGAAACCTGGGCCAGACCGCGCACCAAAAATCCCGCGCCCTTGACGAAGCGCATGCCGCCGCTCGAAAATCGCACTGCCTTGGCGACCTTCTTCGCGATCTCAACATCGGGAGTGTTCAAAAACACGTTATAGGCGATGAGAAACTTTCGCGCCCCTACCACCGTCGCGCCCGCCGTCGGATGCACTCTAGGATCGCCGAAGTCCGGCTTCCTTGCAGGATTTGTGGCGATCTCGGCACGAATGCCCTCAAACTGGCCGCGACGGATACTCTCCAGATTCTGTCGCTCCGGGATTGTCGCGGCCGCCTCGTACAGATAAACCGGAATCTGGTAGCGCTTCCAAATCTGCTCCCCAACATGCCGCGCCATGGCCACACAATCTTCGATCGTCACCCCCTCAATGGGAACAAACGGCACCACGTCCGCCGCGCCCATCCTAGGATGCGCTCCCTGATGCACGTTCAAATCAATCAACTCCGCCGCTTTGCCAACGCCACGGATGGCGGCCTCCTGGATTGGCTCACGCTCGCCGACCAGAGTAATGACACAGCGATTGTGGTCCGCATCCATCTCGCGGTCGAGCAGATAGACGCCGTCGAGCTTCATGGCGTCAACGATCGAATCAACCTTCGCTTTGTCGCGCTCCTCGGAAAAATTTGGGACACACTCCACCAGAGTTGTTGGCATATTGCTGAAGAATATCGAGAGAGAGTGGAACCCCGCAACTTCCGCGCTCAGGCAGAAGCTTGAGAACGGGGATTATCCTCTCGCGCCTACATGAATCTTGATTTGAAGTTACAGCACAAGCCGGATTCTCGGTGAACGCCCGGGGGCGTATCTAGAAAGAGAATCCTCCTTGTGACCCGAAGGCGGTCGCCGATGGGACCAGAAGATCGGAAACCAGCGGTGGCCGCCGACTTTTATGCCGCTTTGCGCATCTTGTGGATCAGGGGAGCGATCTTTCTTAAGTCATCCACAAATGACTGCATTTGTTCGTGCCGCGATTGATCGTCAATCGCACGCAGGATTGACGATGGATGCACAGTTGCCATGACATGCGGCGCCAAGGGAGACTCCACCAACTCGCCACGCCGCCGCATGATGCTGAAATTCTTGCCTAGCAAGGCTTGCGCGGCAGTGGCGCCCAGGCACACCAGAACTTCAGGTTTCACTACCGCGAGCTCTGCGTCCAGCCAGGGACGGCAGGCATTGATCTCCCAGTAGCGCGGTTTCTTGTGGATGCGTCTTTTTCCGCGTTGATCTGGCGCCCAGTTGAAATGCTTCACCACATTCGTAACATATACATCACTTCTCGCGATGCCAACCTCTGCCAGAGCCTGATCAAGCAGCCTTCCGGCAGGACCCACGAAGGGATGACCAGCGAGATCTTCTCTATCTCCGGGCTGCTCGCCAACGAAGACGACTTTAGCATGCGCGTCCCCTTCGCCGAACACCGTCTGGGTAGCTCGTTCCCAAAGGTCGCAAGCCTTGCAGCTCGCCGCGGCCACGCGCAAGCTCGCGAGAGTTGGTTTCGGAGGGATCAGCGGAGCGGCAGTCTGCTGCGATTTGTATCGGGCTGCCCTAAGGTCTTTGGTCATGGCTGCATCCGCGCGGCGGAATTCCAAATTCTGAGATGACGGCGCGAATTCCCACGTTTGCCATCGTGTTTTTATCTCTTTTCGGGGTTTCTGCATCCAATGAGTCGGACAGGCTTAAGTCCGAACGTCGGGCGAAAAGATTGTCCGGTTAGAGCCAGACAAGTAGGTACGCGGATTTCCTACCGAAAATACAGGGGAAACTGTATTGGAATCGAGCACTGCAACTTATAACGTTCGCCGGGAAATATTGGCGCAAGTGGCGCCGTGGCATTCGTGTCGTTCGAAGCTGCGAAAAATCTCCTTTTAGCGGGGTCTCATGCTCGCACATTGTGTTAACCCGAATTGTTACGCTCTCTTGCATTCATTCTGTGAAGGACGGCTGTTCCAGTTTGAGGTGGTTTCGATCTCGGTAGCGGCCAGCGATGACACGACCGCGCCGTTCGATGAAAAGCCGGAGCGCCAGACGGCTCATTTCTGGCTGTGCGGCCGCTGTGCGGACAGCGTGACGCTAATGCTCGAACCAGCCCGCGGCTTGCGTGTGGTACCCGTGGCGTTGAGCAGAACGGAAGCTACGAGCCTAGGGGACGTTGCCCTGAGCGGCGAAGAAGTTCGCCAGAGCCACAGCTGCTGAGGCCGAGTGCCCGGGTCGCGGTAGATCTGTTAGCCGAAGAGACCTGATGGGGGATATATGGTCCGGGGCTGCTTACATCTAGCACGTCATTCACGCTGCTTGCGCCAGCAGTGGGCCTCTCCGGAGCTGGGCAAAGTCGTTACTTTCTTCGCCTATCACGAACCGCCGGGCTTGCGTGGATTCGGCCAATCTTTACAAGAAATAGACAGCCCAGCCTAGCCGCCAAAGGAGGGTACGGCATCGAAAGCTGAGCAGAAGCTGGAAAGACTTCGCGAAAGAAAAAGATTGCAATCAGTTGACATTTTATAAACTGGTGGCTCTGTATTAGTAAGAATTACACAGTCGGAATCTCCCGAGTTTTCGACATTTCCCAATTTATGAGCCAAGTTCCGGTTTGGCAATTGCTGTGCTCCGATACCCGAGCTACTCAGGTGGCAGAGTACGGTCTGTGCTCTGGACGGTAGGTTCGCGCTAGCTAAGCCTTGTGGAGGAATGTCTCACGGAGGTGAGCCATGGCAACGTTTCGAATTTTCATAGCCGATGATCACGAAGTTGTGCGCAAGGGTCTCATGTCCCTTTTGCAGGCACAACCGGACTGGGAGGTCTGCGGCGAGGCTGCGGACGGTCGTGAGGCGGTGGACAAAGCCCAGCAGTTGAAGCCCGAGGTCGTCATCATCGACATCGGCATGCCCAGCCTAAACGGCCTGGAAGCAACGCGACAGATTCTGAAAAGCAATCCGCAGGCCAAGGTGCTGATCCTGACTTTGCATGATTCTGACCAGGTCGTACGTGAGGTGCTCAATGCGGGTGCGCGTGGCTTCCTGCTGAAATCGGATGCGGCGCGGGATCTGGTTGCCGCCGTCGAAGCTTTGCGGCGCGATAAGACCTACTTTACGTCGAAGGTCGCGGCCATGGTGCTGGAAGGTTATCTGAAAGGTGGAACTCCAACCAGCCCCGTCACGGTCGGCCGTAACCGGCTGACGCCGCGCGAGCGTGAGATTGTGCAGTTGCTGGCGGAAGGGAAGAGCACAAAAGAGGTGGCGGTTGCGCTAGGCTTGAGCGTTAAGACCGCTGAGACCCATCGCTCGAACATAATGCGGAAACTGCAACTCCATTCCGTGAGCGATCTTGTGCTCTATGCGGTTCGCAACAACATTGTCCACGTTGTACAGGCGGGAATCGAATAGGACTCACTTTTGCGGCTTTGGGCGGGCGGTATGCCCGCTTTTTTTCTTTTACGGGCCAGACGCGAAAAAAGGGAGCCGCGCCTACGCGGCTCCCCCACGGCTCGGTACCCTCCCCCAGGTACTTCGCCAAACTTGCTACTGCATCATGGTGAACGCCTGACAATCTGATACCTTCGTTACCGGCGTGGCGCCCGTCTTGCCCGGATCAAAGCGGATCACACCATCTTCCGTCGAGCAAAAGTCACGCGTTCCGGTTACGCCAAAGTTGACCGGAGAAGTCCCCGTGATGAACGAAGTGGTCAGAGCGCCAGCCGTAATCCCCGTGGCGGCAAACACGTACCCGCTCTTGCCTGCGCTTCCGGGTATCGCGGAAGCCAGAACGTTATCCAGCAGGCAAGCAGTGGCGGAAGATGGAGAGCAGGGTACCGCCCCCCCAAGGCTTGCGAGATCCGTAGAATAACCAAGGTTAGGGTATGCCGCGTTATAAGCGAACTCAGCAGTATTGATTTGGCGTAGCGATTGGGCAGCCGAAGCTTCATTGGCTGCGATCCGGGCACGCAGCAGATTGGGGATCGCAACTGCCGCGATGATCAGAATGATCGCGACCACGATTAGAAGCTCTATAAGTGAAAACCCTTTGTTGTCGCGCATGTTCACTTTGCCTTTTGCTTCCGCTTCAGGCTTCGTTGTATTAGATAGGCATTTTGCTGGCCATCGTAGAGCAACCTTTAGGGTTCCTTCCTCGCACGTAAGCTTAAGAAAACAAGCAAGAACTGGGGGGGAAGCAGGCCGCTAGGCGACCCTGTCTGACATAATCTGTCATTTCAAAGTCGAACTCTGACAACATGCGTGCGAATTAGATGGGCTCATTCCAAACGCAAACAGCTTTCGCAGAAAAAAGGAGCAACGGATTGCTCCGTTGCTCCTGGCTTTGTACCCTCCCCCAGGTACTTCGCCAACTTCTTACTGCATGATCGTATACGTCAAGCAGGTCGTTTGAACGGTGGTAGGTGCCGTAGTGCCAGTTGGTACCAGGAAGCGGAGCACGGCATCCTGCACTGAGCAGAAGCTGCGCACGCCGGTTTGGTTCCAGGTCTGGGCCCCAGCACCAGCCGTGTAGACCAGCGAAGGAACCTGGCCGTCATTAGCGGCATCAAGCAGGTAGCCGCTCTTCGCGATGGTGGCTGCACTACCTAGGTTGAAGTCCAGCATGCAAGCGTTGGCCTGGGCCGGACCCGCAGAGCAGGTGGCGTTCGCCGGTCCGAGTGCCACCAGAGTGGCCGCGTAGCCGACGGTCGGATAGGTTGTGCTGTAGGTGACCTCAGCTGTGTTGATGGTGCGCAGCGAACTGACGGCCGACGCTTCGTTGGCCGCAATGCGCGCGCGCAGCAAGTTTGGAATAGCGATCGCGGCGATGATCAAAATGATCGCGACCACGATCAGCAACTCGATAAGTGAAAAACCCTTCTGTTTCCGCATCTCGTTTTGTCCCCTCTTCTCCGATTAAGAAATCTTTTGGTCTCAGTGGACCCAACTGGCGTTATGTAAGGCATTTTATCGGCCAGAGCCGAAAGTTACCATTGGACTTGCCCGAGATAAGCTTAGATACTTTGTTTTCAATGCCTGCCAGCCTTCGCCCGCCCAATGCTTTACGCCGATTTAGCCTTCTTCGTGTCAGATTTTGGCGGAACCCTGACAAGTTGTGTCAGTTTGGGACGTTCATGGAAGTCTCATGAGGGTTGCGGTGCAGGTTTCCGCACCTACAGAAATTCGCTTCTCTGTCGGAAGAGCGAAACTGCACGCAAAAGGAACGAACACCGGGCTTGTTTTTGCAAGAGAATCACAACGGTTTCCGCAAAATACACTCCATCACCGCTTATTCTGAGTATCGGGTTAAAGTTCGGTGTGGTTAAATTCCGGATGTGCCTGTTGCGCTAAAGCAAAAAGCCGCGATAGAGCCTAAGTCGCAGGATTTCTTCGGCTCACCCGAAAAGCTCTCACGGGTCTTATGCCTTTTTCTGATCGCGGCGACTCTGGTCGTATATAACCGCGTCAATCAAAACTCGTTCGTCAACTTCGATGACGACCGTTACATTACCGATAACCTGCACGTCCGTGCTGGCCTGAGCTGGAAGACCGTTCGCTGGGCATTTTCCAGTCTTGAGCAAGCCAACTGGCATCCGCTCACTTGGCTTTCGCACGCTCTGGATTGTCAATTGTTCCGGCTCAATCCTGACGGGCATCATTACGTCAATCTCTTGCTCCACGCAGTCAACGCGATGCTGCTGTTCCTGATCCTTCAGCGGGCAATCGGTTTTACGTGGAGAAGCTTCGCGGTGGCTGCGCTTTTTGCCTTGCATCCTATTAGCGTCGAATCGGTGGCCTGGGCCTCGGAGCGCAAGAACGTTCTGAGCATGCTCTTCTTTCTGCTGGCCTTGGGAGCCTATGGCTGGTATGTGCGAAAGCCGGAGCTGAGACGCTATTTGGTCCTGGCCGCTCTCTTCGCCCTGGGATTGATGGCGAAGCCGCAGGTGATTACGTTTCCGCTCGTTCTATTGCTGTGGGATTATTGGCCACTCGGCCGTGTGGGTTCTACGCACGAGTTCTCGAACAAGGTAGCCCAGCGAGGGTTCTCATCGCTCGTTATCGAGAAACTCCCCCTGTTTGCCCTCTCCGCTGCCAGCGCAATCATTACCATGAAGGCGCAGAGCGCCGGCGGAGCTGTCCGCTCCGAAATCGAATATCCGTTTGCCGTGCGCTTCGGAAACGCTCTGCTTGCCTACGCGCGCTATCTGGGCAAGGCCGTTTGGCCATCGCATCTCGCCGCGATGTACCCTCATCCAGGAGAGTCACTGCAAGCGTGGCAGGCAGTCGCAGCGGCGTTGCTTTTAGGGTTTATTAGCGCCGGAGTATGGGCAGCACGGCGACGGCGATATTTGCTGGTGGGCTGGTTGTGGTTTCTGGGCACTTTGGTTCCTATGATCGGTTTGGTGCAGGTCGGCGGGCAGTCGATGGCCGACCGGTATGTGTATTTACCATTGATCGGATTATTCGTGATGATCGCTTGGGGAGTCGCCGACTGGGCTCAGCACAAGCATCTGCCGACGCGGTGGCTAGGAATCCCAACCGTTCTCGTGCTCCTCATTTTTTCTCTACTTACCCACCGACAGCTCGCCTACTGGCACGACAGCATTACGCTGTGGTCCCATGCGCTTGAGGTTACAAGCAGAAATTTCGTCGCGGAAGACAGCCTGGGCGGAGCTCTGGTTAATGAAAGCCGATACGATGAGGCCATTCCGCACTTTCGCTCCGCGGTGAAAATCAATCCTCGCGATCCCCTGGGCCACCTCAACATTTGCGCGTACGAGCAGCAGCATGAAAATTTCGCGCAAGCCATCGAGCATTGCCGGATGGTTTTGCAATTTACTCGGGATCCTGGATTGCAAGTGAATGCCTATTCCAATCTCGGCGGTGCGTATCGAAAAATCGGAGATCCCGATCATGCGAGAGCAAGCTACGAGGCCGCATTGCGCTTGGCTCCTCAGAACCCCACCGCCTTGATGGGCATGGGCCTCCTGGCGCAAAGCCGGAGAGATTTTGCCGAGGCCATCCGCGAATACTCGCAAACCGTGGCAGTGCAAGCGTCCGATGTGGCTTACTTGTTGCTTGCTCGTGCGTTGGAGCAGACTGGCCGAGTCCAGGAAGCCCGAGCAGCGCGCGACGAGGCGGGGCACATATCGTCGGATATTTCTCAGGCGGAACGGAACGTGGATCACCTCCTCAGCCATTAATTCGTGGTGCTACGTTGACTGGAGCAGCCCCTGGGTTTGTCGCAGCTTGTCGGCGCTTGCCGAAGTAATATGCCACCGGACCCAGCGCCAGGCAAGCAATTCCCCACAGACGGCTTGCTGGATCGCTGTTGATCAGCGCCCAGGCAAATAACACAGTTGGGATTACCACCACCGCGGCCAGTCCAGCCTGGCCGCCTGGAACAACAAAACTGCGTTTCATCTCCGGAGCCACGCGGCGCAGTTGCCACAGCGAGAGCAGCGTCAGGACCGATGTAGCCGAGCGCATCCAGGCATAAATAGCGATCAGTTGCGTCACACTTCCCAAAGCGAGCATGGAACAGAACAGCGTCGAAATTACAATGGCAAGCACTGGGGTGCCAAAACGCGGATGCAAACGCGCGAGTGCAGAGTGCAGGTAACCATCCTCTGCCATCGTGAAAGGCACGCGCGAAACGGATAGCACCGTGGCATCAAGAAGCACAAAGGCGCAGAGCGCGGCTCCTGCGAACATCGCCAGGCCCATACTGCTCCCACCCAGCATACGGCCCGCCGTGACCAGATACGCCGTTTGCCATTCCTGCCAGTTGCCCAGTGCTGCCAAGCCTGCGGCCATCGGGAGAAAGTAAATCACCGCCGCCAGTGGAACAACGATCGCAAGCCCGCGAGGAAAATTGCGCGTCGGCTTCTCCACTTCTTCAATCACTGTGGAGAGTTGTTCGTACCCGGAGTAAATCCACAAGGCGAGTGCAAGGCCGACCCCGTACACCTCGCGCCACGGCCGGCCCGGTGGCATCCAGGGATGAAAAGGATTGAAGTGGGCGTGGCTGAATCCAAGAAAGATGAACGCTGCCACCGGGAGCATCTGAAGGAGCAACAGGACGAGTGTCAACCTGCCTACCAGGCGAATTCCGAGAATGTTCAAGCCCGCGACCAGCACCAGAAATATAACGGCGATCGCCCAGTGCACGAGTCGGCTGTGCACCGGAGTGACCTGCGCGACGTAATCCGCCAGCACCACTCCATACGAGGCCCACATGAAAAATGTCCCAGTCCAGTTCCACCAGCCGCATTGGAAACCCCAGAAATCACCAAATGCTGCACGAGTCCAACGATAAAAACCTCCTTCCACCGGCATCGCTGTTGCCATTTCCGCTGAAGCCAGAGCCATGGGCACGCTGAATAACCAAGGAACAATCAGGATGAAAAGCAGCGCAATGCCCGGCCCTGAAGTGGAGACCATCGCTTCATAATCAAACGGCCCGCCGGCGCAGTAGGCGTAAAGAATCGCTACAAAGGGGATCAGAGAAATCTTCTTGAGTTTCCCGGTACGACGAGCTTGCGTGCCGGGCAGCGTTTGTGAGGGAGAGGAAGCCATCAGAGCGGCCGTCGGAAGAAGCTAGAGCAATCACCGTGAGGCGTCAATCGAAAATCAAAGGAATAACGGGAGACGCTATCGCGCTTGTGGCGCATTCCAGGCGCTTAGCCGGGGAATCCAGCGTGGGACATTGCGGCAGAATTCTTCGTACTCAGCCGTGTAAGTCTTGCGCAACACAGGTTCCTCATAGAGCAGCACGAAGATCTGAAAAGCCATCCAGACGATGATTGCGTAAAAGAGTAAGGCGCGATTTCCCAAGAGCAACGCCTGGCCTGCGATCAAGCCGACAACCGCTACATACATCGGGTTGCGAACATAACGATACAGGCCCGTGACCACCAGATGGCGCGTGGGAAATGGAGGAGCGGGCGTACCCAATCCTTGCAGCGCGAAGCGAGCGAACGAGTCGAGCAGCACGGGCAAGCCCAACAGAATGAAAAGAACACCGATCACGCGAAAGCCGTAGAAGTGCAAGAACGGCGCCTGAATTTTCCAGCGGGAAATCCACCATGGCACGATGCCGGCAACGGTTCCGGGCGCGCTGATGGCGAAAATTGCGGAAACGACGATGGCAGATGTTCTCTTCATTGTGCCCAAGCGCGTGAAATCTTTGCGGCATTCAGCTTACGCTGAGGATATGTGGCGCCGTGCAGAAAAAATCTTCGTCCCGGAGCGACCAGAGACGCCGTTACAGCATCAAGCAGGGATGCATGCCTTCCATCGCACGTACTACGAACATTCGCTGAGGAGTCGCTTATGAGTAGTCTGACATTGCTGCAATCATTGCACGAGAATCTTGCCGGCCGGGCGCAGGTGAAGAGCGTCTTCGGTGATCCGGTCACAGCTGGCGAAAAAACCATCATCCCCGTTGCAAAAATCGCTTACGGATTCGGCGCAGGCGCTGGCACCGGTGGCATGGGCGATACAAAGCCTAAAGGCGAAGGCGGAGGTGGCGGGGGAGGCGTGCGCGCGATTCCCGTCGGCGTATTCGAAGTCAGCGCGAGAGAGACAAAATTCGTCGCCATCCATGACCGCAAGAAGACGCTTGCGACATTGCTGGCCGGCGCAGCGTTGGGATTGCTGTTTGCTCGCCGCAGGAGAATTCGCTAAAGCTCCTACCCTACTGCCCACCGCCGGACGCCTGCTCCTGGCCGGCGTAGTAGCCGCTGCGGGTACGCACTGTGAGTCGGCTGTAGCCGCGGGCGCGGGCGTCCACGTGGATGGCGCGGTATCCAGTGACAGTCTGAGGAGTGCTCGGCTTATAACCAATTGTGTATTGGTTGCGAATATCGTGCGCAACGGTACGACTAATGGAATCGACTTCATCCGCCGTTTTAGGCAAGAAGGCGATTCCTCCGGTACGCTCCGCCATAGTCTGTAAGGCACGGCGAGCGCGGCGAGCCTTCTCATCGCCAAGAATTCCTATTGCGTAGACCGTTGGTCCGTTTTCTTCCGAAAGCCGATGCACCGCCTGCTCCAGAGACTCGCGGCTGGCATTGTCTTCGCCGTCGGTGACCACCAGCAGCACTTTCTTTTGCAGCTTGGCGCTTTTCTTCAGATGGTCGGCCGAGGCGACCAGCGCGTCGTAAAGCGCCGTGCCGCCGCGGGCTTCAACTTTCTCCAGGCCTTCCTGCAATTTCTTGATGTCACTGGTGTAATCCTGGTCCAAGTAGTACTCGTCATTGAAATTGACGATAAAAACCTGGTCATCTTTATTGCTGGCGCGAACCAGATTGAGTGCAGCCTGGTTTACACGGTCGCGCTTTTCGGAACGAAGTGATGGTCTGCGGCTTGCCGTCCTCCAAAACTGTGAAGGCGCTCTTGTCGAGGTTCGTGACCATGTGCTGCTTGTCATCAACCACGGTGGCGTGGAGCATGACCTCCTGCGCGCGCGTGTGAAAGACGAAGCCACCGCCCTGCGGACTGGGTTCCTGGCCCGGGGAGGGTGGTGGTCCTTGCGCAGGTTGAGCCTGGCTCGGTTGCGTAGGAGCCGATTGAGTCGAACTGGGCTGAGACTGCGCCGGAGGCTGGGCCGATGCTGGCTGCGTCGGACTGGGCTGCGCCGGGCTGGACTGCGCTGGGGCCGATTGCTGAGTTTGCGGTTGGGAAGGGGCCGGAGCGGCTTGCGTGGAAGCAGCTGGAGCCGTATTTTGCTCGCCGGAAGCCTGCGCCCAACTTCCCAAGTTAAAGAAAAGTATGGCAACTACAACAAACAGGAGCCGATTATTGCGAAGGTGCATAGTAACCCGTTTTTGCATACACGCGAAGTGGCGGCAAACCCTTTGGCGCAATCAGCTTCACTTTTATCTTACGCCATTTTCCGTCATGCGCCGGGTTCTTTGGACGGTAGCCGAGTACATATTGGTTGCGTAGCTCGATCCCAATTTTTGTAGCCACATCCGCCAAATCGTTCGGGTTATCTATGGTAAAAGCCCTGCCTCCAGTGAGTTCGGTCAGCTCGCTTAGCAAAGCAGGGCCCAACTGCTCCTCGGGAGTGGACATGTAGCGGTCGTAAATGCCGATGGCATACATCAACAAATCAGCTTCCTTTACCGTTGACTTGATTTCGCCTTCGGTATAGCGGCTGTGATTGTCGCCGCCATCGGATATGACCAGCAGAGCCTTTTTCGGGTATTTGGCCTGCCTCATTTTGCTGACGCCGAGATAGATCGCGTCCAGCAAAGCGGTTCGGCCCTTCGGGATGGTGTAAACCAGCTTGCCTTGGATATCTTCGACGGATTGGGTGAAGTCGGAAATTTCCTCCGGCTTATCAGCGAAGGTGATCATGAAGAACTCGTCTTGCGGGTTGGCGGTCTTGAAGAACTCCACCACAGCTTCGCGTGCCCGCTCGATTTTGCTGCTCATGCTGCCACTCATATCAAAAATGACCCCCAGAGACACGGGGGCGTCTTCGCTGGAGAAGTGCTTAATTTCCTGCGCTTCTTTGCCTTCGTAGACGTTGAAGTTCTCTTTATCCAAGCCGGTCACCAAACGATTCATTGGGTCCGTGATGGTAACGGGAACGAGCACCAGGTCGGCATCCACCTTGTAAGGCTTTGAATGAGTATTAAAGGAGCTTCCGGCTGGCACTGCTTCCTTCGCCGGCGCTGGATCAGGCAGCACGCGCGGGGCAACGTGAACTTCGTCAGCAGTGCCAACGCCCTGCGCTGCTACCGTTGGAACCCAGAATGTGAGCACCAGCGATAAGGAAAGAAAAGCGCCCAGGAAAGCATGCTTTCCGTGCAGCACAAGGCTGCTCTGGATGCGGCACGGGGCCGAGGGGTGAGAGGCTCGGGTCGAGGGGCGAGGCGACCCGCGCCCTTTATGGCGGGCCATAGTTACCTCATTGCGGCAGATACTATCACAGCTCACAGGGCGTTTTGTCACACTTTTGTCGAACTTACGATGTCTCGGCTGCCGAAAGAGTTTGCTCTCTGCTGGCAGTTCCGGGTCTGGGCAAGTCCCCGACGACGGGCACTCCTGTAAAATCTGAATTCTCTGATCATGGCTCACATCGAACCGTTCCGAGCGCTTCGCTATGATCCTGCACGTGTTGCCTTGCCAAGCGTAGTGACACAGCCCTACGACAAGATCACGCCGGAGATGCAGGACCGTTATTACGCGTCTAGTCCCTATAACCTGGTTCGCATCATCCTGGGCAAGCAGCAAACAGGAGACCATCCCGGAGAGAGCACGTACACGCGCGCGGCGGATTTTTTTCGCGATTGGAGGCGGCAAGGCATTTTTCTTCAGGACACGCAGCCCTCTGTTTACGTTTACACGCAACGCTTTGCAATTCCGGGCGGGAACAGAGAAGCCGAGCGCCGGGGATTCATCGCTCTGGGGCAGCTTGAGGATTATTCTGCGGGAGTTGTTTTTCGCCATGAACAGACGCTGGCTAAACCCAAAGCGGATCGCCTTGATCTCCTTCGGGCCACTCGCGCCCATTTTGGGCAAATCTTCATGCTTTACAGCGATCCCGCGAGGGAGATTGAAGGCTTGCTCTCATCGGAGAATGCTTCTGATGTAGAGACTCGCGACGAATATGGCGTGCTCCATTGCGTTCGGAAGATTTCCGATCCCGCATTGATTGAACTGGTGCGCGGCAAGATGCGAGAGAAGAAACTGATCATTGCGGATGGACATCACCGCTACGAAACAGCACTCAATTACCGCGATGAACGGCGCAGCATGGCGGCTTCGGCTGTGGTGGCGGGAGTTCCGCGTGAGCGTTCTTCCCGCGATGCTCCGGCTCGCTCACAGGTGGAGAATTCTCCGTACGAGCTGGTGATGATGACCTTCGTTAATCTGGACAGCCCGGGCCTGGTGATTCTGCCCACGCATCGAGTTGTGCATGGCCTCTCGTCATTCTCTGCGGATCAATTCTGCGACAAAGCTCGCGCGTACTTTAGTGTCGAGGAAGTAGACCCAGAAATTGACCCCGGACGCGCCACCGCAATTCTGCACGAAGCAGGCCGAGTGGGTACGGCGTTGCTCGCGGTTTCTGCGGACCGTGCTTTTCTGCTGGACCGGCCAAAAGTATTCGACTCAGAACTTTTTGCGGGACTCTCTTTGCGGCAACAATCGCTCGATGTGGTGCAATTACACAAGTGCCTGCTGGAGGCTGTGCTTGGAATCTCGGAGGAGTCGATTCGCAACCAACAGAATATTCGCTACGTGCGTGAGACGAGCGATGCGCTGGCACAGGTGCGCCGTGGCGAGGCGAATGTGGCGTTCCTCATGAACCCGGTACACATGAAGCAGGTGCGGGACATCGCGTTCGCGGATGAGGTATTGCCGCAGAAGTCGACGGATTTCTATCCAAAACTGCTGAGTGGCTTGACGATTTATGCGCTGGAATAGGCCAGTGTCGGGCGTGGGTCCGGGGCAAAGCCGTCTCGTAATCGTGACCGTGATCGTGGTGGCAGTTATGATCCCGGTGCTTTTGTCCGTCGGGGCAGGTGATCAAAAGCGCATTTCCATCTATTCCGGTAGTGCAAATTACACTCTCAACGTCCAAGATCGGGACGGCAAAGAGTACGTCGATCTGCTCGAAATCCTGCAACCCCTCGGGGCAACAAGCATAAAAAGCGACCGGTCAAGTTGGCGGCTACGTTTCGGAAATACCGAAAGCGAGTTCATCCCGGAGAAGGCGCGGGCGCGCATCCGTGGCAGTGATTTTGATCTGCCTGGGAAGTTCAAATTAGAAAATGGCCGTGGCCTTGTGCCTCTGGCCTCATTGAGCACGTTACTGCCGCAATTTCTTGGAGCTCCGGTGGCGTTTCGGGAAAGCTCACGGCGGTTGTTCATCGGGAATGTTTCCGTCCATTTTGTCGCGCAAGTGAACCGAGCGAATCCGCCGAGCCTGGTGATGGAGTTCAGCTCCCCCGTGAACCCAATGATCGCTACGGAGCCAGGCAAGCTGCGGATGATCTTTACGCATGAGCCTCTTGTTCCGCCGGGTTCGCAAACGCTGACCTTTGATAGCAAGATCATTCCTTCGGCGAACTACGCTGAGAGCAATGGCGCAGCAGAAATTGCGGTGAACAGCAGCGTGCCATTGCTCGCCAGTTTCAGCAACGATGGGCGAACTATCACCATAGCGCCCGCGCCGCAAAGGCAGCTGCAAACTTCCATTCCCGCCCCGGAGCAGCAGCCGGCGAGCGCGACGGCGATTGCCCCACCTCAAGCCGGAGCTGCTTCTTCTGTGACAAACGCCAGTCCACCGGCTACCTATTTCGCGGTCGTGGATGCCAGCCACGGCGGCGAGGAACGCGGCGCGGCTCTCTCGGACCAATTATCGGAAAAAGATGTGACTCTCGCTTTTGCGCGACGGTTGAAGCAGGAGCTGGAAGCTCGCGGGCTAAGCACTCAGCTTGTCCGCGACAGCGATGTTTCGCTAACCGTAGAGCAACGGGCGATTCTCACCAATGCCGCTCATCCTACGATTTACATCTGTTTGCATGCCACTTCGGAAGGCAACGGAGTTCGGCTTTATACCGCCATGCTTCCTGCTGGAGCCGAAAGCCGCGGGCCGTTTTTAGATTGGGACACCGCTCAATCGGCATCGCGCTTGACGAGTCAGGTGGTTGAAACGAGCCTGGCTACAGAGTTCGAGAAGAGGCAGGTTGCAGTGCGCTCGCTGATGGCGCCACTGCGGCCTTTAAACAATGTTACGACCGCGGCAATCGCCATTGAAGTCGCCTCGCCAGCAAGTGGAATCGTTGATTTGAACTCGCCCCAGTATCAGCAATTAATATCGGAGTCGATCGCGTCGGGAGTGCTCGCGGTGCGCGATAAATTAGGGGCCGCGCGATGATCCCCCGCCACCTGGCAATTGCGGTAGCGGTTATGTTTGCCGTCACTATTGGAATGAGCGTATACATCTGGCGGACGCGACGAATGGTGCCCAATGAACCGGCTGCGTATTCGCATCCTGTAGCGCCGCCTGTCGAGGCGCCTACCGAGGAAGTAACACTGTACGTTGCGCATGACGATATCGGCGCGTTGCGAGCGCAAACGGCTCGTATCCCGCTTCCCTCAGGGCGACAAGAGCGGGCGGAAGAACTGCTACGGGCGCTGCTTCGGCTGTATCTCGGCCCGTCCTCTTCTCACCCGCTGCCGGCCGTGGCCGAGGTGCATGATGTCTATCTCGTCGATCCGGGACTGGCAGTGATCGATCTGAACTCCGCATTCGCCGACGGGCACCGTTCCGGCATTCTGGTCGAGGAGCTGACTATCGCATCGCTGGCGCGAACGCTTTCGGCAAACGTGCCCGGGATCAATCGTATAAAAATTCTGGTGGACGGCAAGGGCAGAGACACTTTAGCCGGGCATGCGGATATATCGGGATTTTATGACGTCGAGGCCGTAGATCAGCTTGCGGCGGAGTTGCAGTAACAGTCAGCGGCATTCGGTCTTTCGCCAAGTGAATGCCGACTGCTTGCAGGTCTTCGCTGATAGAATTTGCCGATGCACTATCGCTCCGATAATCGCGCTCCTGACCAGATGCGCCCGGTAAGCATCGTTCCCAACTACATCAATACGGCTGAAGGCTCGGTGCTCATCGAACTGGGCAATACGCGCGTGATCTGTACAGCTTCGGTCGAAGAAACTGTGCCGCCGTTTTTACGCAACAGCGGCAAGGGATGGATCTCGAGCGAGTACGCCATGTTGCCTCGCTCCACGCTGACGCGAACGCCACGCGAAGTCACAAAAGGTCGGCCCAGCGGACGCACGCATGAAATTCAGAGGCTGATCGGGCGGTCACTGCGCGCGGTGGTTGATCTCGATCGCCTGGGCGAGCGCACCATTTGGATTGATTGCGATGTGATCCAAGCCGACGGCGGCACCCGAACCGCCTCGATTACCGGAGCTTTCCTTGCGCTGGGGCTTGCGCTCGAAAAGCTGGTGGAAGCTGGGACTCTTACGTCGGTTCCGCTGAAGGACTTCGTTGCTGCCGTGAGCGTCGGCATTGTGGATGGGGAAATCCTACTTGATCTCTCCTACGAAGAAGACTCACGCGCTGATGTGGACATGAATTTTGTAATGACCGCGGGCTACAAGTTGGTCGAGGTGCAGGCCACGGCGGAGCGTCAAGTATTTGACGAACAGCAACTCGGAAAAATGATCGCTCTCGCCCGCGCGGGCGTGCAGCAGCTTATCGCGAAGCAGCAAGCGATTTTGGGAGTGCTGACGCTGAGGCAGTAGAAGACGCGGTGGCACACTCACCTCTACTGCGGCGCGCAAAATACATAGATTCTTCGCTGCGCTCAGAATGACATTGCTCCCATAGATCGTTTGCTACACTCGCAGTGACGTCGTTCATTTCTGATCGGATGCATGGTTTACAATTAAGTGTTTTTAGCACTTATCGGGAGGTTCTATGAAGCTCACGCTTGGCAAACTGGCTGGCCTTAAGAGAGTTTCCAACGATCGCGGCGTCATCGCCGCAGCGGCCATGGATCAGCGCGGCTCGCTGCAAAAAGCGCTTGCCAAAGAAAAAGGCGGTGAAGTTAATGATGCCATGATGGAAGAGTTCAAGTCGCTGGTAACGGAGGTTCTTACGCCGCACGCCAGTGCCATCCTGCTCGATCCCGAGTGGGGACTGCCGGCGTCGAAACGCCGCGCTAAGAATGCCGGCCTGCTGCTCGCATACGAAAAAACCGGATATGACAAGACTGGCCCAGGCCGGCTGCCCGATTTGCTCGATCACTGGTCTGCGCGTCGTCTGAAAGAGGCTGGGGCGGATTGCGTGAAGATTCTGCTTTACTACACGCCATTTGATCCGAAGGACGTCAATGATAAGAAACATGCCTGGGTAGAGCGCATTGGGGACGAGTGCCGCGCCAACGACATTCCATTCTTCCTGGAATTTGTCGGCTACGAAGAGGGCGCCGATGAAAAAGGCTTCGAGTATGCGAAGAAGAAGCCGCAGATCGTGACTGAGAGCATGAAAGAGTTCAGCAAAGATCGCTACGGCGTGGACGTGCTCAAGGTGGAAGTTCCGGTGAATATGAAGTTTGTGGAAGGCGCGAAGATCTATGCCGGGCAGAAGGCTTACAGCAAGCAGGAGGCCATGGATCTGTTCCGCAAGGCCGCAAGCGTTGCCAGCAAGCCGTTTATTTATTTATCAGCCGGTGTGAGCAATGCGGAGTTCACCGAATCGCTGGAACTCGCGGCGGAAGCTAAGGTGAAGTTCAATGGCGTACTCTGCGGACGGGCTACATGGAAGGACGGCATCCCCATCTATGGCAAGCAAGGGGCGGAGGCATTCCGCAAATGGCTACAAAGCGAAGGCGTGAAGAACATTAACAACGTGAATGAGCGGCTGAAGGCGGCTTCATCGTGGCATCCGATTTACGAGGCGGAACCGGCGCTGGCCAGCGCGTAACAAAGTAATTCAGAGGTTCGCATCCGGCCGATTTTGCGGTTGAAGGTTTGGCCGCACGGCGAACCACGCAAAGAGTTTCGCAAAGAGCGCAAAGGGGCATTCACCCCCGACACAGTGGCGTGCTATGAATCAGACTGCTCTCATTACCGGCGCCTCCGGCGGCATTGGATATGAATTGGCCAAGCTGTTCGCCCAAGATCATTGCAATCTTGTGCTGGTCGCGCGCAGCGGAGACAAGCTGGCGCAGGTTGCCGACGAGTTGCAGAGACAGTTCGGAATTGCGGTCAAAACCATCGCGCTTGATCTCTCGCAGGCGCCGGCTCCGCACTTTCTCTTTGATCAGTTACGGCGCGAACGCATCTCGATCGACATTCTCATAAACAATGCCGGATACGGCCGCTTTGGCGAATTTGCTGAAGTTCCGGTGGAAGAATCATTGGGGCAAATTCAGGTCAATGTTATGGCGCTGACCGCGCTGACTAAACTCTTTTTAGGTCCGATGCTCGAACGCCGTTCGGGAAAAATCATGAATGTGGCCTCCACGGCGGGATTCCAGCCTGGCCCGCTGATGGCGGTGTATTACGCGACCAAGGCCTATGTGATTTCCTTTTCTGAAGCTTTGGCCAATGAACTGAAAGATAAAGGCGTGAGCGTAACCTGCCTCTGCCCGGGCGCAACTGACACCGGTTTTCAGGGACGCGCCGGAACAGAGCAGACGGTGTTATTCAGGAAAATGCGTCCGATGGATGCTGGCACTGTGGCCCGCGACGGCTATCGCGGGCTGATGGCGGGCAAGACGCTGGTGATTTCGGGGTTGCGGAACCGATTGCTTGCGGAATCGATACGTCTTGCGCCGCGCAAGCTGGTAACGGCGATTTCGCGCAAGATTTTGGACAAAGCAGGCTGAGTCTTCGATACGGAGGCTTCGCTTCGGCTGGACAGCCGAGGGCGGCTGTCCCTCCGCGACCCTTGGTTCCCTTGCCTGGACCGACTGCGCCGTCTTAGGCGAAAGAGTTTATTATCTTGACATTCTCCAAACTGGGGCCATAATTCCCTGCTGCATCGCCTCTCCTCGGCCCTGATTGTCGCTACACCCAAGGCGATGAAACTCATTCGACGGAGAAGAGTATGAAACTACCACAGGTGGCAGTCCCATCATTGCCCTATCGTGGTCATCCACACTTTGCTCGGCGTTTGCTCAACCGCAGAAGATTCCTTGAGAAAACCGGCCTCACTATGGGCGGGCTGGCTGCTTCCGGATTGCTGACTGGAGCGGCATCGGCAGCTTCGACTGCCAATCGCGGCCGGCATAGCACAACGACCGCCGCGCCTCAGCCGATACCCGGAGGTTTGCAACTGCTAGGTCCTGACGGTCCCCTGTTCCATGTATTCTTGCCGGCGCCCGGAGTTGAACCCTCGACCATCACGGATTTCAATGGCTTCGTCGGATGGGCTGCTGTTGGCGGCACTGGGACGCACACTGTGACCGGCGAAGCTCCCGAACATCTTCCTTTCGAAGCTGACGTTCGCTTTATGTTGGGCGAGTACATTGGCGACGATGGGCACAACCATCATGGCGCGTTCGCGTTCATATGACTTGATGTATTCACAAGTCCCGTGGAGGACGTGCAAATTCACGATTTCAATCCTGGGATCACGGAAAGTGGACTGTTCTGGACGATCCCGATTTCCGCAGACACAATCAAGGTAAACTTCGCCGCCGGCAAAGCGTCGTTCCAGGTGAGCGACGTGGATGTCGAGGACTATCATGACGTGGTGAACGCGTTGATGGATGGCCCGGAAGTGGACGCGGAAGTGTCCTGGAATATCCGCTGGAGCCATCCATTGGGCCGCACCAAGATCCGTGACGTTGAAAACAATTTCGCGGGAGACTTCGTGCAGAATGTGGCACAGCTTGCGTGGACCGGCAAAACCGATGCTGCGACGTTCGTCTCAGATCCGGAGGAGACTTCGGTCAATGAGTTCTCGCTGCTGGCCCACGAGCGGAACGGAGTGTTCTTCTCATAGGCGTAAGAAATCAGAGGCGAGCCGAAATGCCTGGGTTCTCGGCTCGCTTTTGTTTCTCGGCTGACCTAATCTGGCTTTCTACTCCCACTCAATCGTTCCGGGCGGCTTCGATGTGATGTCGTATACCACCCGGTTCACGCCCTTCACTTCGTTAACGATCCGGCTAGAGATCGTCTTCAGAACTTCGTGTGGCAGCGGCACCCAGTCTGCGGTCATGCCATCTTCTGAATGAACCGCCCGGATTGCGCAGGTATAAGCATAAGTGCGCTGGTCGCCCATTACGCCGACTGACATCACTGGCAGAAGCACCGCGAATGACTGCCAGATTTTGGTGTAGAGTCCGGCCTTTTTGATTTCCATCACGACGATGTCATCGCATTCGCGGAGGATGGCCAGCCGCTCCGGTGTGACTTCACCAAGGATGCGGACGGCGAGCCCTGGCCCAGGAAAAGGCTGTCGTTGCACAATCTCTTCCGGCATGCCGAGATCTCGTCCAATTTTGCGGACTTCGTCTTTGAATAGATCTTTCAGCGGTTCGATCAGCTTGAGCTTCATCTTCGCTGGAAGTCCGCCGACGTTGTGATGCGACTTGATTACTTGCGAGGGGCCGCGCACGGATTGTGATTCGATAACGTCTGGATAAAGTGTGCCCTGCACGAGCCAGTCGACTCGGCCTTCTTTTTTCTCGGCGCGATGAGCTTCTTCTTCGAAAACAGCGATGAATTCGTTGCCGATGATTTTGCGTTTCTTCTCAGGGTCGGTAACCCCAGCCAGCTTACCTAGAAAGCGATCGGTTGCGTCTACAGCCATAACATGCAGTCCAAGTTTGCCGTGCAGGTTCTGCTGAACTTTTTCGAATTCATTCTTGCGCAGCACACCGTTATTGACGAAAACGGAGGTCAGGCGGGAGGAACCATCGCCGTCGCGCAAAGCACGATCAACCAGCGTAGCCGCTACGGCGGAGTCCACGCCGCCGGAGAGCGCGCATAACGCACGGCCACTGCCGACAATGTGGCGCACCGAGGCAACGGTGGTGTCAATGAAATGTTGCGGAGTCCAATCGGGTTGAGCGTGGCAGATGTTGAGTACAAAATTGCGCAGAATTTCTGTGCCCATGCGCGTGTGGCGCACTTCGGGATGAAACTGCACGGCAAACATCTTCTTCGCGGGATTCTGGATTGCGGCGAGAGAATTGGGCGATTGAGCTATAAGCGAAAAGCCAGAAGGCAACTCGACTGCTTCGTCGCCGTGCGACATCCAGACTTCCAGAGATTTTGGCAACCCGCTAAAGAGCTCCGATTCTGCAACAATCTCGACCTCAGCGTGTCCATACTCGCGCGTCTTGGCGGGATTCACTTTTCCGCCGAGCACGTGAACCATCAATTGCAATCCGTAACAAATCCCCAGAACGGGCACTCCGAGTTCAAAAACGCGTGGGTCCGTGTTGGGAGCGTCGGCATCGTAGACGGAACACGGGCCTCCGGAAAGAACGATCCCAGCCGGAGAGTGGCTGCGGATCTCATCTAGGGAAGTGGTACATGGCAGGACAACGGAAAAAACATTCAGTTCGCGGATGCGGCGCGCGATGAGCTGCGAATATTGTGCGCCGAAGTCGAGAACAACGATGGACTGGGTTTCCACAGACGAGTCTCTCAAATTGTTGTGCAAACGTAAAGCAGGAAGCACGTTGGAGCAGGGAAACGTTGTTGCCGGGTGCACATGCCGTTAAGAAATACAGTTCTCAGTTTCCAGTCTGTCAGTTGTCAGTTTTTAGTTCCGTTGTCAGTTCTCAGATTGTATTGGGGTCAGCGGCAGATCGCTGAGAATCGGCTCGTCCTGGTCGACTTGTGTATCGTTGCGGGCGGCGGACTGAGGGCCGCCGGATGACTCGGGGGCAACGACACGCAGAGAGGCATCGGGGCCGAGCGCAATGTGCACATATGCCGCCAAGCGGCCCACGCGTAAAAAGTCCACAACCGCGAAATACAGCAGCGCCACTACAAGCATCGCAAATAGAACTGCTCTCGCGCGCAAAGCTCCAGCAAAAGCGATGGGAACCATAGCCAATGAACTGAAGAGGGAGAGCGCTCCGATGTGTACAAGGCCAAACCACGTGCTGACGGCGAGCATTGGCCCGCTGTGGAAGCGAAACAAATCGATGGCAGAAGCAATCGCTCCGAACGTGTCGTGCCCTTCTGCGACGGGGAACATGACTCCGAGCGAGAGAAACCAGTTCAGGATCGACCAGGCCATGGTTATGAGCAAGACGGCCATAAAAAAGACTAGTGCCGCGATTCCGGGAGAAGGATTTTTTTCGGAAGACACACTACCAGCCAGAAGCAGCGCACCCACGCATCCGATGAAGGCAGCAAGGGAAATGGCAACACGGAAGAAATTCAACCCCATCACCGAACCGAGCCGCCAGCCCTGTGCAGACGGCAGGCTTGTAGAGCTGGCTTGGGAGGAATTCCGGCCCGCACGAAAATAATCCAGCAGAACTTTAATTCCCGCTGCGCGTCCCAAGGAGGCGACTACGATCCAGGCAATCGCTATGAAAAGAACCGTTACGATAGCGACAGCGATTGCGCGCGGCGCACTCCCGTGAAAGATGTGCAAAGCCGCGCGAGAGATCAAAGCCGGTTGCCGGGTTCGAAGTAACGCCAGGTCCCCCGAGGTGACTGGTAGTGTATCCAAGAATTGGAAAGCCGCAAAGATGAGCAACACTCCCCCAGCTACGGCAAAGCTCCAGCGCCAGGCAATCTCGGCTAACCCGAGCGAGGGAACGCGGAAGATTGCGCGAAAACCTTCTAAGGTCGGTGAAGGTTGCTTCATTCTAGCTAGCTACAATAGTAGCTGAGATGCGTGCCGCTGAGAGCTTGCTTATTTCTTTAACTGTGCAGGCGTCGCGACCGGTTGGAAAACTAAAATTGAAAATTGCGCGGATCGAGGGAAACATTATTGAGTACACGAGTAGTCGTGACATCCCATTCCAGTGACTTGGTAAACCCATTCTGGAGTTCCTCAGTAAATCGAAGATCATAATGCGAAGGCAGCGTCAGGCCATCCACCACTTTAAAATCGCCGAATCTTTCTTCAATACGGTAGCGGGTTTCTTGCTGGCGCGCATTCTCAATCTCTGAAACCACGGTCGGGCGAATGGTTAACTCGTAAGACGTCATCACATGGCGGAATGTTTCCGGATCGAAGTACAAGAAAATTATCAGATCGGTGGCTTTCTTGGGACGGTAGCGGAGAACCTGCAGTTGTCGGTTTTCGACTCTCTTTTCCCCCTCATAATTGAGCTTGGCCTTTCTCACGTCAGCATCGAGCATGGGCCAGGCGGTGGATAAAACCCCGCCCAATAACCCCTCGCGCAACATAACATCCTGTGTGCGGACAAACTCTCCAAACTCAGAACGGGTCTTATCTGCGTAAGTGCCCGCTACATTCGTGCGCTCGCCATCACAAATAAACTGCTCGCCGCGATATTCGTTTGCGTTGACTTTGAGGAGCAGATGTAATTTCTGCCTCTCAGAAACCAGAACTGCTTTGCCCTGAATCTGCCCGGATCCTCCGACCAGAAGCTTGTAGATCGCCGAGCCCTCGACGACGCGCGACTTAACGCCGCGATCTTCAGCAGGCCCCAACGACTGCAAATGTTGCTTGATAATCTCATCTGCACCCAATGCCGCACCAGCGGCTCTTGCGCAGATTGCAACTAACAACACTGGCACAATCAGAGGACCCAGTCTTCGTGGTTTATGCTGCAATTCTCATCCTCAAACGCAATCTCGCGGAGTGTACCGGATGCACTGCCAATTTCGCAATTCTCTGCGGCTCATTATCGAACAACGATGTTGACCAGCTTGCTGGGCACGACGATTTTCTTGACAATTTTCTTCCCAGCAATAGCCGCCTTGATTTTTTCATCCGCGAGAGCCTTTTCGACGATGGTGTCTTCCGATGCATCCGCAGGCGCAATAATCCGGCTGCGCAACTTGCCGTTGATCTGCACGGGAATTTCAATCTCCTCTTCCTTTGCCAGCTCCGGCACGTATTTCGGCCAACGGGTGCGGAGCAGGCTTTCCTTCTCGCCTAAGATTTCCCACAGTTCGTGTGCAAGGTAGGGAGCAAAGGGGGCAAGCAGGAGCACGAACTTCCGCTGCACGTCGGCTCGCAGTGCAGCCGGAATTGCTGAATCTGCAGCGAAGAGATCTGGGGAAGCATTGCACTCGTTCAATAATTCCATCAATGCCGCAACCGAAGTGTTGAAATGCCAGCGGCCCTTGAAGTCTTCCGTAATCTTTCGGATGGTTTGGTGCAGCTTGCGCAGCACCTTCTTCGCTTGCGGCGAGAGATCGTCACCGGAATATTCAGGCGCGTAGCTTCCATGGACGACCGGGGCGTGCATAATGAACCGGTACACTCGCCCGAGAAAGCGCTGAATGCCTTCAATTCCGGTGTCCTGCCAGTCGAGATCGCGGTCGGGCGGTGCTGCAAACAAGCTGTAGAGACGCGCGGCATCAGCGCCAAAGCGGGACACCATCTGGTCGGGCGTGACTATGTTGCCCAAACTCTTCGACATCTTCGCGCCGTCCTTGATCACCATGCCCTGAGTGAACATGCGCTCGACCGGCTCATCATGCTTAACCAGACCCATGTCGCGCATGAACTTCGTCCAGAAACGCGAATAGATCAAGTGAAGGATGGCGTGCTCCACGCCGCCGATGTATTGATCGATGGGAAACCAGTAATCCACGGTCTTGCTGTCAAACGGGGCGCGATCGTTGTGCGCGTCGGTATAACGATAGAAGTACCAAGATGAGTCGACGAACGTGTCCATGGTGTCGGTTTCGCGACGCGCCGGACCGCCACACTTTGGACACGTTGTGTTCAAGAATTCCGGAACGCGCGACAACGGCGAGCCGCCCGTCAGAGTGATATCGACGTTCTCAGGCAATATGACCGGCAAATCTTTTTCTGGGACAGGAACGATTCCGTCTTTCTCGCAATAGAGCATGGGAATCGGTGTGCCCCAATAGCGCTGGCGGGAAATGCCCCAGTCTTTCAAGCGATACGTGACCGTAGCTTTGCCGAATCCGTTCGTCTCGGCATGAGCAGACATCTTTTTGATCGCTTCTTCGCAACCGAACCCGCTGAACCGGCCTGAGTTCACCAGCGTGCCATTCATAGTTGTGAACGGGAGTGGCGGTTCGACTACCGTTTCCTCCGGATCATCGGGCCGCGGCACGATTACCAGGCGAATTTCGAGGTTGTACTTTTTGGCGAACTCATAATCGCGCTCATCGTGCGCCGGCACACTCATGATCGCGCCGGTGCCGTAATCCATGAGGATATAGTTCGCGACCCAGATCGGAACTTTTTCGCCGTTGTATGGGTTAATAGCGTAGCGACCAGTGTTGACGCCGTGTTTTTCAATCTCGCCGATATCGCCCACTTCGCGGGCCCGTCGCTGCTCGGAAATCAACTGATCGACTTTGGCCCGCAGTTCGGGCTTGTTCGCCGTCAAATCCGCCACCAACGGGTGCTCGGGCGCAAGCTGCACGGAAGTAGCTCCGAAAATCGTGTCGACCCGCGTGGCCATCAAGTTTGAAGTCAACCAACGTGCCTTCGCTGCGGCCAATCCAGTTGCGCTGCATGGTGCGCACTTTTTCCGGCCAGCCACCCAGCTTGTCTAGATCGCGAAGCAACTCCTCCGAGTATTTCGTAATTTTCAAAAACCATTGCTCAAGTTCGCGCTGCTCCACTCGTGTGTCTTCGTGACGCCAGCAGCAGCCATCGACCACCTGCTCATTCGCAAGCACCGTTGCGCACTTTGGACACCAATTTACTTTGCTCTTCTTGCGGTAGGCGAGTCCCTGCTCGTAGAGCTTGAGGAAGAACCATTGGTTCCACTTGTAATATTCCGGAAAGCAGGTCGTGACCTCGCGCGACCAGTCGTAGGCAAAGCCAAGGCGCTTCATCTGCGCCTTCATGTTGGCGATGTTGCGCAGCGTCCACTCACGTGGCGGCGTGTTCGCGGAAATGGCCGCGTTCTCCGCCGGCAATCCAAACGAATCCCAGCCCATGGGATGGAGAACGTTGTAGCCGTTCATCCACATGTAGCGGGCAAGCGCGTCCCCAATGGCGTAGTTGCGCACGTGCCCCATATGCAGAGCCCCGGAAGGATAAGGCAACATCTCAAGCACGTAGTACTTTGGCTTGGTTGAATTCACTTCCGCGGCATAAAGCGACGGATCGTTTTGCCAGCGCTCGAACCACTTTTCTTCGACTTCGTGCGCGTTGTAGCGCTCGTCCCTTCCGCCTTCGCGATCACGGGTCACAGTTGTTTTCTCTTCCTGCGGCATAGAAGCTAACTGAATCATTGATTAAACCTTGATTTTACAACGAGACATTTGTGTGGCGGCGGGCACCCTCACCCTCGCCCGCGATCAACGATAGATGTCCTTCCGGTGGCCGACTCTCAGCACCAGCACCGTGATCTTTTCATCTTGCAGGTCACAAATTAGCCCGTAATCGCCGATACGGTAGCGCCATAGTCCGCCTTTGGCACCTTGCAGCGGCTTGCCGAACTGCCTGGGATTCTCAGCGGGCCTCAGCCGGTCGCGGAGAAAGCGCACAATCATACCCTGAGTTACTTTGTCCAGTTTCTTGATCTGCTTCTCAGCGGTACGAGAGATTTCAATCGTCCAGGCCAAGCCGCCGCTCCAGCTCTTCGAGCGTGATGGCCGGTTCGCGCCGCTCCAGCGCCGCAATGCCTTTCAGGTAGTCTTCGCGATCTTCAAGGTACTGCCTGATGGCTTCCCGAGCATAATAGCTCTTGCTACGCCCTGTCTCCTTGGCGAGAGACTCCAGCTTCTGTTCAAGTTCGGGTTCGAGGCGGATGCCGAGCATGATGTTTAACATGTTAAACATACCACGTCTGTCGGCGGCGTGCAATGCTTGTCATCACAAGATTACAAAGCTTCGAGATTTACGGCAGCACTCCCCACAATTGCAGATGCTTCAGAATTCCCCACACGCCGAGAAGCGTCACTGCAGGCCCGCCCCAGATGTAGACAACGGATTTCCAGCTTAGATCCGAGATCACCTCCCGCTGGCTGCGGTTCGAAATTATGAAAGGTGACCCTTTCATCAGGATCACCGGCGGATGCAAGTCAAACTCAGCAGCAGAGACCTGCAGGCACCCAGATGGCGCAGCGGGATCCAAGTACTCATAGACAGAACGCCTTTGTATGTCCGCCTCAGCCTCGCTAACGAATCCTGGGCCTATGCGACTTAGCGTGGTCGCATGTACATCCACGTTCTTGTCCGCCCAGGGATTCTCGCGTAGTGTGCCGAGAACAAAAATGGTTTCATCCGCCCGAATACAAAATTCCTGCGCTGACACGACATCGCCCCTAGAAAATCCATGCCGGGCAGCAACGTGACCCAGATAGTCGGAGTGAGTACCTTCATAGGGATCCATTTCGAGCTCCGCTCCACGAGGATCCATCATGACTTTGCCGGTACCATCGCCGATGAATACGGGCGCGCACATTTCATCCACGATCTTGTGCGCTCCTCGCTCACCTACAAGAACCACGAGCCGATAGTACAAGCATTCGTTATTGGCAATCGGTGAAACCAGCGTGTAGGGCCCAGACGCCTTACCGACAATTTCAACCGGGCCGAGTGCCGCTGCCCGGATAGTCGACCGAGGAATGTTTCTTATAAGCCGCTTGATCTTGAGCGCCCGCCAGCCGAGAAAGAAGCCATAAGGACCGAAAACAACGCCCATCACCGCCCAGAAAAGCGGCCGCGTAAGCAGCCAAGCCACGGGATGATCGATGATTCTCGATAAGGAATCGTAATCATGTGGCACAGGGATCCCCGCGCCTTTCACACTTAGGAATGCGGAGATGTGCGACCCAAGGAACTTTGCCGCTGGGTGGAAGCTAAAAAACCATAAACCCATCGAAGGGAGAACCGTCCTTGGTGCAGAGTATAGTTCAGTTTCACAAAGCCCTCATTGTGGTTTGATGTTCGGGCCGAGCCTTACGGAAACAGTTCGCAGCTCGCTAGGTGCTTGAAGATCCTTAAGTAGAGGGCGCGACCAGCTTTTTCAATGCGGAGACGTTTCTGCGATCGTCTCCTAGCTCGTCAATCGGAGTTTCTGCAATGAAGGCGGCGTGCGCCAAACGCGGGTCGTTCAGCAGCCGCCGGAATGGCTCCGGCCCAATGCTTCCTCTCCCGATGTGTTGATGGCGATCGAGCTTTGAGCCGCTGGCAGCTTTGGCATCGTTGCAGTGCCACACGGGAACATTCTTCAACCCAATGGTTGCGTCCAACTCCGCCAAAGTTTCGCGCATACCTTCTTTGCTCACGATGTCATATCCGGCGACATGGGTGTGGCAAGTATCGATGCAGGCAGCAATCGGAACCAGGCCCCGCAGGCAATCGAGCACTTCGGCTACCTGCTCGAAGCTGCCACCCAGCGAGTATTCCGCGCCTGCAGTGTTTTCAATGAGGATGGTGAGACCTACCTTCGCGAGGTCGAGTCCTTGAGTTGCGGCCGCAATTGCCGCTGACGTGCGTAACAATCCGTCTGCGCGGTTCGCCCCACGAAACGATCCGGGATGAAGTACAAGGTAGTCAGCACATAAATCCAGCGCGCGTTCAACTTCGCCGCGAAATGCCTCGACAGATTTCTTCAGGAATAGCTCGTTCGTGCTCGCCAGATTGATCAAATAATTCGTATGAATCACGAGCGGTTTCAGGTCATATTTCTCTCGCAGGGTGCGCATTTCGGCACATTGCGGGCGGCTCAGATCGTACGGCGCCCACTGGCGAGGACTGGAAGAAAAAATCTGAAATGCACTGCAGCCCAGACGATAGGCCCGTTCGGCTGCATTCTGAATCCCTCCTGCAATAGATGTGTGAATGCCGATCCAGCGGGAGGTGCGGCGTGGAGGCCTCTTCGGCCGGGGCAGTCTGAGAATGTCTTGTTCGCGAGCGATGGAGCTGGGCACAATATTACAAGTGTAAATGCGCGCCGTGCCTCAGCGCCTCACCACAGCGAGATATGCGCTCTTCGATTCTGCTGCCAGCATGCCTCATCGGACTGGTTGCAAACCGGGTATAGCTTGCCCCATCCTACGGCAAATAGGATTTGGGTTGCGGGAACTCCCATGGCGAGCAGAGCATCACGCGCGGCTATCGCGCGCCGATCTGAGAGCGCGACGTTGTGTGCGATTCCTCCGCGCTCATCGGCATGGCCTTCGATCGTAATGATGCTATTGGGATGCGTCTCAGCCACTGAGCATCAGCTTGGAGCACGGCTTGCTGCTCCGGAGTAATGTCGTAGCGATCGAAGGCGAAATGGATGTCCTGTACATTCTGTTCCACTGTTTGCTCCTGCGCCGGTCTTGGAATTGACGCTTGCGGAACGGTAGGATTTTCTATTGGCCGGCCCGCATAATCTTTGCCGTTATTTTGGTCTGGAACAGCCGTTGCAGCGAGGTTGGACTGCGCAAGCGATATACCGACCGACAGGAGGGCGAACAGCGCAGTTTTCACGCATCTACAAACCATACAGACCTCCGTAGCCGAAAGGCACTCATTAGTCTCCGCGAAACGCAGAGGAGAGCCATCCGGTCAATACCGTATTGATGCCAGGATGTTAACCCATTCCTGAGGCGCACATTTCGTTCCGTTGTCGTCAAATCAGGCGTAAGTAAAGGCTCAGTTTCAATTGGTGCGTGGTCTGGCTTTGCGTTCTTGGCGGCAGTTCTTTGCGAGCTTTGCGGTAAAGAAGAACTTAACCGCGAAGAACGCCAAGGACTCGCAAAGGACACAAAGCAAGTCCTTAGACCAAGGGGCAAACTGAGAC
>WNGE01004769.1_pt1 | contig 32911 bp, 27 predicted proteins | sample 5400651 | NCBI WGS metagenome assembly WNGE01 (sample SAMN13153370, study PRJNA577476) | soil metagenome | isolation source: 60 cm soil or saprolite under grassland replicate 2 | place: USA:California | collected 2016-06-15
ACGCCGCCTCTTTCGAAGCGCTCACTGGAAACGCAGATGCCGCCTTCGAGCATCTCGCCCGCGCGCTTGCGCTGGGTCCGCCTCGGGTGCGGCAGCTCGCAGCAAGTGGCGAGGACTTCGCCGCGCTTCGCTCGGACCCACGCTGGCAACAGCTGATCGAATAAGCGGCTTTCCTGGGGATCGCTCTGGTGATATTCCTTCACGCTGGCCCAGCCGGGAATCCCTCTGCAGGCGCGTTCCCTGCCAGTCTCGGCTACATCGGCTCGAACCAGCGAGCGCGCTCACCGACTGGCTCCTCGTAGGCCTCCATCACCCAGTATTCACGGCAAGCTGCGATCTGGCCGTCGTCGACCTCGTAGAACGAAAGCGCGTAGTACGGGCCGACGGTGGGATGGGGGACACGCACCTCCGAGACCACGGTGTTCCCCTGCGCGACGATCCGGAGCACTTCGATCGACCAGCCTTCTGGATAGCTGCGGTTGAACTGCACGAAATTGGCGCGGCCGCGGAGGCGGACTAGGTCGTGCGGCCATTCGAGGACGAAGTCCCCTGCGAGCAACTCGCCCACGCCGACCCAGTCCCGCGCCTGAACTCGGCTCCAGAGCTGCTCGACTACTTTGGCCGGTTCCACGGCCTGATTATCCGTCAGGGGACTGTGAGACTCGCCGGTCTGTCTGAGACCGCCAGCCTGGTGTCTCCGTGCCGCTTGTGACTCATCGGGTGACCGGCCGCTCTACGTGCCTTCGGAATGAACCGTCCGAGCGGCACGGCGGCGCCGGTCTGGCGCCCGCTGCTGGCTTGATCAGGAGCTTGTCCGCCTTCTCGGCGTGACTCATCACAGTCCTGCCGCCACGGTTTCCCTGCACGTGGAGGCAGTCCGCTTTCATTGCGTTCGGCCCCGAACGGGGCCCCTCGACACGCGGTCGAGCGCTTCGACGGGGGAGCCGGTGGGCGACACCGAGGTCATGCCGTACTCCTCGAAGCCGGCTTCGTCGCAGGGCCGCGCCGCGCGACGTTTAGGCCTCGACAAGATCGTGGTATAGGCGTAGATACCCCGCGGACCAGGGGGCGGGGAGCCGCTCAACCCAGGGGTCATAGGGGAGGAACGCATGAGACGACTTCTCGGAGGGTCGTTGGCGGCCGTCGTGGCGCTGCTGCTGATCGGCCTCTTCACCGGCTCGGCGAGTGCGGCGCCGCGTGCGGCGTCTTTCAACTGCAGCGAGCCATATGCGGCGCTTTGTGCGGAGACCGCCGACTCGATCGGTTACGGCGACGAGTACACGGGCCACGACGAGCCCTCGCTGCTGTTCTACTCGGGCACACCGGGCTCGGGCAACTCGAACCTCTACCACGTGCAACTGCCGACCGACCCGAAGGTGTTGCCGAACCAGGCAGGCACGGCGGGAACCTGGAACTTCCAGGTCCACATCGCGTACTGGTTCGGGATGGCGCTCTGCGACAACCAGTCGGCGCCGGAGTTCACGCACGCCCCGTGCGTGCCCGACAGCGACAGCAACATCTTCGACGGAACGAACGAGACGGCTCCGGACTACATCGGCAAGCATCCGGGCACGGCCTTCCTCGAGTTGCAGTTCTACCCGCCCGGCTGGTCTCCGGCTGTCAGCTGTGACGCCAGCCAGTGGTGCGCCGCGATGGCCATCTTCAGCCTCAACCAGAACCAGAACACGGGTGTGCTGAACAACGCGAACTGCCTGAACACGATCGGCGTCGAACCCGCGAACTTCGCGTTCATCACGAAGAGCGGAACGCCGCATGCACCTCCGGGACCGCTGGACCAGACGGGAGACTCCTTCACGCCGAACCCGGCGACGGACCTGTTCATGAAGTCGGGTGACAAGCTCACCGTGGACATCCACGACGGGTCGGCCGGGCTGACGGCGATCATCCACGATCTCAGCACCGGTGAGACCGGATCGATGACGGCCAGCGCCGCCAACGGCTTCGCTCAGATCCTTTACGAGCCGGCCTCGGCGACGTGCCACGAGGCTCCGTACACGTTCCGCCCGATGTACGCGACGGCGAGCGAGCACACGCGCGTCCCGTGGGCCGCGCACACGTACAACGTCGCCGCTTCGGACGAGATCGGACACTTCGAGTACTGCTCGGTCGTCTCGAAGGAGGGGGGCGACTGCCTCGCCAACAACGAGGACAAGCTCGACGGCGACGACACGGGCTGCTTCAGCGCGGCGTTCTCGCTGTTCGTCCCGATAGGAGGCTGCATCGCCACCGACAATGACTTCGACGGGGTCTCGTACCAGCCGGTCTGGCCGGGAACGGACCCGAACCGCGGGCAGGACAAGAAGTACCACCCCAGCCCGATCACGTTCACGAGCCCGGTCTTCAACGGGTCGGAGAACTACGACCGCGTCGCCTTCGAGGCCGACCTGCCCCGAATCGAGGCGGCGGACTTCGGCGGGATCTGCAACCGGTTCACCGGCGCGAACTGCGTGAATCCTCCGCCCGGGTCGAACTTCTACCCGATCTACACGACAGGGACATCGAACCAGACCCCCGCCGGGCACTGCGTCTGGCAGTTCGGCGGCACCCACATCAAGGGCACCACGAACACGTTCGGGGGGAACTCGGCCGCGGAGTTCGGGCCGCTGCTGTTCAGCTTCTATCCGAACCCGAACCCGGCGATCCGGCTCCGGGCAAACAACTTCCGGAACGTCCTCGATTCCAATCCCTGCCCGGCCTAGCCGCGCGGGACCAACGTCCGATCGAAGAGCGCCCCCCGGGGCGCTCTTCGCGTTGCGGCTACGACCTCGGGATTCGCACGCGCCGCACGTTCGACCAGTGCTGGGGGCACGGATTCCGCGGCGCGCAGTCGAGGCCGACCACGAGGCCCGAGACCTCGACGTAGTAGCGGCCGGCCGGCAGCGTGTGCCTCGTGCGCGCTCGGTAGCCGGTTGCCGTCTTCACGAAGCGGAGCGGCTCGTTGAGTCGGATGTTCGCTGTCACGAACTTCCCGCTTGCCGTGGTCGCTCCGCGGGTGGCGACGAGGATCCGTCCGGGTGCAAATTCCCCGAGCGTGAACGTGACGACGACGTGCCCTCGCTTCGCCGTGGCGGAGCTAAGGTTGGGAACCGGCGACGCGGCGCCGGCCACGGAGGTGACGAGCGCCGCCGCGAGCGCGACTGTCGTAGCCACAGCGGACCTTCTCATTGAGCGCGCGAAAGAGTAACAGGCCTCGCCTCGCGCTCCGGAGGTGACGAGTGCCCGGTTGGCGCCCGGATGTGTTGGCCGTTTGCAATGCTCGGCCGATGCTGACGTGGGCGGAACTGGAGACGGCAGCGCCTGAGATCACGGCACTTGGCCACGACTTGCTCGAGCGCTTCCAGTTCGTGTTCGTCGGAACGCTCACCAAGAACGGGTCGCCGCGCGTGAATCCGTGCGAGGCGTATGTGATCGACGGACACCTGCTGCTGAACATGATGCCGCGGTCTCTGAAGGCCCTGGACCTAATGCGCGACCCCCGGATCTACGTCCACACTCCGGTTACCTCGAAGGAGGCCGGCGACGGCGAGTTCAAACTCGCCGGGCGCGCGCCGGAGCTCGCGGACGAAGGGCTGCGCCGCATGCTCGACGATCTCTTCTGGCAGATGATCCAGTGGCGGCCCGCAGCGGACTCTCACTATTTCGAGGTGCTCGCAGAGCGCGTCGCGTACCACAGGTACGGAGACAACGAAGTCGTCCTGAGGTGGCCGGGACGGCGCTGAGCGACCGGCCGGTACGGGTGAAATCCCCCGACACTGGCCCATGCAAGACGATTGTCACTCGGTGAGTCCGACCGGCGCGCGACCGGCTAATCGCTGGCGCGGCTAAGCCGGCGCGCCAACCCAACGGCCTCCTGGTTGCCCAGTTCGGCGCCGACTGCCTTCTCGCGCGGATCGAGGTCGCCGAGCACTTCCTCGTACAGTGAGCGATCGAGCTTGATCTCGAGCTCTGCGTCGAGCCGCTCGACGACGCCCCAGAGGCGCGCGGCTTCGGCGAGCCGACCGAGTGCAGCGGATGCGGCTGCGATTCCGGCGAGGAAGTAGGCCAGATCCCAGGGCGTAGCCACCGTCCACCCCTGCTCGAGCGCTTCGCCGTAACAAGCCAGAGCCCGTTCTGGCTTGCCATCCTCTAGCGCAACGTCGCCGAGCCCGTGAATTGCCGCGGCAACACCGCTGATGTCGCCCGCCGAGGCGAAGTGCTGGCGAGCCCGCTCGAAGTAGTCCATCGCGGCTGGCAGATCGCCCTGCGCCCGGGCCACCGTTGCGAGATAAGTGAGGCGGCCACCCGCAGGCGCATCCTCACCCAACGAGACGAACAGCTCGAGGCTCTCCTCGAAGCGCCGGCGCGCCTCCGCGAGCTTGCCTTCGTCCAAGGCCACGTGGCCCAACCCGTGCAGGGCCCAGGCCGTGTGTAAGTCGTCGCCTGCGTGCCGCGCCAGCTTGAGGCTCTGCCGGTACCACACTTTGGCACGCGCCGGGTCGCCCAACTCCACCGACAGTCGCGCGGCCACACCGAGCGCGCCCGCCCGGATTGCGTCAGGGACATCGTCGTTCCCGAGCTCGAACAGCTCCTCGAACCATCGCAGTCCCTCGCGATGGTGGAAGTCCCGTACCCAGAGCGGCTCCAGGGCCTCGGCGAGCGTGAGCCCGAGCAGCGGATCGGGCCGGTCGATGCAATACCGAAGGGCAGCACGAACGTTGTCGAGCTCGAGCTCGAGGCGATCGAGCCACTCGCGCTCTCTTGGGCCACGAGCAAACGAGCGCGCCTCCTCGGCAAGTGCAAGGAACCGCACGGCGTGCCGCCGGCGGACCTCGTCCCGGGCCTCCCCTTGACGCCCGAGCAGCTCCGAAGCAAGCTCCCGAACCGTCTCGAGCATCGCGTAGCGCGTGTGTCCCGGTCCGTTCGTCTCTCGACGCAGGAGACTGTGATCCACGAGCGATTCCAGAGCCGGCTCGTCGGCCGCGCAGACGTCTTCGGCATCCGCGCCGGTCCAGCTACCACCGAAGACCGAGAGCCGACGAAACAGCGAGCGTTCGGGCTCGTCGAGCAGCTCGTAGCTCCACTCGATCGTCGCGCGCAAGGTCCGTTGCCGGTCAGGGGCATCGCGCGGGCCGCCGACGAGCAGTGTGAGAGCGCCCTCGAGCCGCTCGACGAGCACCGAGGGCGAAAGCGTTCGCACGCGGGCTGCCGCGAGCTCAATCGCAAGCGGCAGCCGATCCAGACGCTCGCAGACGACAGCGACGGACTCATCGGGTTCGAACCGGGGGCTCACGGCACGTGCGCGTTCGACGAACAGTGTCTCGGCGTCGTCGACTGAAAGCGGCTCAACGGGATACGCATGCTCGCCGGCAAGACGAAGGACCGTGCGACTGGTTGCGAGCACCGCCAGCCCTGCCGCCGCAGCCAACAGCTCGGCGAGCCGCGGCGCAGCCTCGACGACCTGCTCGAGGTTGTCGAGCACGAGCAGCAGCCGCTTTCCCCGAATCCGCTCGAGGAGATTGGACTCGTCCTTTGCCTGCAGCACGCGTGCGATCTCAGGCAACACGAGATCGGGCTCACGAACCGGGGCCAGCTCGACCAGGTAAACGCCGTCGCGAAAGTCGTCTACGAGCCGCGAGGCCGCTTCGAGGGCTAGCCGCGTCTTCCCGCTGCCACCCGGGCCCGTGAGCGTGACGACTCGCCCCGGACCAGCGAGTAACTCGGTGATCTCCTCGAGTTCCCGCTCACGTCCAACCGTCGAGGTAGCCAGGGCGGGAAGGTTCGAGTTCGCGGGGGCTTCCGCCTCCGTTCGAAATCCCCCGCGCAACAGCTCGAGGAATCGTTCCGCTGGGGGCGTCAACGGCACGTCCCGCGCCGTGATCACGGAGATCGTCCGAGCCAGCCGCCAACGCTGGACGTCGAGCACGGCGAGCGTCCCGGCTTCGAGCTCGAGGTCGAGACCAAATCGGCTGATCGCAGCGATCCCGGCCCCGCCCGCAACGGCGAGCTTGACCGCCTCCCAGGAGGGCAGCTCGAGCGTCCGAACCGCGTGCAGGCCGATCTGCCAGCGCGCCGCCTCAACCGCAGCCCGCGTCGCGGACCCTTCCTCGCGCGAGACCCAGGTCAACCCCTCGAGATCTTTCGGCCGCAGCCTTCGTCCACCAAGCGACGGAGCCCCGACGAGCACGACATCGTCTTCGACCAGCGGCTCGCTGTCGAGCTCCGGCGGCACAGTCATGCCTCCGACAACGGCGAGCTCGACCTCATGCGAGCGGACGAGCTCGAGCGACCCGCCGGACGTCGAGAGCCGGACATCGAGCTCGACAGCCGGGCGCTCGTCGTGGAATCGCGCCAGCACAGCCGGAAGCAGGTACGTGCCCGGAATTCCCGACGCAGCGAGCGAGAGCGTCCCGATCTGCGCCTCGGCTCCGGTGGCGAGCGCGCGGCGCGCATTGGCGAGGAGCGCCTCGGCGCGAAGTACGTAATCGGCCAGCACCTGGCCCGCCGGAGTCAGCGTCGCGCCGCGACGGTCTCGCGAGATCAGCTGCACCCCGAGCTCCGCCTCGAGCGAAGCGACGTGCTTGGACACCGCCGGTTGGCTGACGTAGAGACGCTCGGCTGCGCGCGAGAACGAGCCCTCGCGGGCGACTGCGGCGAAAGCTCGAAGCCGCGCCTCGATATCCATGAACAGAAGTTATAACGCTCGTGAGAAACAGGTCTTTGAAGTTCTGATCTTGTCGGCCTACGGTGGAAGGGTTCCTCGGGCGATCCCAATGCCTAGCCGGGCCGCCGGAGCAGCTACCGCAGAGGAGGTACCCATGCGCAGGCTTGCGATGCTTGCAGTGCTGATCGGCGCGCTCGCGACCCTCGGCGCCGTCGCCGGAGCGAGTAATGCGCGGAAGCAGATTCCCGTCAGCGGGACAGTGTGGGCCGTCGAGCGTTTCGACGGCGGTCCGAACACGCTGGCCGCGTTCGACGCTTCTACCGGAGACGTCCTCGGCGTCGTCCCGGTCGGCAGACGCCCGATCGGGGTAACGGCGCCACACGGAACCGGCAAGGTCTACACGGCCGACGAGCGGAGTAACCAGATATCGGTCATCTCGAAGGACGACCTCTCGGTCGTGACGCACATCCCGATCGGGCCGCTTCCACACCACATCATGGCGAGCCCCAACGGCAAGTTCGCCTACGTGGGCGAGTACGGGACGAACAAGGTCGGCGTCGTCGACACATCCATCGACGAGCGCGTCGCGGAGTACACGGCCAGTGCCAATCCCGGCGCGAAGACCCACGCGGTCTGGATCACCAACGACGGCAAGGACGTGTATGCGACGAACGAAGGCTCGGTGCAGTCGGATACCGGCACGCTCTCGAAGCTCGACGCGGCGACGGGTGAGCGGCTCTGGGAGATCCCGACCGGCAGACGACCGAGCGAGGTGCTCGTGACGCCGAACCGCAAGACGGCGTACGTCTCGATCCGCAACGACAACGCAGTCAAGGTCTACGACGTCTCAGGCGAAACGCCGGTGCTGACCGGCGAGACTTTCATCGGCGTGCAACCGGACACGCTGCAGATGACGAACGACGGCAAGACGCTGGTCGTTGGCTTGCGCTCGATTCCGCAACTCGCGCTCATGGACACCGAGACGCTCTCGGTCCGATTCGTCACCTTCCCGGGCTTTGGCATCAGCGGGCATGAATGGCTGTCAGCGAACGGCAAGTACACCTTCGTAGCACTCGAGAACACATCAGTCGGTCAACCCGGCGCGATCGCCGTCGTCGACAACGACGCCGGGGCAATCCTCGACAATTGGACGTATCCGGGCGGGCCCTGGCCCCACGGGGTCTTCTACGAACCACAGGTGCTGCGGTAGCAGCCGGGGGAGGGCCTCGGTCCTCCCCCGTCAAAGCGACCGCGCAGCGCCTTGAACCAATGCAGCCGTCCCGCCAGCGGGACGGCGTGTGAAGCTTGCTCGATTGCTAAAGCCCTGCCGCGAACGCGCGTGCCGTGTGTGTCGAGGCGAGCGCGGGTATCACGTGCGTGTGATTGGCGAGTATTTCGCCGCGCGACTGGCCGAGATCGATGAGGAACTCGTCGAGCTCGGCCCTGAGGGACGCTTCGAAACCGTCTCGGCAAAGACTCACTCGGTGGTGACGACCGGAACCCTCGGCGAGATCCTCGGTGCCGGCGATAGTGATGAACTGACGGCTCAGGCCGAGACGAACTGGTACGGCGCGAGCGACGAATGTGGCATCGATGCCATCCCAACCGCGCTCCGCGACGCGCTCGCAGAAACGACCGATCTACTGCGGGTCGCTGAGCGGTGGACGGCGACCGACGAGCTGCAGCTCAGCGGCTGGACGGTGGATGAAACGCACGAGGTTCTCCGTCGGCTCGCGCAACTGGCCGCGGATGCGCGGTCATCCGGCCGCGAACTCTGGTTCTACTGGTCTCTCTGAGAAGGCGAACTGCTCCTTCGTGTGGCATTCCGCACGCTGGCGCAAGCGGCTACCTCACTCCGTCTCGCGAAGCCAACCCTGCCGGTACTTGACGAACCTCGACCGCGGGAGGCTCGCGTAAACCTTTGCGTAGGCGATAGCGGACTGTGTTGTTTCCCAAACGACGCTAGCTCCGTACCGGGCGGCGGCCTTACAGACCGTGTAAACCACTCCGCCGACGCCTCGACCGCGAGCGCCAACCGCCACCACGATCGCTGACTGTGCATCGGTTGTGACGATGATGTGCTCCGTCTCCGGAGCGCAGTAGAAAAAGTCCCACGCCGCGAGCCTCCGCTCCTGGCCCTCGACGATCAGCGTGCACTCCCCCGCAAGGACAAGGAATGCTTCCTGGCCTTTCTCGCGGTGGTACATGCCCATCTTCTCACCCGGTTCGAGGACGCTGATGTTGAACCCAAAATGCGGAAAGCGCCGCTTCCCTTCGAACGTGCAATAGGACCCGAGTGGACCCTCGTCCTTCCACCGCGACTCGCGGGCATTCATGACGAACCAGCCCTCGCCGTCAACGACGAGGCCGTTCTTGCTCATCCGGGATGGAGCCTCAGGCATCAGGGGAGTCTCGCAAGCGAACGCAGGGGCGTGCTCGTGCCGCGGCGATGGCGGATGAAGAGTAGGGTCGCGGTCATGGCGCGCATAAGTCGCACGACATGGTTGAAGACGGCTGCTCTCGTTGTCGCCTTTGCTTCGTTGACGATCAACTTCGGGCTGATCGACCTGATCGACGGGTTCACCGGGTACGTCGACCAGGCCCGCAACCAGATCCTCGACGTGGGCTGGGGCGCCGTCTTCGGTGTGATTCTTCCGCTTGGCTTGCTCACCCAGCTTCGCCGTCCGGAGCGGCGGATCGCTGGGATTCAGCAGACAGCAGTTGTCGCGTTTGCGCTTGCTCTCGCGGGTGCTGCTGGTCAGAAATGGTGGTACTTGGCGCTCGCGGGCGGAATCGCCGGCGCCTCGGCCGTCCTGCTCGCGCTGCATCCGGCGCGCCAGACGTTCCTCGCGCGGGAGCGGCGCCTGGAGCCGATGATGCTCGCGCTCGCAGCCGTTGCCGCTTTTCCATCTCTCATCTATGCCTGGCGGATGGCCTCGGCCCAGCGGCGCGATCTTCCGCCCGCCGATGCTGTGTCCAACGGCCTGCACCACTGGACCGTGATGACGGCGCTCGCGTTCCTCGTTCTCCTTCTCGTGCTACTTGCCGCCGCTCGCACGTTGGGCTGGCGAATCCCGGCGATCAGCGCGTCAATCGCAGCCGGCGCGTGGGCGATCTCGTGCCTGCTCGCTCCGACCTCAGCAGCAGGTAGCGAGGGCCATGCGTGGGCGTGGGCGGCGCTCGTATGGTCCGTTGTCACCTTGGCGGCGACCGTCGGGCCCCGAACGCGCGACCAAACCGTCACCGCAGAGGTTCAACTCCAAGCCACGTGATTCTGGGCAACGTCGGCAAAGCAGGTATGCCGCTTCCACTCACGCAACGTTCAGGGACATGCCCGAACACTGGCCGATCCGGGGCTTTCGCCTCTAGATTTACCAGGCGCGTGGATGCGCGTGCTTGACGGTGAATCCTAGTTTTCCAAGCACCCTGACGGCGCCGGTTTTCCCGATCGTCAGCACCTTAGGGCTCAGGCGACATTCCCGCATACTGCCTAGGCGAGTCGGGCTAGACCTAGATGTCCGTCTAGTGCGATCTTCTCGCTTACGAAGATCGACGATTCGCAACGACCCGCGCTACACGGAGGAGATCGGATGAACGACAACCCGAAGTGGCAGGTCGCGCGCCTCGACGACATCGAGCGGCGCGGCAGAGATATCCCGGTGCGCGAGCACCTCGGGATCCAGGCATTCGGAATCAACGCCTACACACCCGGCGAGGAGGGCACGCTGATCAGTGAGCACGACGAGTCCGGTTCGGGCCAGGAGGAGCTCTACATCGTGCTCGACGGGAAGGCGACTTTCGAGGTCGACGGCGAGACGGTCGACGCGCCCGCAGGGACATTCGTGTTCGTCCGGCCGGAGACGCGGCGGAAGGCAACCGGGGACGGAACCGTGCTCGCCCTCGGCGCCACACCCGGTGTGGCGTATCAAGCGCTCGACTGGGGTGAAGCGTGGCCGTTGCACAGAGAGTCGCTGACCGCCTACGGCGAGCAGCGCTACGCCGACGCGCTCGAAGCGGTCCGGAGTGGCCTCGAGCAAATGCCGGACCACGCGGGCTTCCATTACAACTACGCGTGCTTCGCGACGCTCGCGGGCGAGACCGGCGACGAGACATTCGACCACCTCCGGCGGTCCGTCGAGCTGTTCCCGCCGTTCCGCGAGCAGGCGCGCAAGGATGATGACTTCGCCGCCCTACGCGACGACCCGCGGTTCGAAGAGGCTCTTCGCTAAGCGCAGGTCTTGACGCAGCGGAGTGCGGCCGAGGGCTTTGTCAGCGGCCGGGGAGGTGTTCGGTCGCGACCACGTCGCCGTGTGTGTCTAGCACCTCGATCGCAACGACAGACGGAAACGGTCCAGGAGTTGTCGAGGCGAACAGATTTTGGCTGACCGGTGCCGAGATGACGGTGTTGCCGGAGGCGTCGATTCCGGCGACGGTCGTTACCCCGTCGGCGGCAAAGCCCGCGAACTGGATCAGCGGCGGAAAGACCATCACCGGCCGAGCGGGCGAAGGAAAAGTGCCGTTGAGGTCACAGCCGACTCCCCTGGCTGCCGTCGACTCGATTGCAAAGCAGTAGTCGCCGTCGGCCCGGCGTGCCGCGTAAAAGCTGACGCCGTTCTTCTTTCCAAGCAGGTGCATTGCCGAGGGGAAGGCGAGCTGATGCATCGCCTCGCTGAGGCCGGTGTCTTTGGCGAGGTCTAGAGAGTTGGTCGCTACCGGTGTCCCCTGATTTGAGAGACCGAGTAGATCTCCGAGCCTGGCGGCGAACGCGGCTGCGGGCAGCGCGACAGCGGCCGTCAACGCCAGCGCCAGGACGATTCGCCCGGGCGGCACGACGAACGGTTCCGGTTGGCCCGGCGGTGCGCCCGTCGGCAGCGGGTTCGCTGCGGCGAGCCGCGTGATCAGATCATTGTTCATCTCGTAGCTCCTTTCAGGTCTGGGCAAAAAGCCTCAGCGGCTTCGAGCCGTCGTGCAAGCCGCGTCTTCGCGCGGTGGTAGCGGACGCGGCAGGCAAGCGCCGAACAGCCGAGGACGACCGCCGCCTGGCTGAGCGACAATCCTTCCCAAGCAATGAGCCGCAGCACTTCGCGATCGCGCTCCGAGAGCGCCGCGAAGGCCGCGGCGAGGATCGAGTCTCCAACCGGCTCCGGTTCTGCGACCGCCGCCGCGGGATCGACAGCGCCTACCCGTTGTTCGCGGGCGAGCCTGCGACGTTGGTTAGCCAGCGTCTTCCGCGCCACCGCGTACAACCAGGGGAGCGGCTCATCCGGCACCCGGTCGAGCTTGCGCCAGCAGACGAGGAACGTCTCCGAGACGACATCCTCCACGATCGAATCCGGCGCTCTCCGTCGGACGAACACACGCACGGCCTCGCGATGTTCCTCGTAGATCTGCTCGAACCGTCCCATCTCACTTTCTCTATGTCGGGACCATCGGCGCGGTTACAGCGACCTGATGGCCGGCGATCCGGAGATCAGTCAGCGTGGAGCGCTGCGTACAAGTTCACGCGCACCCCGTCCGGGTCGCCGAGAAGCGCATAGCGCTGGCCCCAGAACGCGTCCCACGGCGGCTTCTCGCCCTCGTATCCGGCCTCGACCACCCGCTCATAGAGCTCGTCGACCTTGGCCGGGCTCTCGCACTCGAAGGCCAGGCTTACTTGGTTGCCGTCCGTCCGCGTCCAGTCGGGCAGAAAGCTGCGGATGACGTCCTCGCTGTCGAGCATCAAGCGGCCGCCCTCGGGCAGAGGGATGTCGACGTGACCCTCGCCGGGATCGTCGGGGACGTCGAGCCCGAGTAGGCGGTAAAAGCGGATCGATGCCTGCATGTCGGAGACTGCGATCCCGATCGCGTTGAGTACCGCCATGCGCCGATCCTAAGCATTTTCGGACGTAAGGCGTGCGACGCTCTCGCGGCTAGATTCCCACGTCGACCGGCTTCGGCGGTGCGCCGCGCTCGAGGAGCTCGCGTAGGAACTCGGGTAGCCGCCTCGGTACAAGCGTCTCCCCTGCCGCCTCGAGCTCGGAGAGCGTCCACCAACGAAGCTCGTGCACGCCCTCTGCGCGCAGGTCGATCTTCGGTACCGGCTCGTGCCTCTCGACTTGGACAAGGTGGATGTGCTCTCGCTGCCGCAGGATGCGCCCCATCCAGGCAAAGGTGTGCTCTCGCGTCCAGATCTCGGGGCCGAGGTCGAAGTCCTTCAGCCCGAGCTCCTCGTCCAGCTCACGGCGAAGCGTCTGCTCTGGGGACTCGCCCTCGCCGACTCCACCGCCCGGGGTCGCCCACCAGACCTGGCGGACCAAGTCCACGAACTTGACCAGCAGGGCGCGGTTCTGGGCATCGAGGACAAGCGCGCGCACGGCGACCCGGTCGACCGGCTCCAGCCAGTCTCGGAGCGCCTCGAACCAGCGCCGCCGCTCCGAGTAGGGAACCGCGGCGTTCGCAGGCGAAGTCGACGGCAGAACAAAGAGGCCGACGTCGCCGAGCGTTCGCTCCTGCGGACCAAGCGCCGGCCGCTCGCCAAAGAGCCCGCGGTAAGCCTCCTTCCCGACAAACGCAACCGCCCGCGGAGCGAACTCGTTAGCGACTCGGTCCAGCCGCTCGCGGTCGAAGTCGCGCCGGCGCAGGTCGCCCGAGCCACGTGTCGTTCGAGTGGCCGCGTTCGTCAATCCGATCCCCAACTTCAGGACCTCGAACTGCTCATCGGGAGCGAGCAGCCTCGGCGTGAAGCCGGCGTCGTGCAGTAGCCGCCAGAAGTCGTTCCGCGGATTCGCGAAATGCGCTCCGGCGGCGGCCGAGACGAAGCCGGGATTGATGCCGCAGAAGACGACTCGCAGGTCCGGCGCCAGGACGTCCGGGACTGCGCTCAGCGCCGGGCGGCGGCGGAACGCGGTCTACAAACGCCCGGCCCCGCGCTCGACGACCAGCCGGTGCCGAGGCCGTGCCAGCGCGCCGCGCGGCGGCTCGAGCTGCGCCGGGGAGTCCAGACGCGCCATGAGCGACGGCTCCCGCGCAGGCAGGTCACGCTGCGACGCTCTGCTCGCGCAGGTCGAGCCGGCTTTCGAATAGGCGGCGAAGCCGCTCGCCGGTCAGGCGGAGCTCCTCGCGCTCCGGCCGCTCGACGCGAAAGACCTTGACCGACTCGTCCGCGCCGCCGTAGCAGCGGAGATAGCATTCCGCTTCGCTCAGGGTCCGCAACCTGCGCATTGCGCACCAGCCTAGGCCTCGAACCGGATGTAACGACTACTCGTACTGGAGCGCTTCGAGCACGTTCAGCCGAGACGCTCGCCGCGCGGGCACGATCGCTGCGAGGACCCCGACGACGATCGCGGCGAGCACGAAGTAGAAGATCGTCAACACCGGGAACGAGAAGACGAGCCCTTCGCTGGACAGTGAATGGACGATCAGCGCACCGAGGAACGTGCCGACGGCGATTCCGAGCGCCGCGCCCATCAGCGCCGTGACGATGCTCTCGTAGCGAATCATCATCCGCGTCTGTGTCCGCGTCATCCCGACCGCCCGCAACATTCCCAGCTCCCGCGTCCGTTCGAACACTGTCAGCACGAGCGTGTTGACGATGCCGAAGAGGCTGACGATCACCGAGAGTGCGAGCAGCACGTAGAGCAGGTTGAGGAGCCTGTTGATCGGCTTCTCGCTGTTCGTGATGAACTCGCTGCGTGTCTGGAGCTTTGCGTCGGCGAAGCCCTGCAGGTCGTCGTCGAGCGTCGCGGTGTTCGCGGAGTTGACGCCGCCGGGCGAATTGATCAGCACCATCTGATCCTGCGGCTGCGAGATATTCGCGTCGAAGAGCGTCGTCGAGAGGACCGCATCGCCGAACGGCGACCCGCCCTTCGGCTCGTCGTACGTGCCCAGCAAGTTGACCGTCACCTTCTTCCCTGACGGGAACTGGAACACGACCCGCGATCCGACATGAAGGTCGTGGCTCTTGGCGAATTTGCTGCTCGAGAAGAAGCCGGTCGTCCCCAGCCGGCCCGGGACGCTGTTGCTGCCCTGCTTCCAGTCGAGGTGGATCACTTTCGGGACCTGGGCGTCGACGGCACTGACGTCGTGGACGGAGCCGAGGAACTTCGCCGAGCCGGCCCGGATCGGGGAGACGACCTCGATCCCAGGCTTGCCCACCAAGCCCTTTCCAACAGCCGCTGACATCGGGACAAATGCCGTGTTCGAGGTCACCGCGTAGTCGGCGATGAACAACTTGTTCACCGCGTCCTCGAACGAGGCGCGCAAGCCTTGGCCAAAGATGGCCACGAAGGTGACCAGTGCGAGCCCGATCATCAACGCCGAAGCGGTGGAGGCGGTGCGGGCTGGGTTTCGCATCGCGTTGTCGCGGGCGAGGATCCCGGGAGCGCCGCCGATCGAGCGAGCCGGTGCGCCGAGAACAGCCGCGAGCGGGCGGACGATCTTGGCCGCGTTCATCGAGACCCCGAAGAAGAGAAGCAACACTCCGAGCCCGATCGCGAGCAATCGTGGGCCGGTCGCGATCCCGCTGGCGAGCGCCCCGACACAGACCAGACCGATAGCGACAAGCAGCACGACGAGCGACGTGACCGGCCCGTACTTCGCCCAGCGCGAGACCGGCAGCACCGACCCCTCGCGCACGGCGGCGATCGGAGGCACCCGTGTGGCACGTCGCGCCGGGCGCAGGCTTGCGATCAGCGTGATCAGCGTGCCGACGACCAGCGAGACGATGATCGTCCGCGCCGCAAAGACGGTATTCCCCTGCGGCAGGTCGATTCCGACCGCAACGAACAGCTTGTTCAGGATCTTCGCGAGGCCGAGCCCGAGGAACAGCCCGACGACGGAGGCGACGAAGCCGACGATCAGCGCCTCGAGGACGACGGCCCACAGGACCTGGCGGCGCGATGCGCCGATCGTCCTCAGCGTCCTCAGCGTCGCGAACTCGCGCGTCCGTTGGGCGATCGTGATCGAAAGCGTGTTCGCGATCACGAACGAGCCGACGAAGAGGGCAACGAAGGCGAACGCGAGCAGCGCGTAGCGCAGGAAGTCGATGAACCCGCCGAGGTTCTTGCGATCTTCCTTGACCTGCGCCTGCACGTCTCGAACTGTTGCCGTCGACGGCAACAGCGGCTTGATCTCGCTGATCAGCTGGGACTTCGAGACGCCTGCCTTCGACTGGATGCGGATGTAGTCGAGCTGGCCGACCTTGCCGAAGAGCTTCTGTGCGGTCGTGGGAGCAAAGAGCGCGAACGTCGCGCCACCGGTCGAGCTGACGCCGGCGAACTTCGCGATCCCGGTGATCCGGAACGGTCGCGCCGGGCTGTTCGCCTCGACGCCGATCGAGTCGCCGACCCGGTAGCCGTTCTCCGAGGCGGTGTGGTTGTCGATCGCGACCTGCCCGGGGCCCCGTGGCCAGGCGCCGGCGGTGAGGACGGTCGGGTTGAACTGGTTGTAGCGCGGGTCGATCGAGAACCCGAGGGGCGGCGCGCCGCCTGTGTTGACGATCTTGCCGTTCTTCTTCAGCAGCCGGACCTGGTCGCTCTGGACAGACCCCGCCGCAACGGCGACGCCCGGCAGCGCCCGGATCTTCGGCAGCAGTGACTCCGAGAACGAGGGCGGCTCGACGCCGTTCCCGTTCGTGTTCAGGAACGCCGGCTTACCGCTGACGACGACGTCGGCGTTCTTGTACGACTGCGTGAAGATCGTGTCGAAGCCGTTATTGATCGTGTCCGTGAGAACGTAGGTGCCGCTGATCATCGCCACGCCGAGCACGATCGCGATCGCGGTGAGGGAAGCGCGAAACTTCCGAGTCGCGAGGCCCTTCAGCGAAACCGCGAGCATCAGTCCCCGCTGAGCTCGTCCATCGCCGCGATCACAGCGCTCGGCTCCGAGCGCGGCAGGTCTCGAACGATCAGTCCGTCCGCGAGGAAGAGGATCCGATCGGCGATGGCCGCCGCCCGCGGATCGTGCGTGACCATCATCGTCGTCTGCCCGTAGGAATCGACCGAGTGCCGAAGCAGATCGAGGATCTCCTCGCTTGTCTTCGAGTCCAGGTTGCCGGTCGGTTCGTCTGCGAAGACGACGGTCGGCTGGGAAACCAGCGCCCGGGCGATCGCGACCCGCTGCTGCTGGCCGCCCGAGAGCTCCGCCGGACGGTGGTCGCGCCGGTCATCCAGGCCGACGGTCTTCAGCAACCCGTCGAACCACTCCTTGTCCGGCTTCTTGCCGGCGATCGTCAGCGGCAGCAGGATGTTCTCCTCGGCGGTCAGCATCGGCAGCAGGTTGAAGAACTGGAAGACGAAGCCGATGTGCCTGCGCCGCAGCTTCGTGATCTCGGTGTCGCTCAGGTCACCGAGCCGCGTGCCGGCCAGGACCACATAACCGTTCGTCGGTATGTCGAGCGCGGCGAGGATGTGCATCAGCGTCGACTTGCCCGAGCCCGACGGGCCCATCACAGCCGTCAGCTTTCCGCGCGCGACCTCGAGGCTGACGCCGCGTAGCGCGTCCACAGCCGTGTCGCCCTCACCGTAGCGACGGGTCAGCTCGTGTGCCTCGACGACCGGCCCCGTGGGCGTGGCCTCGGCTGCGCCCGCTGCGGGCATTGCAATCGATTCGCTCATGTCCTCTCCCTGTTCAGAAGTCATAAAAGAGGGTCGCACGCCAGCCGCCCAGAGACAAGGGGCAATGCTGCCCGTTGCTAGCGTTGGGTCATGAGCACAGTCGCGTTCGACGTCGGTGCCGCTCGGGCACGCTTTTCGGCGCTCGAGAGCGATCTCGCCTTCTTCGACGGCCCTGGCGGCACACAGGTTCCCGACGAGGTGATCGGCGCGATCGCGACGTACCTGCGCGTGTCGAACGCAAACGTCAGCGGGCCCTACGAGACGAGCCGGCGTACGGAGCGGCTCGTCGCCGACTCGAGACTCGCGGCCGCATCCTTCCTCGGCAGCTCGCCGGACGAGGTGGTCTTCGGCGCCAACATGACGACGCTCAACTTCGCCCTTTCCCGGACGGCCGCCCGTGAATGGAGCGAGGGAGACGAGGTCGTCGTGACGCGGCTCGATCACGACGGGAACGTCTCGCCGTGGCTGGAGCTCGCGCACGACCTGGGCTTTGTCGTTCGCTTCGCGGACATCCGTGATGACACGACGCTCGACCTCGAGGATCTCGCCGCGCAGCTGACCGACCGCACCCGCGTTGTCGCCTTCCCGTGGGCCTCGAACGCGGTCGGCACGCTCGTGGACGTGGCCCGCGTGGCCGAGCTCGCGCACGAGGCCGGCGCCCTCGCGTGGGTCGACGCCGTCCACTACGGGCCGCACGGCCCGATCGACGTCGCAGCCGCGGGGGCCGACGTCCTGATCTGCTCGCCCTACAAGTTCTACTCGGGCTGGACGAGGGCGCGGTGCGCGCCGGGATCGTCCACTACAACACGGCCGACGAGGTCGATCGGCTGCTCGCGGAGCTCCAGGACCTCTAGGTGTGTTGGGTAGCCGGCCGGCCCGCCCAGCGGGTTGCGGCGCTGGCGCGCGCGAAGCTCCGAGCGGCCTGCTCGTCGACCGTCAGCACGACCGGGCCGTGCACGATCAGTCCTTCGTCCGCCCGCTCCTTCAGCAGGTCGGAGAGGAAGCCGTTGACCAGCCACTCGCGACCCGCGACCACGGAAGCGCGCAGCCTGATCCGAACGAGTCGTTCGTCGAGCTCGTTCACTTCCTCGATCCAGGGCCGCCGCGCGAAGGTCGTTGGCCCTTCGGGGAGGATCCGTTGCACCGCCCGGACGAGGTTCTCGCCGCTCTCGCGGTCGGTAACGAAGAGCTCGATCGCGAGCTCTTTCAGCCCTTCAGGCAGCACGCGGACGGCGGGGATCTGCGAGTTCGAGACCTGGATCGTCTCGCCGTCGAGCGTGCGCAGCTTTGTGCGGCGCAGCGAGACGTCCTCGACGATGCCCTGGAGCTCGAGCGTCGGGATCGCAATCGTGTCCCCAACCGCGTACCAGTGCTCGACGAACATCATCGTCCCGGCGATCACGTCCATCAGCACGCGCTGGATCGCGAAGCCCGCGAGGATAATCACGAACGAGGCCCCGGCCAGCGTGGTGAGCTTGTTCAGGCCACCGGTGAGCTGCGCGGCCGAGAGGACGATCGCAACCGCGAAGGCGGCGTAAGCGATCGCGGCGCGGATCACCGCGACCGTCGTCTCCCGTCGCTTCACGTTCGCGATCCTGACGTCCACGGTCGCCGCAGCGGCCTCGGTGTGCCGGTCGTGCCAGGCCAGTACCTTGCGGGCGACGTAGGCCGCCCCGCGCGAGATCAGCCAGGCTCCGGCGAACAGAGAGACAACGGTGAGCAGATGCAGCATGTCGAGCATCGGTTCGTCAAGCTAGCCGACGCCCTTAACCCCATAGCAAGGCCTTTCTCCACTTTCTTACCTCGGCTTAACGTTGGCTGAACGCGACTACTCCGGGACACCGCTGACCGCGAAACTCGGCGCGAAGCCTGGCGCCGACGTCGTCGTCTATTTCACGACCAGTCGGGCAGAGCTCGAACGGCGGTTTGCGAAGCTGAAGCGGACGCTGGCGCCGGCCGACGGGCTCTGGATCGCGTACCCAAAGCGGAGCTCGAAGCTCGAGACCGACCTGACCTTCGCGAGCGTCCAGCGCATCGGCCTGGACGCCGGGCTGGTCGACAACAAGAGCATCGCCTTCGACGACGACTGGTCGGCGGTCCGTTTCGTCTATCGCCGCGAGGACCGCTGATGTGGCACGACCTCATGCAGCGCCTCGAGGGTCGGCTGATCGCGCTCGAGCCGATTCGTGAGGAGCACCGGGAGCCGCTGCGCGCGGCCGCGGCCGATCCCGTCATCTGGGCCTGGATGCAGATCGACGGAAGCGAGCCGGAGGGCTTCGATCGCTGGTTCGCTCATGCGCTGCGCGAGGCCGAGGCGGAGCGCGAGGCTCCCCTCGTAACCATCCAGCGCCCAGGCGGCGCTGTGCTCGGCAGCACTCGCTATATGACGCTGCGCCCGGAGCATCGCGGGGTCGAGATCGGCAACACCTGGCTTGCGCAATCCGCCTGGTCGACCGGCGCGAACGTCGAGGCGAAGCTGCTGATGCTCGAGCACGCCTTCGAGCGCGTCGGAGCGATGCGGGTCGAGTTCAAGACCGACGCAAGGAACGTGGAGTCCCGGCGCGCGCTCGAGGCCCTGCCCGCGACCTTGGAGGGAATCTTCCGCAAGCACATGCTGATCCCCGCCGGGATCCGCGACTCCGCCTACTACGCGATCACGGACGACGACTGGCCCGCGGTGAAGACGAACCTCGAACGCCGCCTCCAGGGCCGCCGCTAGCATCCGCCCAATGTCGAGCGGCGACTTCGTCCACGAAGAGCGAGTGCGCTTCCGCGACCTCGATCCGATGGGGCACGTCAACAACGCGGTCTTCCTGACGTACCTCGAGCAGGCGCGCGTCGCCTTCTTCTCCGAGATGGGCGCCGCGAAAGGGCTCGAGGAGATGAACATGATCGTCGCGCGCATCGAGATCGACTTCAAAGCTCCCGTCCGCCTCGGGCAGGAGGTCGAGATCTCGGTGCGGGCGAGCCGCTTCGGCACGAAGAGTTTCGACCTCGACTACGAGCTACGCGTCGAAGGGGAGCTCGTCGCCGTGGCCAAGAGCGTCCAGGTCGCCTACGACTACAACCGGCGCGAGCCGGTTCCCGTGCCGGCGGAATGGCGCGAGAAGCTGGCAGCGATTCCGGCATGAGCACCTTCGAGCGACAGACATTGGGAAACGGGCTGCGCGTCCTGCTCGCCCCGATGCCGCAGGCGACCTCGGTCACCTGCATGATCATGCTGGCGGCGGGCTCGCGCTACGAGACGCGCGACACGAACGGGATCGCGCACTTCTCCGAGCACATGTTCTTCAAGGGGACGGAGCGGCGGCCGACCGCGCGCGACATCGGCACCGAGGTCGACGGGATCGGCGGCGAGTTCAATGCCTTCACCGGCAAGGAGTACACCGGCTACTACGTCAAGTGCGCGGCCGAGTTCCGCGACACCGCCCTCGACGTCCTCGTCGACATGCTGCGCAACTCGAAGTTCGAAGAGGACGAGATCGAGCGCGAGAAGGGCGTGATCGTCGAGGAGATGAACATGTACTACGACACGCCGCGGGACTTCATCGGCGGCGTCTATGAGGAGCTCATCTACGGCGACCAGCCGCTCGGCTGGGACATCATCGGCCGCAAGGAGACCGTCCGCGCGGCCGACCGAGACACCTTCCTCGGCTACACGGACCGCTGGTACAAGCCGGAGCGGATGGTCGTCGGCCTCGGCGGAAACGTCGGCGGCGACGCTGTCGAGAAGATCGAGCAGCTGCTCGGCGACCTGCCCGCGGCCGAGACCGGCGAGCCCGCGACCGCGGACGTCCAGGCCAACGGGCCGCGCGTGAAGATCCACCACAAGCAGTCCGACCAGGCGCACCTCTGCCTCGGCGTCCCCAGCTACCCGCTCGCCCATCCCGACCGCTACGTCCTGCAGCTGCTCGCGACCGTGCTCGGGACCGGGATGTCCTCACGGCTCTTCACCGAGGTGCGCGAACGCCGCGGGCTCGCGTACTACGTGTTCGGGATCAACCACAGCTACACGGACACCGGCTCGCTCTACTCGCAGGCCGGGGTCGACATCAATCGCGCCGATGAAGCGGTCGAGACGATCGCCCGCGAGCTGCAGCGGATCGTCGACGAGCCGGTCGAGTCCGCCGAGCTCGAGAAGTCGCGCAACCTTGCCAAGGGACGGTTCCTGCTTCAGCTCGAGAACCCGCAGGGGATGATCATGTTCGGCCTCCGCCGCGAGGTGCTCGAAGGCGAGGCTGTCGATCCACAGGCGGTTCAGGAAGGGCTCGACGCCGTCACTGCCGAGGACATCCAGCGCGTCGCCCAGGACGTGATCGGCGGCCACGGGCTCAACCTGGCACTGATCGGCCCGTTCGACGACGCCGAGAAGTTCGAGTCGCTGCTCTCCTAGCGGCGGCCGAGAAGGTCCACCGACGTACTGCTTTCGTCGCCGCTCGAACGCGCCACGAGCCATAACCCTTCTCCGCGACGACCCCTAATTGCCCCGCAGGTAGGCCTTCCGCATGAGGCCTTTCCATGATCCCTACCGCATGGTCGGCGTGGGCGCGTGAGACATGGGCTGTCAAGCCCCGGATTGCGGCTTAGACTGGAACCGTGAGCACGTGGGTCTGCTCCTGCGGCGGCGAGAACGCAGAGGTGATGCGCTTCTGCGGTCATTGCGGTTCCGCGCATCAGGAAGCGTGGAACTGTGTCAGCTGTGGCGCGGAGAACGCGCCACCGATGCGCTTCTGTGGTCAATGCGGCAGCGCGCGGATCGTCGCCGTGGCGGAGGAGGGACCCGTTCTTACCGCCGCCACCGCTCCAGCTCCGACTCCGACCAGCACCGACGTCACCGATGCGCTTCGCAGCTTCGTGACGCCGCAGGTCGCAGATCGGATCGCGGAGGATGGCGCCCAATTTACGGAGGAGAGGCGACTGGTCACCGCTCTATTCGCGGATATTTCCGGATTCACACCATTGGCCTCGCGCCTGGATCCCGAAGAGCTGATGGAAGTGATCGATCCGGTCGTCAGCATGCTCTCCAGTATCGTCGGCCAGTACGAGGGCTTTGTCGAGAAGTTCGCAGGGGACGCGTTGCTGGCGCTGTTCGGCGCTCCGGTAGCGCACGAAGACGACGCGGCTCGGGCCTTGCGCGTCGCGCTCGTAATGCACCAGGAGCTCGCTCGCCTCGGCACTGAACTGCCCAATGCCGAGAATCTGACGCTGCACGTGGGCGTCAACTCCGGCCATGGGATCGCCCGGATCATCGGGAGCGAGGTCCGCACGGATTATGGCGTCCTCGGAGATGCAGTGATTCTCGCCCAGAGACTCGAATCGGTCACGCCCTCAGGAGAAACGTACGTCAGCGAGTCCACGTATGAGCTGACGAGGGACGTGTTCGAATTCGAAGCCGTCGGCGAGCTGACGCTAAAGGGAAAGACTGAGCCCGTCACGGGCTGGAGGCTCCTCGGTGAGAAGCGCGTCGGAGCCACTGCCGCTCGATACGAACAGCGGCTTCTCGGCCGTGACGTGGAGCTTGCCGAGGTGGCACGGGCGATCGGCGGGTTGTCGGAGGGCCGGGGCTCAATCGTCGGCGTCACCGGCGAGCCCGGTATCGGCAAGTCACGATTGACGGAAGAGATTCACACACAGGCCGAGCACGCAGGCGTCACGTGGCTCGAGACGCGCTGCGTCTCCTATGGAGCCGCGTTGCCATACTGGCCGTTTACCGAGTTGGTGCGGAGGACGGTGGGTATCGAACCCGACGACCCTCCGCCTGAAGCGTCGGCGATGCTCGCAGCCGCGATCGCAGATGACGCGCACGTCGGCTTCTTCGCTCGACTTCTCGGACTTCCGACACCGGCGGTGGGTGTCGATGCAGGTGACCTCGAGCCCGAAGCGTTCCGCCGGGGCCTCCATGGCGCCCTCGTCGAGTGGCTTCGTAGCCTGGCTGCCCATGGGCCGCTAGTCGTCTCGATCGAAGACGTGCATTGGGCTGACGCATCCTCGCTTGCTCTGGCGCGCGAGCTTGCCGACGCACTCCGAGGTGATCCGATCCTGTTCTACTTGACGGGTCGCCCGGAAGCGCAGCAGCTCCTTCCCGATATCGGTGGAGATCGGTTCATCAAAATTGAGCTCGAACCACTCACCGAACCGGCGCTGGAAGCGCTGGTCGAGGCATGCCTCGACGGTTCGCCCCCTGCCACTTTGACGCGACTTGTCGTCGAGCGCACCGGCGGCAATCCATTTTTCGCCGAGGAGCTGGTGGGTGCGCTCCGAGATCAAGGCGTGCTCAGTTTGAGAAACGGGCGCTGGCGTCTGCGCGCGATTCGGGAGCTCGAGGAGGTGCCGCCGACGGTCGAGGGTGTCCTCGCCGCCCGCATCGACGCGCTGCCGCGCCGAGCCGCGACTGTGCTGCAGACGGCATCGGTGATCGGGCGACGCCTCAGGCTTCCGCTTCTCGAGCGAGTGATCGACGAGCCCGATCTCACAGATCTCCTAGATCAGCTGATCGCACGCGGGTTCCTCGACGCCTCCGGTAACGAAGAGCTTCTTTTCCACCACGCGCTCGTTCAGGAGGTCGCCTACTCACGGATCTTGCGAAAGCACCGGCGAGATGTGCACCGCCGGACGGCCGAGGTGGCTGAGGCCCTCTATGGCGCGGGTGACGACGCCATCGATCTGCTCGCCCGTCACCTCTATCTTGGCGAGGCGGGGCCCAAGGCGGTCAAGTACCTCCTCCGCGCGGGCAGGCGTTCCCGGGCGCTGTACGCGAACGAGGAAGCGCTGCTTCATTTCAGCCGTGCGGCCGAAGTCACGCGCGGGCTCGGCGAGTCGAACAGCACTTTGGCGGAGATCCTGCTCGATCTCGCCGACGTCCATGACCTCGTCGGTGACTATGAGGAGGCGCTCGAGCTCTACGGCGAGGTCCGCCGCCTAACGAGCGATATTCGCGCTTGGCGCGGCCTCGCGTCAGCGCACCGCAGGCGCGGCGAATATGAAGCGGCGCTCGCCGTCGTCGATGAGGGCATCGCATCGGAGGAGCTTCGCGGGCAGGACGTGGCTCCGCTCTGGCTCGAGTCGGGCTGGAGCTTGTCCCAGCTGGGACGGCTCGACCAAGCACGGGATGTCCTGCTAGGGGCGCTCGAGGCGACCGCACCGCGAGCCGACACGATCGTCGGACAACTGCTGCTAGAGCTGGCGTGTACCGAAGCACTCGAAGGTCGCTTCGGAGAAGCGCTCGAGCACGGTCGCCTTGCACTCGAGATCTTCGAGCACGAAGAGACAGTCAGAGGTCTCGCGACCGCGCTGCGAGTGGTCGGCGGCATCTACAAAGACCTCGACCGTCTGGATGAGGCTGCCACATCTCTTCGGCGGGGCCTCGAGATGGCCGAGCGCGTGGGCGCGATCGAGGAAATCGGCGGCTGCTTGATCAATCTCGGCATGGTCGAGGAGGATCGCGGCGCGATTGCGGAAGGAATCGCGTGCGATCGCCGCGCGATCGAGGAGTTCGAACGGATCGGCCACGGCGCCGGCCGGGCGCGCGGCTACGCGAACCTGGCACACAAGCTCGCGCTCGCCGGCGACTACGACGAGGCTCTCCGCTGGTGCGATCGCACGATCGAGTTCTCTCATTCGATCGGGCTTTCCGTCACGGTCGCCGATGCGATCGACACGATCGCCGTCGTCACGTTCCGGCAGGGCCGGTTCCCGGAGGCGGCGGCGCGGGCCGAGGAGGCCGCGGCGCTGTATCTCGAGATGGGCTCCGCGCCGTATGCGGCGGAATCGCTGGCGCTGGCCGCGCGCGCGTGGCGGGAGGCGGGAGATACAAAGCGGGCCCGCGCCACCGATGCGCAGGCCCGCCGCGTACTGAATGGCGATTCCGCGCTAGTTGAAGTTCCCTCCCGCGCCGACGCCACCGGTGAGGTCGGCGCTGATCGACGGTGACGACGCTGGACAGAACGTATCGGAAAAGTTCGGGGCGCGGTCGACGAGGTGGCTCTTGATGGCCGTCGTCGCGTAGATGCAGACGGTCTGTGGGCTCGAGGCGATGTTGTAGACGAAGCGGATGCAGCCCGCGCCGTCCGTGAGCGTGCATGTTGTGCTGTCCTGCGTCACGGGGCTGCTCGGAGCGATCGGTTGGCCGTTGGTGTCCGTGACGAAGAACGAGTACGTGACGGGCGAGCAGGCCGGCGCCTGAAGTTGAATCGTGAAGTCGACGGTACCCGTACTATTGAGGGTGCCTGTATAGGTCCCGTCCCCGCTGACGATGTTCCCGCACGCGGGGCCCTGCGCATCGCCGGGCGCGGCGGGCGTCGCAACGGGCGCAGCGACAAAGCCGAGCCCGGCGACGAGCGACGCTATTAGAAGGAATCGTTTCATTCCCGCTCCTTTCGCGAGGTCAGGACAGCTTGAAGTAGGCCTGATGCTCCGTTCCGTCGCTCAGCGTGAGCGTGAAGACGTAGCAGCCGGGGCTGGTCGGGGTCGTCCAGTTGTAGACAAACTGGTTGTTCTTCGTGTCGTAGCGCAGGGCGGTCCCGCCGTTCGGCAGCGCGACCCGCGGGCCCATCGCGGATGAGAAGGTACACGTCGGGGGATTCCCGTCGGTCTGGTATTCGACTGCCTTCACGGTCCCGAGGTCGCTGACGAACTTGCCGCTCGGGCTCTTGAGCTGCCACTTCATCGGGAACTGAGCCCCCGGCTTCCCCGTGTTCACGCCCGGTGGGTTCGCGATCGGTGACAGGAACCCGGCCCCGACGAAGTCGTAGGCGACCACGACGAGTTTCCGCGTCACCGGTGCCGAGCTCAAAGTGCCGTCGCTCGCGACGAGCGTGAAGGTGAACGTCCCTCCCGGCCATCCTGCCGCCGGTGGCTGGAGGTCGGTCGACGCGAAGTTGCCCCCGTTGGGCAGCGGGTAGGGCGTCCCGTTCGGGAGCGTCAGCGTCCAGTGGAGGCTCGACTCCGGCAGAACGTTCCCCTCCGCGTCGTAGCCCGTGCCCCTGAGCGGTAACGTCGCGCGATACGAGTACGTGGTGTCGAGGGGTGAGTAAATGGCGGCGGTTGGCGGCTTCGGTGCGACCGTCGGCGCTACGACCGTGCCCCCATCGACGAACTGGACACCGTCGGTGAAGCGTATTTTGAGGACGCCGCCCGACGGCGCGTTCGAGCCGTCGAAGTTGATGTGCCAGGTCTGGATGGCGCCGTCGACCTGGTCCGGATTCAGGCCGACGTACACCGGGTACGCCGTCCCGTTCACTTCGTGGAAGACGTCGGCCTTCAACGGGACGTTGCTCTCGGCGCTGAAAGAGTTTGTGCCAATGGACGACATCAGCATGATGTCGAGCTGGGTATCGAAGCACTCTTCATCGATGACGAGCGGGCAAGCCGAGAACAGGCGGTCGAACGCGAGCATGTTTCCCGCCGCCGACGGGAACGAGTCCTGTCCACTCACGGTGAGTTGCCTCTCGGTGGTTCCGTCGGGCGCCGCGCTCCAGATATTGCCGTCTGGCTTGAGGAAAGCGATCCGACCATTCGTGCCGAACGACGGGAAGAGCCCACAGCCCTCGTCGCCCACTTTGTCCTGCGTGTCGGTGGCCGGGTCGAGGACATAGAGCTTCGTCGAAGGGGTGCAGGGACCGAGCGGGCCACGGACGTACGCGATCCGGTTGTCGCCAGCCGTGTGCGACCAGCTCGGATCGTGCTCGGCCTCGGCATTGTTCGTCAGTTGGGTCGGCGATCCGCCGGCCGCGGGAATCGTGTAGATGTCGCCGGCGGCGTCGAAGGCGATCGAGTTGCCATCGAGCGACCATGACGGATGATGAGCGGCGGGAGGTCCGAGCTCCCCGTCGCCGGCGGCGTAGATCCGGGTCGGATCGCCCGCCGCGCTGGGCACGCCGCCGGGAAAGCTCAGACTCTGCGTATACAGGTCACCGTGGAATGCGTACGCGATCGCGTCAGTGCTGTGCTTCCACGCCGGGAACGCATCGGTCAGGCCTGTGTCGCGCGCCGGCGACCACGACGACGATGAGTCGTCGGCTGTGCCCGACGTAATCGGCGTCGCGCCGCCGCCGCCGGCGTTCATCACGTAGACGTCGTAGTTGCCGGCACGATTGCTCGTGAAGGCGATCTTCGATCCGTCGGGCGACCAGCTAGCGATTCGATCGTCGGCGGCGTTGTTAGTCAGATTGGTCTGGCCGCTCCCGTCGGTGTTCATCACGTACACGTCGTATGCGGAGCTGCTCGATCCGCCTGAGAAGGCGATCTTCGAGCCGTCGGTCGACCAGGACGGCTGGTCGTGAATAGGCGGCCCGACGCTTGCTGTGGTCAGCTGCGTCGGTGAGCCGCTGCTCCCGTCCGAGTTCGCCACCCAGATCTGCGAGTTGCCGCCGCTGCGCGTGGACGCAAACGCAATCTTCTGCCCGTCGGGCGACCAAGTCGGGTAGTAGTCGTCGCCGCCCGTCGTAACGGGGTGCTGGTTCGTCCCGTCGGCATTCATGACCCAGATCTGGCGATTATTCGTGTCGGTGTTGCGATCACTCATGAACGCGATCTCCGTGCCGTCGGGGGACCACGTCGGAAAAGCGTTGTCGCCCAGCGTCGTCAACTGCTGCAGGTTCCCGCCGCTGGCGTCCATGACAAAGATCTGGTCTGATTCCGTCCGGTCGCTGACGAACGCGATCTGCGAGCCGTCCGGCGACGCCGCCGGCATCTTGTCGAACCCGGCGCTGTTCGTGAGCCGCGTCTGGCTGCTGCCGTCAGCATTCATCGAGTAGATCTCGAGATCGTTGTCGCGGTTCGACTCGAAGACGATGTGCTTGTCGGTGGTGGGGACCGGGAGTGTGATGGCATTCGCGGAGGAGGTTGACGGCGCGACATGGATGACGGTCGATCCGGGGACCGACGGCACAAGCGGCGCCTCCCAGGCGATCCAGCCGCCGCCGTCGCTTAGGGCCGGGTGCACCTCGTCCACGAACTGCGTATCCGTGTACTTCGCGACTTTGCCGGCACCGAGCGGCTGCGGTGCGCTCGCCTGCTGCGTCTTGTCGTAGAGGAGCGTGTCGCCGTTCAAGGTGCTCGGGTTCGTGTGGCTCGTGTTCGAGACCTTCCACAACTGCACCTCGGCTAGATGGTTGCTGGACTCCGGCAGGCCGTCCTCCAGTGCGAACGAGAACAGGCCCTTGTGCGTCGTCGCGTCGTCCTGCGTGCCGGTGTTGTGCAGCGTGTCCTCGAACGACACGTGGAACCCGATGTTGATGATGGGCTCCGCGTCCGGCATCGTCGAGTCCCTCCGGACATACCGGTAAAGGCTGCTGTCGTCGCTCCCGATCAGCAGGCTGTTCGCGAAGCCAGACTCGATGATGTCTGCGGTGTTGTTGGTGTCGTCGACCGTGCCACTGACGACAAAGCCGTTCCCGGCGGCAACGCCGAGCGTCGTGCCGGTCGTCGTGCCGAGAGCGGAGCAGTCCGCCGTGGTCGTACCGCCGAACGCGCAACGATCGTAGGAGTAGTCGGCGGGCTCGAGCAGCGTGAGCGTGTCGTCCCAGGGCGGGCTAGTGACGAACGAGTACTTCATCACGCTGCGGTTCGTCGCGAGGTAGGACCGCGTGGTGATGTTGTAGGCGCGGCCGGGATTCGTCGTATCCGCCGTCACATTTGGCGAGTGGTGTGTGGTGCTGGGGGCCGGTTCGCCGCCCCAAGTGTGCGAGAGCTCCATCGCCATCAGCGACCCGGTGCGAGAAGGCACCGCTGCGATCCTTCCCGACGCCGGCTTGTCGGCGATGGCGCGCACCCATGCCTCCGGCGAGACCACGGAGGCCATGCCGTCCGCACAAATCACGCCGGAGGAGTCGGCGCCGTCGCTGATGCCCTGCCCGACCACACCGATCACGCGGTCGACCTGCTTGTTGGCGTTCAGCGGGTTCGAGTTCCAAGCCTGCATGAACCCCGCGAGCAGGCCCTTGATCGCGTTGAAGTTGCCGCTCGAGCCGCAGAACTTGCCGTTCAGGTCGTAGGCGCCCGCAACTGACTTAAGGTTGAGCATCGCGGAGAGGTCGATCGCGTAGCGGATGCCGCCCGTCCCGTCGAGCGGGCTGACGCCGCCCGGCACCGGGAAGATCCGCGAGAGGGCCGAGAAGCCGTTTTGCGTCGACGTCTGATCGGTCGATGTGAACTGCGTGTTTGCCAGTACGCCCTGCGTCGCGTCACCCATCGGCACGACGAGGACGCGGAGCGCGCGCGTCGCATGGTCGAACGTCACGGGGGGGCTCGAGGGGTTCGAGAACGTTGTCGTGAGCCCCGTCGTCGTCGTCGTCCCGTTCTTGCGCGAGTACGTGACGGTTGCGGTGAAGGTCGGGGTGAACGTCAAATCGCTGCCAGTGGGCGTGAGGTAGTTGCTCGGAACCGCGAACACCGGATCCGCCGCCGAGGTGTTCGACACCACCGCGGCGACTGCAGGAGCCCCTCCGAACGACTGGAAGGCGGTGACCGGAGACGAACCGGTCGGCGCGCTGCTGACCGTGAGCGTCGCGCCCGTGATGTTGATCGATTGCGTGCTCGTGACGGCGCACGTCGTCGGGTTGGTGAGGAAGAACTTGACGAGGGTCTCTTTCCCTCGGACGCGATACGGCGTGTAGTTGCCCAACCCCTGGTTGACTGTGACGTCACCGAGCGCGGGGACAAGCTGCGATGCAGTGCAGTTGCTCAATCCCCGTGACACCTCCGGGCTTGCCGCCGCAAGCAAAGCGGCAGCGAGCACGCTGAGCACGGCCGTTCCAATGCGAAGCCGCAGTGAATTCATACCCTCTCTTTCGCCGCAGAACGAAAGCCTTAGGCGTAACGTTCTCATCATCCGGCGATTAGTTCAAGGGCCTTCTCCGATCCGCCGATTCGATGCAACTCCTAAGAAGGTTGGCTCATCCGGGTGAATACGACCGCGGACGCAGGGTGAGCTGCATCCGCGGTCTCCGTTCTTCCTAATGCTGCTACTCCTCTTCGGCGCGCTCTCCAGCCGCGCGGGTCTTGAGCTCTTCAACCACGGCCGGATCGGCGAGCGTCGTCGTGTCTCCGAGCGCCCGGTGCTCGGAGACGTCGCGAAGCAACCGGCGCATGATCTTCCCGGAACGCGTCTTCGGCAGCTCGGGCGTGAAGACGATGTTGGCCGGCCGGGCGATCTTGCCGATCTTCTTCGCCACGTGCTCGCGAAGCTCCTCGAGCATCTCGAGCGACCCCTCCTCGCCGCCCTTGAGGGAGACGAAGGCGACGATCGCCTGCCCGGTGGTCGGATCGGCGCGGCCGGCGACGGCGGCCTCCGCCACCTTCTGGTGGTCGACGAGCGCCGATTCGACCTCGATCGTCGAGATCCGGTGGCCGGAGACGTTCATCACGTCGTCGACGCGCCCGAGCAGCCAGAAGTCGCCGTCCTCGTCGATCCGGGCGCCGTCGCCTGCGAAGTATGTGTCCGGATACTTCGACCAGTAGGTCTCGCGGTAGCGCTCATCCTCCTTGTAGAGGCCGCGCAGCATCGCCGGCCAGGGCCGCCGGAGGACGAGGTAGCCGCCCCCGCCGAGGCCGACCTCATTCCCCTGCTCGTCGTAGACGGCCGCGTCGACGCCCGGGAACGGCTTCGTCGCCGAACCGGGCTTGAGGGTCGTCACCCCGGGCAGCGGTGTGATCAGGATCATCCCCGTCTCGGTCTGCCACCAGGTGTCCACGACCGGCGTGCGATCGCCGCCGATGTGCTCGCGGTACCAGATCCACGCCTCCGGGTTGATCGGCTCGCCGACCGTCCCCAGCAACCGCAGCGAAGAGAGATCGTGCTTTTGCGCGTGCTCCGGCCCCCACTTCATGTGCGAGCGAATCGCGGTCGGCGCCGTGTAGAGGATGTCGACCTTGTAGCGCTCGACGATCGCCCACCAGCGGTCTTTCTCGGGGTAGTTGGGAACGCCTTCGTAGATGATGCCGGTCGTGCCGTTGCACAGCGGCCCGTAGACGATGTAGCTGTGGCCGGTGACCCAGCCGACGTCTGCGGCGCACCAGTACACCGACTCGGGCTTGACGTCGAAGATGTAGAAGTGCGTCGTCGCGGCCCCGACGAGATAGCCGGCTGTCGTGTGGGCGATGCCCTTCGGCTTCGCGGTTGTTCCGCTCGTGTAAAGCAGGTAGAGCAGGTCCTCCGAGTCCATCGGCTCGCAAGGGCATAACGCCGGGTCGTCGGACTCGCCTTCGACGAGCTCGTGCCACCAGACGTCACGGCCTTCCTTCATCGCGGGGCCCTCGCCCGTGCGGCGGAAGACCACGGATCTCTTCACACTCGGAGACTGTTCGACGGCCTCGTCCGCGTTCTGCTTCAGCGGCACCTTGCCGCCGTTTCGCCAGCCCTCGTCCTGGGTGATCAGGACCTCGCACTCCATGTCGTTCATCCGGCCGGAGAGCGACTCGGCCGAGAAGCCGCCGAAGACGACCGTGTGCGGTGCGCCCAGGCGCGTGCACGCGAGCATCGCGATCGGCAGCTCGGGGATCATTCCCATGTAGATCGCGACGGGCGTCCCCTTCTTCACGCCGAGCTTCTTGAGCCCGTTCGCGAAGCGGACGACCTCTTGCTGGAGGTCCGAGAAGGTGAGCTCGCGCCGCTCGTCCTCGGGCTCACCTTCCCAGTAGTAGGCGACCTTGCCGCCGTGGCCGGCCTCGACGTGCCGGTCGACGCAGTTGAAGCAAACGTTGAGCTTGCCGCCGAGGTACCACTTCGCATACGGCGGCTCCCACTCGAGCAGCTTGTCGAACGGCTCGAACCACGTCACCCGCTCGCCAGCCTCGGTCTCCCAGAACTCGTCGAAGTCGCGGTCGTAGATATCGGGCTGTGCGTTTGCGTCAGCGGCAACGTCCTCGGGCGGCGGGTAACGCCGTTCCTCGAGCAGGATCGTCTCGATGGCGGGGTGGTCGGACGCCACGCTTAGGGCGCGAGGTCGTACGGATAATCCGTCAGCAGCTCAGCGCCGTCCTTGGTCACCAGCACCAGATCCTCGAGCCGGCAGCCTCCGTAGCCGCTCCGGTAGAGCCCTGGCTCGAGGGTGATCACGTCGCCCTCGACGAGCTCGCCCGGATAGCGGCTCAGCCAGGGCTGCTCGTGCACCTCGAGCCCGACGCCGTGGCCGAGGCCGTGGAAGAACCCGTCCTCGAGCACCTCGCCGTCGCGCTTGTGCAACCCGGTCGGGTAGCCCTCCTCGTGGAAGCGCTCGCTGGCCAGCACGTAGACATCGCGCCCGGCGACGCCCGGCTTGACCGCCGCAAGCGTTCGCTCGAGCACCTCGTGGACGAGCTTGTGGTACTTGGCGAGCTCCTCGGACGGCTCGCCGACGACGAAGGTCCGGGTCATGTCCGCGTAGCAGGAAGACGCCCTGTCGCGCGGCCAGAGGTCGAGCACGATCGGCTCGTCGGGCCTGATCTCGCCGGAGCCCATCTCGTGCCCGACCGCGGTCTGCGGGCCGTGCGAGACGATGAACTCGTCGCAGAGCAGGTTGAGGCGCGTGAAGGCTTGCTGGATCGCGATCTTGACGCGCTCGCAGGTAAGGGGCTCGCCGTCGAGGACGAGCGAGCCGTTCTTCCTCTCGGCGCGGCGAAAGAGCTCGCGGGCTGCATCCATGCCGGCCTCGGCACCGCGCTGGGCGCGCCGGATTCCGTC
>WNGE01001211.1_pt1 | contig 32902 bp, 27 predicted proteins | sample 5400651 | NCBI WGS metagenome assembly WNGE01 (sample SAMN13153370, study PRJNA577476) | soil metagenome | isolation source: 60 cm soil or saprolite under grassland replicate 2 | place: USA:California | collected 2016-06-15
CGGAAGTACGTGCGAGCCGACCGGGGGTTTGCCATGGTGTGTTGGGGGAGGAGAGACCGATTGCACACTGTGGATACCGCAGACCGCGGCGGCATCGCTGGCCGGCCCTGGTACCTGGCTGCTCGTCGGAATCATGCCGACCGGGACCGGACGCCGCGCTGCGCGCGGCAGGACGTCGCCTAGGTTCTTGGCATTAGCGTCCCGGGCGGTCAGCGGCTGCAGCCCGAAGGTGGACTCGATCAGCTTGAGTGTGGAGGTGTGCTCGAACGGGCCATGATGGACGACCCGGGCGTGGGCAAGGTTGGACACCACGATGGCCGGCACCCGGAACCCGAGCTGCTTGTAGTTGGGCACCAGCTGACCGTCGGTGGGCGTCGTGCCATCCCCGGTGTGGTCGACGTCCGCCGGGTTGGCGCCGTCGATAACCTGCGGTGGCGGCACATGGTCGAAGAATCCGCCCCACTCGTCGAACGTGACGACGAGCACCGTATTGTCCAGGTATCCCGCGCTGGCGAGGGCATGGTAAGTGTCGGCGATGAACCGTTCCCCGAGCCGGATGTCGGCCAGGGGATGGTCGTCGGCCGAGGTCCCGTTGCCCTCGGTGTTGAAAGCCGGGTCCACGAAGCTGACGTTGGGCAGCAGCCCCTGCGCCACGGTATCGATGAACGACAGCGTGTTGACCGGGATCCCCAAAGCGTCGGTGTCGCCTTCGGCGAAGGGGTGCCAGAACGGGAAGTACTTCGTGCCCCACAGGGCCAGGAAGGGCAGGTCCCGGAAGAAGTATCCGCCGGTGGGAACTCCCTGGCCGTTCGGGATGGGTGACAGCTGGTCCCAGATGGCCGGCAGCGCCGAGAGGGTCAACGTGTTGTGGTCCCGGTCCGTACGGCCCGCGTGCTGGTAGAAGCGGTTTGGAAAGGTCTCGCCGGCAAACGAACAGAAGTAGCGGTCCAAACCGGTGTAGTGCTCAGCCAGGGCCCCAATGACCGGGAGGTCGGGGACAGCCTTGCGCCGGTGATGGTGGTCGTAGTTGGTGTAGTAACCAATCGGGAAGGTGTTGGCCGCGGCTAACGTCATCCCGGGATTGGCAGCCGGGGCGGTGGGCCGCTGGAGGAACCCGTCCAGCTTGCCGTAGTTGTACTGGACCAAAAGCCCTCCCAGCTATGGTCGGGGTCGCTATACCCGCAGCCCTGGAAGTCAGGTGCCAGGGGATAGTTGGGACAGACATTCCCGTCCATCGACAGGTAGGCCATGTCGTGGCGGCCGTCGGCACCCGGCAGCCAGCTGAGGAAGTGGTCGAACGACCGGTTCTCCATCATGAGCACCACCACGTGCTCGACGCCGTTCGAGCCGTGCGGGAACTGCGCCGGCGAGGCGCTGGCGGCAGTCTGGGACAGAAACTCAGAGCCGGTGATTACCACCGGCGGATGCGCCCATGAGCTGGAGAAATGTTCGACGTGCAGCATAGCCTGATCCTAAACAACGGCCATGAACTCCAGACTGGCACCTGATGGCGGCGCGGTGACATCGAGCTTATTCAGCAAGCTACTTCAACACTCGACCAATAACAGTTATGAGCGCGGCCAACCCAGGCGTTTGGCGGCGAGCTTGGCGGCCGCGGGGTGACCGGACCGGGCCGCCCGCTCGAACGCAGCCCGTCCGCCAGCGACGTCCCCCAGCTTAATCAGCACGTCGCCAAGGCCGATCAGCGCCAATGGCGCTGCCTGGCGGTGACCGGAGTCCGCAGCGAACCGGTACGCGTTCCGGGCGCCGGTCAGGTCACCCTGGTCCTCCAGGAGCCCTCCGAGGTTGAACTCGGCCGCCGGCGCGGCATCGGGGTGACCGGAGTCGACCGCCCGCTGGTACGCCGACCGCGCGCCAGCCGGGTCTCCCTGCTTCCGCAGCAGCACGCCGAGGGCGACCTCCGCCCGTGGCGCGGCGTCCGAGTGGCCGGAGCGCACGGCCAGCAGGTAGGCGGACTCGGCGCCGGCAAGGTTCCCGGCGTCCATCAGCAGCGTGCCCAGACTGAACGCGGCCCGCGGCGCGACATCCGGCCGCCCGGAGGAGGCGGCTCGCCGGTAGGCGGCCAGCGCGCCGGTGGAATCCCCCTGCCGCTCGAGCAGGGAGCCCAGACTCGATGCGGCCAGCGCGGCGGCGACCGGATGGCCTGAGTCGACCGCCCGCTGGTACGCCGTCCGCGCGCCGGGGATGTCGCCGCGGGTCTCCAGCAGCATGCCGAGGGCTAACATCGCTAGCGGCGAGACGCCCGGCGCACCGGCGGCGGCGACCTGCCGGTACGCGGCTTCCGCCCCCGCCGGGTTGTCCTCTTCGATCAGCTGGCCCAGGCCGAAATGGCTGACGCAGCGACGTCAGGCTCCTTGGCAGCGGCCGCGACGCGGAAGGCCTTGGCGGCAGCGGCCCGATCGCCATGCTCTCGATGCAGAATCCCCAACCGGGCGGCGGCCCGCGGGCCTGCCGTGGGGTGCCCGGACGCGACCGCCGCCTCGAACGCGGCCCGGGCTGCCCCCATCTCGCCCTGCTCAGCGAGCAGCGCGCCGAGGTCGTGTGCCACCATGCCGGCGATGCCAGAGGCATCCCCCGACCGCGCGACCGTGGCCAGGGCCAGCTCGTACGCCGCCCGTGCCCCGGCCGGGTCGCTCTGCTTCCGCAGCAGCGCACTGAGGTTTATCGCGGCAACCGGCGTCCCGATCGGGTCGTCAAACGCGATCGCCCGCCGCCAGGCTGCCGCGGCCCCGGCCAGGTCACCCTCATCGGCCAGCATCTGGCCCAAGTTGATCTCGGCCAGCGCCGGCGTCGGGTTGCCGTCGGCGTCGGCGCTGCTCGCCCGCTTATAGGCGGATTTCGCCCCGGCCAGGTCACCCCGATCGGCCAGGTTCACGGCCTCCATGAACGCGGCGAACGACGCGATCAGTGGTTCGCTTGTGCTTTCCGCCTGCCGCCAGGCCTGGTCGACCACTTCATCGCATTGGCGCGTCTGGGCCGTCGCGGCCACCTGCAGCAGCTCGAAGCTGTCGGCGCGGGCAAGCGCGAAGGCCCAGGTCGCGGCCGGTATCTCCGGGGTGATCGGGGCACCTGGATCCTCCGCGAACGACACGATGTAGTCGAACGCCTGGAACGTCCGCGCCGGAGTGTCGGACCGCTGCTCCTCGAGCAATGCCACCGGCGCGTGGTGCGGCTCCGCCAGCGCCCAGCGCAGTCCGTCGGCCCACGCCGCATTGTCGGGATTCACCCAGCGGCCCCGCGGAGGCAGGTAAAGCCGGTACGGCTCGCGTAGCTCGGCGTCGGAGATCGGCCGGAACATCGCGACCCGGCGCCAGTCGATCGCCGCGCGCACGATCGCCCACCCGACCCGCCCGATGCCGTCGCTAAGATATCCGTCCTGATAACGGCGTTCGAGCACAGGCGCGGCGACCAGTTGCTCCCCGATACCGCGCTGGAAGTCCTCCTTCGGGTACAGTCGGCGCGCCTCTGCCTCCTCTTGCGCGGTCATCTCGCTCGGCACCACGACCTCCGTCGGCTGGTCCAGCACCAGCCGAGCGGCCCGCCCAAGCTCCCCTTTGGTGTCGTACAGCTCTTGCCGGCGGTCGGCCCGGATAGTGGCCACCACGACCACCCGCGCGGCTAGCGTCCGTAACTGGGCCAGCAGGCCGACGTCGATGCCGCCGACGGCGCTCAGATAGCGATCCAGATCGTCCAGCCAGATCACGACCGGCGAGGTACCGGCACGCAGTGGTGGGTCGAGGTCGAGCAGCCTGGCCAGGGTGGCGTTGCCGGGCCTGGCAACGAGCAGCCGCGCATCCGGCAAGGTCCGCCGTACCGCCTCGAACGCACAGCGCGACTTGCCGGCCAGGGACTTACCGACCAGCAGCACGAACTTCCCCTCGCGGAGAGCCAGGTCCAGCGCCTCATCGACCTCTTGTCGGCGTATGTAGGGGTCGTGTCCCCGGATGTAGCGCGAGCGGCACACGCCCAGCTCGCCGTACGGATCGGCGTTCGCCGCCGCAGGGACGTCTTCGGGCCCGGCGGGGAGCGCGAGCGCCGAGTCGACGTCTCGGGACCGGGCCCGCGCGGCCTCCCTGCGGTCCGCCCGCCACGTCAGCACAAGCCCGGTTGCGGCGATCGAGCCGTTGGCGGCGTAGAGGCCGATCGACAGCCAGCGGCCAAGCCGTAACAGATCCGAGGACAGCAGCTGGGCCAGCAGCGTCAGGCCCAGCCCGGCGACCCCGACGAGCAAGAGCAGCAGCTCAGGCCGGGCCCAGCGCCATGCCCGCGCCCTGCTGTCCATCCCGGGCCTCCCGTGGCCGAACTCACTATTCGTAAGCGTAAGGTGTCGGAGGGATGAACCGCGCGGAACAGGTGCTATTAGGGCGTTGTGCGGCACACCACGCCAGGTGGACGAGCGTGACGATGGATAGCCATCCGCATCGACGTTGCCTGCCCGCGAGTTCACGTGCTGGCAGGCTTGAGTCATGAACCCGCAGTTCCCTGAACCCACCATCCCTGTGCCCTCACGTGCGGAGGTCTTCCTCGGATACCTCGACTACTTCCGCTCCCGGATAGTGAGCAAGCTCGAGGACCTGCCCGACCAAGAGCTTCGTCACAGCCGACTGTCGTCGGGCTGGACACCGCTTCAGCTGCTCAAGCACCTCACGTACGTCGAGCTGCGATGGCTGGAGTGGGGCTTCGAAGGCCGCGACGTCACCGACCCGTGGGCCGACAACCGAAACGGCCGCTGGCACGTCGCCGTAGGTGAGACGCTCGCCGACCTGGTAACGGCGCTACACGCGCAAGCTAGCCGCAGCCGGGCCATCATCCAATCCCATGACCTTGCTGACATCGGCAAACCCAGCGACCGCTGGGACGGGGCCGACCCCCCTGCACTCGAGCGGATCTTGTTTCACCTGCTCCAGGAGTACGCCCGCCACCTCGGCCACCTTGACATCGTCTGCGAACTCGTCGGCGGGCAGACCGGCGAATAAAGGGGCCGTCAGGCGACCCGCCGCCAGCCCAACTCGCCGACTTTCCAACGGGCGATGGCCTTGCGTCCGTCCGCTGCCCGCAGCGGTCTTACTGGGCCTTCCAGATCGAACCGTCTCTACTGATGAATCCGACCGCGACAGTGATCGTTGACCTGCTCGGTCCCGCCGGATCCGCTAGACGAACGAGTAATGACCTGGCCTACTGAAACCCATGCCAGGTGCAAGCGAGCAAACGCGACGGGTGAAAGTTCTCAACGCCAATTGGGTCGCTGGGCCAGACGGGGATGACGGCCGGTTCGAGGTAATGATTGTGACCGAGGACGACCAGCACCACACGATGGCTCCCAGCCCCGCATCGATGACCGCGCTAATTGCTCTGACGCAAGCAGACACCGTCCTGCTGTGGGATCCCGCCGACCGCACGCTGATTGCCGCCAACATCGTGGGCAGGATGCCCTGGACCGAGAGCATGTGACAACTCTCTACCGCGCTGGCACCGGTAATCGGGGCATTTCTCGCCGGAGGAACGCTAACCGATCATCCGCTGTTGTGGTCGGCGACGGCGCTGGTGGCCGCTGGCAATGCTCACACTCCCACCAGCCTCACCCGGCTGGGAGTCCCGCTGGGTGCGTGTCTGGCCCGGCTGCGGCCGGGTGTCCGGGAGATTCGGATCGGCTACGGCGGGGGGCATTACTTAATTGCCAGCCACGCCGGTTCCGCCGTCGCATCAGCCTGTGGCGCCGCCAGCTACGCCTTCACCTGCGGCGTGGCACTCTGGTCCTGGATTTGCCCATGGCCGGCGAAGCGGTCGTGCCCCGGCGCTCCCAGCCGTGGCCGCTGCCCCGAGGGTATTCACCCTGAGGGCGGCAGAATCGGGCGATCGGTCCTGCCCCCGATTGGTGTCGCCTGGCCAGGGCTAGCCTGCTGTAGGTGGCGATCCGGCGAGCACCGGCTGGCCAGCGCTTGTGTCAGAAGGACCGGAAGGAGCGGGCGCGTGCACGAGACCGAAGACGACCTGGCGGGTCTGGAGACGTTGCTGGACCGCAGCTACGCCGCGGCCGGAGCTCATCTGCGCAGCATCCACACCCGTGACCGGCGGATGACCGCCCGGCAAGTAGCAGACCGGTTGCAGGGCATGTGCCTGCTCGTGGTGGCGACCGTGACCGCGGACGGGCGGCCGCTCACTGGTCCCGTCGATGGTGTGTTCCACCGGGGCAGCTTTCACTTTGGCACCGACGCAGGCTCTGTGCGCTGGCGGCACGTGCAGCGCAATCCGGCTGTCAGCGCCACCCACCTACCCGGTGAGGCCTGGGCGGTGACCGTGCATGGCCGGGCGGTGCCCGCCGATACCAGCGCGGCCGATACCAGCGGCCTGCGATCGGCGCTTCTTGAGATTTACCTGCCGCGCTACGGTCCCGGGTGGCAGGACTTCCTCGATTCAGGCCCGGTCTACCTGCGCATCGAGGCCGAGCGGCTATTTGCGGTCGATGTCACGGCCGGGTCATCGACATACTCCCCCGCATAAACAGGCCCGCCCCACTATCGACGCAGACCTGGGCACCGGGCGCAAAACAGGAAGCCGCCTGGGCCTTCCGCACCGGTAGCGGCAGAAGCGGGCGGTCGTGCGGACTCTTCAGGGCCACGAGCGGCTGGCCAAGGCAAGCCTGTACCCGTCCGGGTCCGCGATCGTCACCCCCCATCGATCCCAGTACGGGTTGCGGCCGGGGACCTGGGTGCCGCCCGCATCGAGCAGGCGGCGCACCACCTCCTCGTCAACCTCGCCATTGACGTAGAGAACCAGCAGATCCTCCTCGGTCGGCATGGCTGGAGTTTCGTCATCCGGGTCGCCGACGAGTTCGAGATGCCACGCAGCATCTGGCCATCCGACCATCAGCAGCGCGTGCCCGCCTTCTGCAGACGAGTCGGCCCGGAACAGGATCTCCAGGCCCAGGCCGTCGACCCAGAACCGCTCGGACGCCTGAAGGTCGTGACTTGGACGTGCGATACGCAGGTGGCTAGTCGGCAGAGGCTTCATCGCTCGATCATCGCCGAACTTCAGCCACATGGTCTCCAGTTGCCATTGTGGCGGCCGGGCGGCAAGCCGCCCGCCCGAAGGATCTCAGCAAGGTCTGGGGCTACGGTGGCGTCGGCCTCCGCCGCACATAAAGGCACACGCCGGGCTGCGGCCCGTACGCATACGGGCGGAAGGGATCAAAGAACCGTCGCGCGGACCATCAATGATCCCGAACGACTGCGTGGGGAGCCGCCCCACACACCGCCGCCCCAATCCTGCGGGGGCCGCCGTCAGCCTGGACCGCCGGGAAGACGGTCTTGTGCCGAACGGCTGCCGCGGACCATCTCTACTGCGAGGAGCAGACCTCGCCCTTCCAGGCGCACGCCGTGCTGCCTCCGCTGGCGCGCGTGCTGAATCGCCGGGCCCCGGCCAGCACTCCTGCGGGCACCGCCTCTGACAGCTCGTTTCCTTCACATGTAAGTTTCGTCTAACAGGTGAAAGAACGCACTGCAAGGAGCCGACCCTGACCAGTGAGGAGTTGCTCACGATGCTCGCAGCCATTGGTCATCCACAGCGCCTGCGGATCATCGCCGAGCTTGCCGGTGGGCGCGTGCACGTGAGTGAGCTCGCCCGGCGCCTCGGCCTGTCCAGGCCCCTGCTTTACATGCACCTGGACCGGCTGGAAAGGGCAGGCATGGTGGTCGGCAATCTGGAGCTTGCGGAGGACGGCAAGGCGATGAAGTACTTCGAGCTCGCACCGTTTGAGCTGCGCGTGACCGTACAGGACATCGTGGCAGCGGTGCGTGCCGACGAGGAACAAAGCGGCAACGACCTGAAGGAGAGCGGCAGATGACCGGCATGCCGGTGGCAGCGTCCCACGGCACGAACTACACGGCGATCATCATCACGCTGGGGATCTTCTTCATCATCGTTGGGGGTGTAGCTGTCGTCGTCGCCTCCTACTACCGCTTGCAGCGCCACAGGGCGGACGCCGTGGCCATGGCCGCCTACCGCAAGCTGGCGGAAGAGGCGGTCGCCAACCAGCAGGAGCTGCGCACCGAGCTTGGCCAGCTGGCCGAGCATGTACGCGCGGTCGAGCAGCTCATGCGCGACGTCGGGTGATCGGGAGGGACCGCTGTGACTGTGCGCGAGCGCTCACGTCCCGGTGGCGCCAACGCTGCCGGGGACGCGCGGCTTCGCCTGCGCCGTAATCCCCTGCGGCTCGCGGTATCGGCCGCTCCGTGGGCCGGCGCGTGGTACCTGGCGGCCTATCTTGTGGTGGGCACGATTCTTTTCGCCATCGCGTTCACCTCTGCGGCGGTCGCGGCCGTGTTCGCCATCACACTCGCGGGCATCCCGCTGCTCGTCGCGTGTGCGGGCGTGGTCAGGGGCTGCGCCAACTTCGAGCGCGTACGCCTGCGCACGGCATTCACCCAGCCGGTCAAGGGCCGCTATCGCGCGGTCACCAGGCCCGGCCTTATGGCGCAGGTCTCCACCCGCTGGAAGGACCCGGCCACCTGGCGCGACCTCGCTTACCTCGTCGGGCTGTGGCTGCCGCTCACTGTCCTCGACATGGTCGTGCTCACCGTCTGGCTCACGTTCCTGGCCGGGGTGGCGCTGCCGGCCTGGTATTGGTCACCGACGAACGACTTCAACAATGGCGTGAGCGTGCACGGCGTGCAGCTCGGCTACTTCCCTAACGGCCCGCACGGGCCCGGTGGCGTCGGCCTCTTCGTCGACACCCTGCCCAAGGCCGTTCTCGCCGCCGCTGGTTTCCTGATCCTTTTCCTGCTCTTCAACTACGTCCTTGTCGCCACCTACGCAGCCCACGCGCGCTGCGCCCGCGCGCTGCTCCGCCCGCCCGCCGATCCGCTCGCCGAGGCGAAGGATGTGCTCGCCGGCCCCGGCCCGCTCAGACCCTTTATCCCAAACGGTGGCCGGAGGATACGCGACTTGGGTAGCTGACCCAGGCCCAAACGGGCGCCAATTTCAGATCTCATATCCAAACCACCCAAGCGAGGCCATAATGCGCCAATTGCTCAGTTCAGCACGGCCAGAAACCGGAACCACTCAACCAGCGGTCGCGCTGCGCGCCGTCACAAAGGTCTACGGCTCCGGCGCCAGCGCCGTCACCGCTCTGCGTGAGGTGAGCCTTGATTTCGCGCCGACTACCTACACCGCGGTCATGGGTCCGTCAGGTTCCGGCAAAAGCACGATGTTGCAGCTGGCCGCCGGGTTGGACCGGCCCACCTCCGGTGACATCCGGCTAGCGGGAACCTATCTCGGCGCGATGAACGAGACCAGGCGGACCCTGCTGCGCAGAGACCGGGTCGGCTTCGTGTTTCAGTCGTTCAACCTGCTGCCGTCACTGACCGCCGAGCTGAACGTGGCGCTGCCGCTGCGGCTCTCCGGGCGCCGCCCGGCCACGCGGGAGGTCCGCGAGGTGCTCGCCGCGGTCGGGCTCGCCGACCGCGCCAGGCACCGCCCGGCTGAGCTCTCCGGGGGCGAGCAGCAGCGGGTGGCTATCGCCCGGGCCCTGGTCACCAAGCCGGACGTGGTCTTTGCTGATGAGCCGACCGGGATGCTGGACTCCGCTAGCGGCCGTGAGGTGCTTAGCCTGCTGCGCTCTATGGTCGACGACCAGGGGCAGACGGTCATCATGGTCACCCACGATCCTGTCGCTGCCGCATACGCCGACCGTGTGGTCTTCCTCGCCGACGGTCAGGTCGCGGGGGAACTCACCGGCCCGACCCCCCAGTCCGTCGCCGCCCGCATGACCAACCTCGAGATGGCAAGTAGCCGATCATGATCGCCTTGTCCTGGCACACCGTACGTGCCCACATGGCCAGCCTCGCCGGAAGCTTCGTCGCGCTGGCCCTCGGCGTGGCGTTGCTCGCCGCTATGGCGCTGACCCTCGCAAGCACGGTCGGCGCCGCCGGGCACCCTCGCTGGTTCACAAAGCCCGCCGTGGTGGTCGCGGGGACCGACACGGTCACCGCCACCACCGGCGCGGGTGAAGACTGGGAGAAAACTACGGTGCGCACGGGGGAGGCGCGCGCGATCCCCGCTCGTCTCGCCCGGCGGCTCACCGGGTTCGGCACGCGCACGGTGGTGGACTACGCGGCGTTCGCGTCCGCGACCGGTGCACCGGGCCAGACCCTCCACTCATGGTCCGCGGCTGGCCTGCATGACTACAGCTGGGCCAGCGGCGGTCCGCCGCGCGCCGGCCAGATCGTGCTGAGCGGTCCAACGGCGTACCGGCCCGGAGAAAAGATCACCGTGCAGACCGCCGCCGGGCCGCGCGGGTTCACCGTCAGCGGGGTGATCCGCACCACCGCCCAGGCGGCGCTGTATGCCCCCGACACAGTCGCCGCCCAGCTCGCAGGTGGGCGGATCGACGCGGTCGCGCTCGATCCCAGGCCGGGCGAGCCGACCGCGGTTCTGGCGACCCACGTGCGGGCGGCAGCCCGCGGGCGGGCCGCGCGGGTGCTCACAGGGGACCACCGGCGCGACGCCGAGCCGAATCCGGACGCCGACCTCTTCGCCGTCGCCGCATCGCTGCTCGGGACCACGAGCGGTCTCTCCGCGTTCGTCTCGATCTTCGTCGTAGCCGGGACCTTCGCCTACGCGGTGGCGGTACGACGCCGCGAGTTCGGCCTCTTGCGCGCGGCCGGCGCGACGCCACGGCAGGTGCGCCGGCTGGTCCTGGGCGAAGCGCTGATGATCGGAGTCGCGGCATCGGTGACCGGAGGCGCGCTCGGCGCCGTCATCGCGCCGCCGTTCGCCCGGTGGCTGGCGCGGGTGGGGTTCGCCCCGCGCAGCTTTACCGCACATTTCATCCTGTGGCCGGTGACAGCCGCGTTCGGTATCGGGCTCGTGGTCGCACTGACGGGGGCGTGGCTCGCCGCCAGGCGCGCCGGCCGCGTCCGGCCAACCGAGGCACTGCTGGATGCCGCCGTGGACCGCAGGTCGATGACCCTCACGCGCTGGCTTGTCGGTCTCGCGGCGTTCGGCGGGTCTGTGCCTGTCATCTGGGCGTTCGGCACGCTCCACTCCGCGGAAGCCGCTTCCCTGATCATGCCCATCGCCATGCTGCTGATCATCGGGAGCGTGATGTTCGCACCGCTGCTCATCCCGCCGCTCGTCCGGCTGCTTACCGCGCCACTCGCCGCGTCGCGCGGCGCGACAGGCCTGCTGGCCAGGCACAGCGCGATCACGGCGGTCCGGCGGACAGCCGCCACCTCCGCGCCGATCCTGCTTACGGTCGGCTTCGCCGGGTCGCTGCTCGCGGGGATGGCAACGCTGGTCGGCACGCAGCAAGGCGCCGCACGCGACCGGATCGCCGCGCCCGCCATCGTCGTCCCGGCGCACGGCGGCGGGCTCGCCGACACGACCGTCGCGGCGGTGCGTGCGGCGCCTGGCGTCGATTCAGCGGTGCCTGTCACCGACGCGGCAGTGTACGTGCGCTCGGGCAATGACCCGGATCAGTGGACCGGCCGGTATGTCGACGGGCCTCACTTCGCCGGAGTGCTCAAGCTCCCCGTCGTGGCGGGCAGCCTCGCGGACCTCACCGGCACCGGCACAGTGGCCGTGCCCGAAGGCAGCTGGCGGCTTGGGCAAACCGCCCGGCTATGGCTCGATGACTCCGCGCCGGTCAGGCTGCGGGTGGTCGCGGTGATCGCCAACCAGATCGACCTGGAACAGACCGTGATGTTGCCCTGGGCGCTACGGGCCGCACATACCTCCGCACCGCTGTCGAGCGCCGTTTATCTGCGCATGAGGCCCGGCTCCGGCCTCCCGGCGGCACGAGCGGCGGCGGCGACCGGAGGCGGTGAGGTCGTCGGGACCAGCGGCTACCTGTCTGCTGCCGACGCCGAGAACGACCGGATCAACCGGCGGGCGGCGATCGCGATCCTTGGGATGGCGCTGGCCTACACGGCCATTGCCATCGCCAACACGCTGATCATGGCGACAGGAAGCCGCATGCGGGAGCTGGCCACATTGCGCCTGTCCGGCGCGACAAAGGGCCAGGTGCTCCGGATGATCGGCGTCGAGACCTGCCTGGTGGCGAGCATCGGAACACTCCTCGCAGCCGGTGTGACCGCGGTCACCGTGATCGGCGCGCGCTACGGCCTGCGAGGCGCTGCGCCCGCTGTGCACGTCGTCGTCCCATGGCTGCCGATCGGCGGAATCGCGCTGGCATGTCTGCTGATCGCGCTGCTCGCAAGCCTGGTCCCGGCGGGACTCATGCTTCGCAGGCGGCCGGCCAGCCTCGCAGGCGCGCCCGAGTGAGCGGCACGCCCCGCTAACACGAGCGGAACACAAGTAACCGTTGCGGTGCGCGACTGGTCCGGCAGGCCCGCGGGTACGCTCGCGGTGCCAACGCCGCAGCTTGTTGTATCTGCGGCGTACGTCACGCCTCTTCCAGATGGGGGCGGAACTCGCAGGGCCCATATCAGAGCGTTGCATAGCGGCAGTCCTCCAGGATGCTCCGCGGAGGTGCAGCCCTTGCCGAAGTTGGTGCCAGGTTCCCGCGAACTGAAACTCAGGCCGCCGCCCGAGCCGTGGGCAGTTGAGGCGTCGATAAAAGCTGCCACCATCGAGAGTCGCATGCGGATTGCGCTGTCTTGCCACACGGACGACGACTCATGTAGCCGCGACATCGCAGGTGCCGTTGCTGAGCTGATCAAGACAGCGCGCAGCGCCCTCCAAAACCGTCCTGGCCTGGTCAACCGCTGGAGGGGCACGTCGGTCGAGTGTGCGTATCAGAACCTGCACGCGGCAGAGGTCTTCCTTGTTGATCTGTTATCACCGGACGAGGTGGACGCCGCCGTCAGCGGCGTTGTCGCGCGGACCAGGGCGATTCTGGACCGCGACGACCCGAGGTACGAGGACGTCGAAAAGCTTGCGGAGCTGCCACCAGGACCGGCCAAGAGTGTACGGCTGAAAAACGCGATGGCGGTGGCCTACGACGCGGCTGACCAGCTCCACGTGCGCGTGCGCGACTTCCGCAACGTCTTGTGGGTGACCTCGGTGCTTATCGTGATGCTGATGGTGCCCCTCCTGGTTTTCGTCGCCCAGCACCCCTCTGCGATGCCGTTCTGCTTTGAACCGTCGCGCGGCCAGCCCGACCGCCCGGACCGGCCCATCCGGAGGCGACATCGTAATCATCGCCCGCCTCGGTCTGCTTGGAGGCGCGCTCGCCGCTGCGTTCGCTATCCGCACTCTCCGCGGCACCTCCACCCCATACGACGTCCCCATCGCGCTCGCCGCGCTCAAGGTGCCATCTGGCGCGCTCACCGCAGTAGCGGGGCTGCTGCTCTTGCGCGGACAGTTCCTGCCCGGGCTGTCCGCCCTGGACACGCAACAGCAGATCCTCGCCTATGCGCTGGTGCTTGGTTACGCCCAGCAGCTCTTCACCCGCCTCATCGACCGGCGAGCCCAGTCGATTCTGGATGGCGTACCAAGCAAGGACTCAGAGGCGACGCAGCCCAGGCCTCTCCCAGGCCGCCCCACACTCGACTGCGACCGGGGGCCGTCCGAGCCCCCGCCTTCGGCGACCGCTACAGCCGGAAACGGCGCCAGCCCGGCCATGGGTAAGCCGACGACGACGTCGCCGTAGCGATCCGCCGGCTCCGTGCCTGAGAATCTATGGCCCAGCTTCGCTCATGCACAATGCCGGTTCGTTCGGCGGGGCGATGCGTCCGCATGGTATGGAGCCATGGCGGCGGCCGCGCGGGCCAACGGGATCACCGCATGGCGGGCGCGAGAGCGGACACACACGGGCGCGAGAGCGGACACACAAGTGTGGCGGTGGCGGAGCTGTGGGCCTCCGAAGATCGGGTAGCACCGTGGGTCTCGGACATCGCCCGTGCGGGTCTTCGGGCCGGACGGGCACAGAACGGGGCGGCAGCCGCGGTGTGAGCAGTGCTCCTGCGGCTGCCGTGCCCACCACGGCCGGTGCGCCACACCATATTCGGGACGCAAGGCGCAACTCCACCGAAACTTCGCCAGTCGCTCTTGAGCGCGGCAGCCTTCTCGTTTAGGTTCCTACCGAGCCGAAGGAGGGGGTTCCAATGCGCAGGACCTTTGTTTGCGCCGCACTGATGGCACTCGCGTTGACGGCCGTGGGCGCGGGCCCGGCCGGCGCAGCCGGTAAGCGGGGCGGGCTATCCGGCATCCAGCATTTAGTGGTGATCTACGAGGAGAACCACAGCTTCGACAACCTCTACGGCCTATGGCCCGGGGTCGACGGGCTTGCCGCGCCGACGTCGGCTACGCCGAACCAGACCCAGGTCGACCAGGCGGGGGCGGCGTATACGTGCCTGAAACAGAACGATCCGCACCTCACCTCGCCGCCACTGTCCGCCACCTGCAGCGACCCACGTGGCTTTACCAGCGCGTTCGCAAACCAGGTCTTCCCGATCGACGACTACGTTCCGCTCAACCAGCCGACCAGGGACCTGGTGCACCGCTACTACCAGGAGAAGTACCAGATCGACGGCGGGAGGATGGACCGCTTCACCACCGGCAGCGACGCCATCGGCCTCACTCAGGGCTACTACAACACCACCAATTTGCCCGTCTACCAATACCTCACCGACGCGGGCGCACCGCCCTCGGTCGTGGCCGATCACTTCTTCCACGCCGCGTTGGGTGGGTCATACCTCAATCACATGTGGTTGGTGGCGGCGCAAACACCGGTGTTCGCCAATGCGGCCAACGACGGCTCCGGCAACGACCTGCACTCGGTCGTCGACGCCAACGGCATGCCCACCAGCTACCCGCTGTACATCTCGCCGCTGGGATCGGCGGCGAAGGACGCCGCCCTCACCGCATCCTGCGCCCCGCCCGCTGGTCGGCCGGCCACGCCGCCCGGGGTGGTATGCGGCGACTACGCGGTGAACACCATCCAGCCGCAGTCCCAGCCGTACTCACCCACCTCCATCCCGTCGCAGCGGCTGCCGATGCTGCACACACCCAACATCGGTGACGAACTCACTGCCGGGCCCGTGAGCTGGGCGTGGTATTCCGGCGGCTGGGACAACGCCGCCGGGATCACCACCGGGCCGGGGTGGACCAACGGCACCACCCCCGGTACCTGCGCTGACCCCAACCACAACCTGGCTGACACCTACCCCTACTGCGCCGACAAGCTTTTCCAGTATCACCACCAGCCCTTCAACTACTACGCCAACTACGCCGAGGGCTCACCTGGCCGGGCGCACCTGCAGGACGAGGTGGACTTCCTCAACCAAGCCGCGGCCGGCAGCCTGCCCGCAGTGTCGATCGTCAAGCCCCTCGGCCCGGACAACGAGCATCCCGGCTACACCGACGTCGCCTCCGGCGACCGGCACCTGGTCGACCTCATCAAGGCGATCAAGGCAAGCCCCGACTGGGCCACCACGGCGATCGTGGTCACCTACGACGAGCACGGCGGGTTCTGGGACCACGTCCCGCCGCCGACCGCGGCCGGCGTCAGCGACCAATGGGGCCCGGGCGCGCGAGTCCCAACCGTGATCATCTCCCCACTGCTGACCAAGACCGGCGTAACCCACATCAGCTACGACACCACCACGATCCTGGCCACCATCGAACACCGCTGGGGCGTCGCCGCCCTCACCAGCCGAGACGCAGCCGTCGACGACTTCACGGCGCTGTTCGCTGGCCAACCAGGCCACTGAGCTGCCAACAAGACAACAGGCCACCGCGGAGGCCCGCGAGGAGAAACCCAGCCGTTCCCGTCCCTGACCAGCGCGGCCGCGCCGGGATTCCGCTTGCTCGCCGGACACCGACCAGATGGGGGGACGATGAGCGCCTTCCGGACCGGCATGCGGCCGTTTGCCCTCCGGAGACCAAGCGCGCGGCCGCCGCAGGCGGGCCGCGTGCCGTGAGGCACATCCGGCGGGACCTCATCGTGCTGGTAGCCAGCGTGGCGGCGTTCGCCGGTTGCGCGGTGATCGCGGCCGATGGGCGGGTCGGACCGGCCGAGCGCGCCGTGTTTCATGCCATCAACGGGCTGCCCGGCTGGCTGTACCGGCCGATGCTGGCTGCCCAGTACCTGGGAGTGCTGGCCATGCCGCTGGTGGTCGCCGTCGGCGCGCTGGCGTGGCGGCGCTGGCGCCTGGCCACCGCTCTCGTGCTGGTGGTGCCATTGAAGCTCCTCCTCGAGCGGGTCGCCAAGCAACTCGTGCAGCGGCAGCGGCCCGGGACGACGGTGCCCGATGCGATCCTGCGTGGGGTGCCGCATCACGGGCTGAGCTTCACCTCCGGCCACGCCATCATCACCTTCGCGATCGCCGGGCTGCTGGTGCTGGCGCTGCCGCGCCGCTGGGGGATCCTCGCGTTGGTGCTGGCCACCTGCAACGGGGTGGCGCGGGTGTATCTGGGGGCGCACAACCCGCTGGATGTGGTGGGCGGGGCGGCGATCGGCCTGGCGATCGCCGCCGTGCTGGACCTGATCCTGGACGTCGCCCGTGGCCGTAGGGGCAGCGCCCGCGGGCAGGCCGTCACGGCGCGAGAGGACCGGGCCACCTGAGGCCGGGTGGATCGCAGGGGCAAGGCCTTCCTGCCTGAACCGCAGCGATGCTCGCCGCACGGGCCGCCGGTCAGCTCCGCAGCGTCTTGTTCACGTACTCCTTGACCGTTTCGCGGGCCGCCGACGAGCCCCACATCCGGCGCACGAGGTCGTCGGTCGCGCGCTGCCGCGAGATATGCTCCAGCGCGGGGCCACGGATCTGCCTGCGAGTGTGCCGCAGCGGTTCGGCGGGCAGCGCAGCGAACTCGCCCGCGATCGCGACCGCCCGCTCAAGCACCGACGCCTCCGGCACGGCCTCGTCGATGAGACCAAGGCGCACGGCCTCGGCTGCGGGATATGTCCGGCCGAAGTAGGTGAACTCCTTGAGCCGCTGGGTGCCCACGGCGAAGCGCAAGATTTCCAGCGCGGTAACGGGGAACGGGACTCCAACGAGCAGTTCGGTGACGCCGATGCGCCCGTGGCCCGCGTTCATCACCCGGTGATCGCAGGCAGCCACGACGATGCAGCCGCCCGCGACTGCGTGCCCATTGACGGCCGCGATCACCGGCACCGAGCAGTTGAACACCGCAAGGAACGCCTCACTCAGCGTGGGCAGGAACTCCTCGAGGTAACCAACGCCGCCGTCGCGCAGGCGCAGCAAGTCGACCGCTCACAAACCGCCCGCCGGCCCAGGAGGCGACCCGGCTGCGCTATCACGCTTCGAAGGTTAGCGGTCTTCGACGGGCAGCATTTCCCGCTTGTCCGCCGCCGTCCGCACGTGCAGCTTGTGCGGCCACCAGAAGTGCCACCCGCGCAGTGCGGCGAGGGTTGGCACGATCTTGGTGGCCAGAATGTTCGCGGCCAGCAGCACGCCAAGGGCCACCGCGAGGCCGATCTCCTCAAGCAACTGGATCCCCGTGAGCAGCAAAGACGCGAACGTGCCCGCCAAGATGAGCCCGGCGGCCGATACCGCGGGGGCCCCGTGCCGGATGGCGATTCGCGCGGCTTCGCGGGCCGGCTCGCCGACGCTGAACTCCTCCCGCAGGCGCGACGCCATCAAGATGTTGTAGTCGGTGCCGATCGCCATTACGAACAGGTAAACGATGATCGGGATGGTGAAGTCCAGACCCTCGAAGCCGAAGCCCTTCAAGAACACGAGCACGATCGCGCCGAGGGTCGCCGCGTAGGTGATGACCACCCCGATGAGGAGGTAGACGGGCGCGGCGACCGCCCTGAGCAAGAGGCCGAGGATGACTCCCACGATGAGCAGCGCGAGCGGGAAGACGTGCTCCATGTCGCTCCGCAGGGCGGTGCGGACGTCCACAAGCTGCGACGTAGTGCCGCCCACAAGTACAGTCGCGCCCGGGACCGACCCGTGCGCGGCGGTGTCCACCGGCCCCGCCACGTTGTCGATCGCGGTGATCGAGTACGGGTCGTCCTTCAGCAGCGACTGGATCATGGCTGCCTTCTGATCCTTCGTGTACTGGGGAGCGAGAACGCTGGCGACACCGGTCGTCTTGGCGAGCTTCGCGGCCAGGTTTTTCACATCTGACTGCTTCAGCGGCGCCTGCGAGGTGACGAACACCTGTGTCGGTCCCAGGTATCCGGCTGGAAACGCCGCAGCCATGGTGTTGTACGCCTGCTGCGAAGGGGTGGAGGACGGCAGCTCGGCGAGCTGGTTATAGGTGGTCTGGTAGCCCACCGTGCCGAACCCCAGGGCGATGAGGCCGCCACCGCAGATCGCGAGCACGATGGCCGGGTGCTTGGCCACGAGCGCGCCGATCCGTTCCGACCGGGTGCGGTGCTCGGCATCCGCGGGTTTGGGGTAGGCCGGCCAAAACAATCGGATCCCGAACAGGCTCATAACGGCGGGCACCAGCGTAAGGCCGGCCAGCAGCATCAACGCGACACCCACGATGAGCCCGGGGGCCAGGGTCCGCAGCGATTCGAGGCTGGCCACAAGCAGCGCGGCGAACGCCGCGATCACGGTGCCTGCCGCCGAGGCGACGACGGCGCCGACCCTGGCCACCGAGTAGCGGAGGCTGTTACGCGCCTGATCACCCGCAGCGATGCGCTCACGGTAGCGGAACAGGAGGAACACGATGTAGTCGGTGCCGACACCGAACATCACCACGAGCAGCAGCGGCGCGAGCTCGGGGCCGACCACAAAGCCGAACAAGTCCGCAATCCAGGCGGTGATGCCCTGCGCCATCTGATGGACGACGGCGATAACGACGATGGGCAGCGCCATGATGATGGGGCTGCGGAACACGATTCCGAGCAGCAGCAGGATCAGGATGACCGTGGCGATGCCGATCACCGTCTCGGCGCTGTTGAACGCGTTCGTGCTGTCCACGCTGATCGCGGCGTTGCCCGTGAGCCCGCCCTTGAGTCCGGATCCGGAAAGGAAGCTGTCCGTATGGTCTCTCACCTCAGGGACGGCGGCGTTCGGGCCCTGATCACCGGCCTGGCCGGAAAAGAGGACCTGAACGAGCTGGACCGTCTTGTCCTTGGACAGATAGGCCGACGAGGTCGTGACCGAGGTCACCGACCTGATGCGGTCGGCGGCGAGCGATGCCGCGAGCTTTGAGACTTTCTGCTGGTCAGCGCCGCTGAGCACACCGCCGCCTGTCCTGCTCACCGCGATCAGCCCGCTCGCCCCGGCCGAGGCGGGGAAATGGTTCTGGGCGGTGTCTTGGGCCTTGACCGACTGATAGGTGCTGGGCAGGAACGATGCGTTGTTGTTCGACGTGAACGTGGTCAGGTCGGGCGAGAAGACGATGACAAGCACCGCCGCAACCACCCAACCCGCGATCACGCTCCATGGATGCGCGGTCACCGATCTGCCGAGTGCTCCGAACACAGCTCCCCCAGCCGTTCGGTCTGCCGGATCGCGGCTGTTACCCGATCCGCGGGTATGCATCGGGCCCGAGGCGCTCAGCCACGTCGAAGATTGCCCAGATATCGATCGCGCTTCCCCGCACCCCGTCCGCGATGTCGATCTTCCACGCTTCTACCCACCGGCCGGCCCGCTCACGCTCCGGGTCAGGCCGCGCTCTCGGCCGGTCCCAGGATCTGTCGCGGCTTCGGGGTTGATGGCACCGACATAATCGTAGGAATAGTTTGCTCAGTTTGGGCACGCTTAACGGATGACAGGGCCTTCCCCTCCGGAGGTGTTCGGATGGCTGAGCAGATCGACAGCTGCCAGGCCGAGCGGAGCGACAGCCGAACGGCCGATTTAATCGAGGCCGCCCAGGCGCACTGGATTGCCGCCCTGACTGACTTAGGCGGACGTAACACCCTTCTGTACTTCAAGGACCGCCGGGCTGGCACGCTCGACTTGGCGGCGGCCGATCCCGCAGCGCTTGAGCGATTCCTGCGAACCGGGTCGATCCGGCTCACCCGTCTGTTCCACGACGTGGACATCAGGGCCGATGCGATCCGCCGCGTCCAGACCATCCACAGGAAAGCGCGGGAGCTGCTTGAGGAACGCGGCATCCGTGCGGGCTATCTCGCGACCGGGATCGCTCGCTGGGATGAGCTGTTTCTCGAACCGGCGGCCCCCGTCCTGCTGCGCGGTCTAACGATCACGCCCACTCGGGCGCGGCACGACGACTTCGATCTCACGCTCGATGACGCGAGCGAGGTCAACCCGGTGTTGCTGCACAAGCTGGCCAGCGTGTTCGGTGCGGCGACGGACAATCTCGCCGAAGAGCAGGGCGACCGCCTCTACAAGCTACTGTGCCGGGCGGCCGAAGCGGCCGAGGTTCCCGGTTTCGAGATAGTGGACCGGCAGGTGATCGGCACCTTCACCTACGCCAAGCTGCCCATGGTCAAGGACATGCAAGCGGCGGGCGAGCTGCTGTGCGACAGCGACGTGGTCGCGGCCATCGCGGGTGATCCTGAAACTCAGGAGCTGTTGTCCGCTGATGACGAGACCGACCCGCCGCTCGATTCGCCCGAGGAGGACTACTCCGTCCTCGATGCCGACTCGTCGCAGCGCAGCGCCATCGACGCGGTCCTTTCCGGGCGGAGCCTCGTGATCCATGGCCCACCGGGTACTGGCAAGAGCCAGACCATCGCCAACCTCATCGCGGCTCTGGTCGCGCGTGGAAGGAAGGTGCTGTTCGTCGCGGAAAAGCGCGCGGCGATCGACGCCGTGCTTTCCCGCCTGAAGGGCGTCGACCTGGGTGACCTGGTGCTCGACATCCACGAAGGAACCCGTGACCGGCTGCGCATCGCCCGCGACCTCGGCGACACTTTGGACCTGGCGCAGCAGACGACCGCCCCCGAGGACGGGGAGCTGCACCGTCGCCTGGTCGATCGGCAGCGGCGGCTCGCGCGGCACGTGACTACGTTGCACAAGGCGCACGAACCGTGGGGCGTGAGCCCGTTCGAGGTCCAGTCCGCGCTGCTCGGCATTCCAGGCCAGGCGCGCACCCCAGTGCGGCTGCCCTCGCCGGAGCGGATCAGCAGGGGCAGCGCCGACCGGATCAGAGACGAGCTGCGGGAGTTCGCCCACCTCGGCGGGTTCACGATCCGCCCGAAGAGCACGCCCTGGTTCGGGGCCAAGCTGCGCACCCCTGAACATGTCATGCAGGCCTGTGACCTGGCGGCGCGGCTCAGCTCCAACGGCTTGCCGATGCTCGCCGACCGCCTCGGCCGGGCGGGTGAGGAGACCGGCCTGCGGCGTCCAGGCGACTATGTTGAGTGCGCCGCGCGGGTACGGTTGTACGCCGCGATAGCTCAAACGCTGCGAACCCTCGCTCCCGAGGTGTACAGCTCCCAGCCCGGCGCGCTTGCGGCGGCTACCGGAGACGGCCGGGATCTTCGGTTTGGCGAGCGGCGTGCGCTCCGCAAGCAGGCCCGCTCGCTGTGGATCGCCAGCGGGAAGCCCTCCCGCGAGCAGCTGTGCGCGGCGCTGACGGAGGCTGCTGAGCAGCTGGCGGAGTGGGAGAGTATCCGGACGGACGACGGATTGCCCCGGCTGCCGGCCCGGCTCGCCGACCTGGCGAGCTTGTGTGCCGAGTGTGAGCAACAGCTCACCGCGCTCCGGGCGTACGTGCGGATCCCTGACGATGCCGAGCAACTGCTAGCCGCGCTGACCGCGGATCAGGACACGGCCTGGAAGCTGCCCAGGCTTTACGAGCTTGGTGCCCGGTTCGACGGGATGGGTCTCGGTCCGTTGCTTGACGAACTCGCCCGCCGTGAGGCGGGGCCCGATCTCGCCGCCGCGGCGTTCGACCACGCGTGGTACTCCTCGATCCTTGACCGAATCAGGGTCAGCGACCCCCTTTACGCCGCTCATCGCGGCGATGCGCTCGACGAGATCGCCAGCGATTTCCGGGTACGGGACGTCCAGCACTTGGCCGCCAACCGCACGCGGGTGCGCCGCGCCTGGGCCGAACGGCTGCGAGACGCACGGGACAGGCACCCGCTTCAGGCCAGAGTGATCCGCAAGCAGGCGGCGATACGACGCGGCCACCTCCCCCTTCGCCGCCTGCTGGACCAGACCAGCGACGTGCTTTTCGCGCTCAAGCCCTGCTGGGCAATGTCGCCCCTCATGGTCAGTCAGGTGCTGCCGGCGACCAGGCTGTTCGATGTGGTGATCTTTGACGAGGCCAGCCAGATCATCCCCGCCGACGCCATCCCATCGATCATGCGCGGCCACCAGATCGTCGTCTCGGGTGACGACAGGCAGCTTCCCCCAACTAACTTCTTCCGGCAGGTAGGCGACCCTAACGATGAGTCAGCCGAGGATGACGAGAGCCTTGTCTCGTTTGGTGCAGGCTTCGAGTCCGTGCTCGACGCGCTGCGCCCGCTGCTGCCAACGTGGCCACTCACTTGGCACTACCGCAGCCGTGATGAGCGCCTGGTGGCCTTCTCCAACACCCATATCTACGGTGGCGGCCTGACCACGTTCCCTGGCGTGTTCCGCGACGACTGCCTGCGCCACGTCGTGGTCGCGCAAGGTCGGGAGCCCGGCCAGGAGACGTCGGTCACCGCCGAGGTGCACAAGGTCGTTGAGCTGATCCTGGAGCACGCCCGGACCCGCCCGCAGGAGTCGCTTGGCGTGATAGCGCTGGGGATCAGGCACTCCGAGCGCATCGACACGACGCTGCGGGCGGCGCTGGCCGCTCACCCGGAGCTGGAGGAATTCTTCTCTGAAGAAGCTCCTGAGCCCTTCTTTGTCAAGAACCTGGAACGGGTACAGGGCGACGAGCGGGATGCGGTCATCCTGTCGATCGGGTACGGCAAGCACCCCGATGGGCGGATGCGCTATCAGTGGGGCCCGCTGCTTCGTGACGGCGGCGAACGCCGGCTGAACGTGGCCGCAACCCGGGCGAAGCACCGGCTAACCCTGGTCAGCTCCTTCTCGAGCCACGACGTCGACCCGGACCGGGTGACCAAGGCGGGTGCCAGACTGCTGGCCGACTACCTGGAATACGCCGGATCAGGGGGAACCGCCGTCGGCGCGTCAGGCGGGATGGAACTGAACCCATTCGAGGTCGACGTGCGCACCAGGCTCGCCGCGTGCGGAATCAAGGTCGTGCCCCAATACGGCGTGGGCGGCTACCGGGTCGACTTTGCCGCCACCCACCCAGACGAGCAAGATCGAATGGTTCTGGCCATCGAGGCCGACGGTGCGTCCTACCGGGAATCCGGCAGCGTCCGCGACCGCGACCGGCTGCGCGGCGAGCACCTGCAGCGTCTCGGCTGGAGCTTCCACCGGCTCTGGTCCACCAACTGGTTCCACAATCCCCAGGCCGAGATGGCCAAGCTGCGCAACGCTTACGAACGCGCCATCGCCGCAGCCGATCCGCCGCCCGCCCCACCGCATGAACCTGCCCGCGCCGAGGAGCCCACACCCGGCAAACCACCTCCCCCAGGCCACGACCTGGACCTCACCGGACCCTGACCGTTCGCTGGGACCACCTCCATCCCCGCACGGGCCGCCTAGGCCACGCGCCTCTCTGGCTGGGAAGACCGCGTTGGTGACCGGGGCGGCGTGCTGGGCATCCCCGGCGGCCCGTTGACACATTCCCGCCCATTAGGGAGCATTCAGGACATTGGCACCTGGCACGATCACAGCGCTGGCCAGGTTCGTCGGACGAAGGAGCGACAGCCAACCACAAGGAGCCCGACGGTGAACAGCAACGAGGCTTTAGCGTCGGCCCGGTTACGGCAGGGAACCGAGGAAAGCGGGGATGTGCGGCTGGCCATACATGGCGGCGACCCCGTTCGGACTACACCCTGGCCGACCTACGACAAGGGCGCCGTCTTCATCCATCGCGAGGACGAGGAGGCGGCTTTACGCGCCGTCCGCAGTCACCTCTATTTCCGCTACGACCACCGGGCCCAGCAGGAGACCGAATGCGGCCAGCTCGAGGAGGAGTTATGCCGCTATTTCGGAAGCAAGCATGCGCTCGCGGTATCGAGCGGCACGGCCGCGCTCGCGCTCGCCATCATGGCGGCGGGGATTCCGCCGGGCGCCCTGATCGCTTGTCCCGGATTCACCTTCGTCGCGACGCCCAGCGCCATCGTTCTCGCTGGATGCAAGCCACTCCTGGTGGATGTGGATGAGAACCTCCACCTGGACTTAGCCGATCTCCGTCGCCGCTGGACGCCCGATATCAAAGGGATCCTCGTGGTTCATATGCGCGGCTTCGCCGCCGACATCGAGGCGCTGATGCGGTTTGCCGCTGAGATGGGCGTGCCGGTGATCGAGGATGTCGTACCGGCCCTCGGCGCCGAGCTGAAGGGGCGCAAGCTTGGCACCTTCGGCCTCGCGGGTGCCTTCAGCACCCAGTCCGACAAGTCGCTCAACTGCGGCGAGGGCGGTTTCCTCGTCACCGACGACAGCGCGCTCTTCGCTCGCGCCGTCGTGCTTTCCGGCGCCTATGAAGGGCGCTTGCGGCGGCATTTCCCCCATGGCGAGCCGCCGATCGCCAGCGATCTCGACCTACCGCTGTTCAGCTTCCGCATGGACGAGATCCGCGCGGCTTTGCTGCGCGCCGAGTTAGCTCGCCTGCCCATCAGGCTGCAATGCTTCCACAGCAACTACGAATACGTGGCCGCCCAGCTCTCGGACATGACGGAGATCACGATCCGGCAGCCGGTAGCGCCCGACGCCTATCTCGGCGAGGCGTTCATCTTCCGCTTTCCTGGCGGGGATGCGAAATGGTTCGCTCACGCGCTGTGCCGCGAGGGCATCGACGCGCGCAACATCGGCTCGGACGGCGACAACAACGTGCGGGTCTTCTGGAACTGGCGGTTCATGTTTCCCGCCCTTGACGTCGCGGAGATCAAGGCACTGCTGCCCAGCACCACCCGTTACCTGGAGCAGGCGGTCGACATTCCGCTGTCCTCAACGCTTTCGGTGCAGGACTGCGATCACCTGGTCGAGGCAGTCCGCAAGGTGGCGGGCGCCATCGGATCGAGTGGTCACGGGCCGGAACCGATGCAGGCCGGTTCGAGCGGCGATCGCATGTGCACGCCCGGTGGCGGAGATGCCATCCCTGTGCCAGAGCCTGCGCCAGCCGTCGGGGTGACCGGCACGGCCCGGGTCACGCGGCAGCCATGAAGACCCTCGCGGAAAAGAGCGCGATGCCACGCCCGGCTCTCGTCGGGATCTTCGGAGGACTCTTTTGCGGCTACGTGGGCCTGACCTCGGTGATCCCGGTCCTGCCGAGCTTTGTCAGGGAAAGATTCGGTGGCAGCAACTTCGCGGTCGGGCTCGCCGTCACGGCGACGGCGCTCACAGCGTTGCTCATCCGGCCGGTTTCCGGTGGCCTGGCAGATCGATACGGCTATCGCCTCGTCATGCAGGTGGGCGCCCTGACAGTCGCTCTTGGCGGCGTGCTCTATTTCCTACCTTTCGGCTTGACCGGCCTCATCGCCGTCCGCCTGTTGCTCGGCATCGGCGAGGCGTCGCTGTTCACCGCGGGCGCCGTCTGGACTGTGTCGATTGCGCCGCACAGCCGCCGTGGGCAACTGATCGGGCTCTACGGCGTCAGCATGTGGGGCGGGATCTCGCTGGGAACCTTCCTGGGCGCGACGCTGCAGCACTTCGGCTACGGCGCGGTGTGGAGCTTCAGCGCCGCTGCCCCGTTCGTCGGCTTCCTGCTGATCAGCTCAGTCCCAGCGCTCATTCACTCCGCCGAGCGGTCGCGCGGAGGGCATAACTTGCTCATCCGTCCGGCGCTGCTACCCGGAGTGGCGCTCGCACTCGCCGCCGCCGGCTACGCCGGCCTCGCCGCGTTCGTGGTCCTCCTCCTCCGGGCCCGTGGTATCCATTCTGGCGTTTTCGTCCTCAGCGGCTACAGCGCGGTCTATGCAGGCACGCGACTGTTCATCGGCCATCTGCCAGATCAGCTGGGACCGCGCCGGGTCGCGGCGTGGTCAGGCATCGGTGAGGCCGTTGGCCTCCTGATCATCGCCATGGCGCCAAACCTGCCGGTCGCCGTGCTCGGCGGCCTTGTCATGGGAGTCGGATTCTCGCTGCTGCACCCGTCGCTCGCCCTGATGGTGATGAACCTCACGGACAAGTCCAAGCAGGGAGCTGCGATCGGCGCCTACACCTCTTTCTGGGATCTGGGCCTGGGCGTATGGGGGCCGGTGACCGGCGTCGTCGCGACCACTTTCGGCTACCCCGCCGTGTTCATCGTCGGCGCCGCTTGCGCGGCATCGGCCACGGCGGTGGCGCTGTCGGTCCGCCAGCCCGATGTGCAGTCAGCGACCGCGAGCTGAGTCGGGAGCCGACACGCAGTGGACGCATCCGCGCTGAAGATCCTCTGCCTCACCGGGTGGTGCCGTAACGGGAGCACCATTATTGGCAACATCCTTAATGAGATCCCGGGGTTCTTTCACGTTGGTGAACTCCACTTCCTGTGGAAGAACGCCGCGGGCCAGGGCGCGAACAGCTTGTGCGGCTGTGGCCAGGTGCTCACCGAATGTCCCCTGTGGTCGGAGATCCTCGCGCTCGGCAGGCCGGCCGGGGTTTCGGCAGCGGCTTACGCCGACGCCGTCATCCGCCGCCAGCGCTCCTGCGTCCGGACCCGGCATACCTGGCGCATCCTCAAGCGCGGGCTGCATTGTGCCGAGATCCGCGAGCACGCTGCGCTGATGACGCGGACCTACCACGCCATCGCCGAGCGCACGGGCGCGAGCGTCATAGTGGACACGACGAAGATCCCGGGCGAGGCGGCTCTGCTGCCGCACCTCGATGGGGGCACGCCCTATTACGTCCATCTCGTGCGCGACCCCCGAGCGGTCGCCTATTCGTGGCGCCAGCCGAAGCAGTACGTCTACGCCATGTCGTCCTCGATGAGCACCGCCTACTGGCACGGCTTCAACCTGGCCGCGCAGGCGATCACCCGGCGCTATCCGGAACGATCGCTCTTCCTGCGCTATGAGCAGTTCATCGCCGACCCGGCTGGAACGACGGATGCGCTGCTGCGACTCTGCCGAGCCGACCCCGCGGCCAATCCGATGCGGGGCCGGCTGATCGAGCTTCACACCAACCACACCGTCACCGGCAACCCGGATCGCTTCCTGACCGGCGTCACAATCGTGCGGGACCGGGACGATTCATGGCGGACCGGCCTTTCACTGTCGGCCAAGCTGGCGGCGACGGCGCTGTCATGGCCGCTTTTCTGGCGCTACGGCTATAGATATGGCGACACGCTGCTGGCCGGTTCGGCGGGAGCGGTGGCACCGCAAGTGACCGAAGAGCAATAGGGCTGCGCGTTAGGAGGGCCACGATTGGATCTGGGGCTTGAGAACAAGGTCGCCCTTGTGGCCGGCGCATCGAGCGGCCTCGGCCTTGCCGTGGCCAGGGAACTGGCCAGGGAGGGCGCACATGTTGCGGTCGGCGCGCGCGACAATGAGCGGCTGGCAGCGGCCGAACGCAACATCAAGGAGGTGGCGCGCGGTCGCGTCTATGCCGCGAGCGTTGACATCACGGACGTGGTGACCGCGCGCCGCTGGGTCGCCGAGGTGGCCGCGGACCTCGGCGCGCTCCACATCGTCTTCGTCAGCGGCGGCAGCCCGCCGATCGGCACAGCCTCGCAGTTCGCACTGGACGAGTACCAGGGGGCCATCGACAAGGTGCTCTTCCCGGCGGTGAACCTGGCTCTTGCCGCGCTGCCGCACCTGCGCTCCGCACGGTGGGGCCGGCTGCTGTTCGTTGCCTCGGAGACGGCGAGCGTCCCCATCCCCCCACTGGCGCTCTCCGGCGTGACGCGCGCCGCAATCGTGCGTTTCGCCCAGTCCCTCGCTTCGGAGCTGGGCCCCGACGGCATCACCGTCAACGTGCTCGCGCCGGGGGGAGCCCGCACCCCGCCGATGGAGCGGGCGGCGGCGAAGCTAGCCAACGGTGGCGACATCGAGACCCAGCTGCGCGCCATGGGTCATCACAACGCCCTGGGCCGCCTCGCCCGCCCGGACGAGGTCGCAGCCCTCGCGGCCTTCCTCGCCAGCGAGCGGGCCTCCTTTATCACCGGCGGCGTTCACCTGATCGACGGCGGCGCTAGCGTCATGGGGCCGGACCTGCCGCACCTCACAGCCGCGCGCAAGGACACCTACGCGTGACAACCACAAGATGCTTAACGGCTGCGCTCCGGCGGACCTGCCTGGTCCCGGCGACTCGCCCATTTCGGCGGGGGCCACCATCCGCGGCGCAGGGTTCCCCCGGCAGACACGAAAGAAACCCGTGATGTCAATGACCAGCCATGGCTACACCGAGAGGGACGTCGCAGATTTCTTCGACCAGACCGCTCAGACCTATCTGAGCTTCTGGGACAGCGAAGGCGTCCTTCACACGGGCTACTTCGAAGACGACGCTGACGAGGACTATCGCGCCGCTGCCGAACGGACGTCCGACATCCTGGCCGCCGACGCCAAGATCGATAGGTCATCTTATGTGCTCGACGTCGGCTGCGGCTGCGGCAACTTCCTGATACAGCTGGCCCAGCGGCTCGGCTGCCGCGGGGAAGGGCTCGATCTGAGCAATGAACGCATCAAGATTGCACAGCAGAAGCTCGTAGGCGAGGCCCGGCTCAACGTCGAGTTCCGCCACGGTTCGGCGACCCAGATGCCCTACGAATCCGAAACCTTCAGCCACGTCGCCAGCCAGGATGCGCTCTTTCTCGTCCCTGACAAACCGCGCAGCCATGCGGAGATCCACCGCGTTCTTCGTCCTGGCGGCGTCTTCGCCTTCTCCGACTTCCTTCAGCCCAGGACGGAAATAGGCGAGCGCGCCCGCAAGCACGTCTACGACCGGGTGAGATGGACCAGCGGCTATTCGCTCGCCGGTTATCAGAGGGCCCTGGAGAAGGTCGGGTTCGAAATCATCCTCGCCCGCAACCTTGAGCGCCATATCCGGCAGACCTACCGCGTGCTGGGCAGGATGGCGCGGGAGCGTGCTGCGACAACGTCGGACGCCGCAGCGCGGAACTGGATCCTCACCTTCGCCGAGTCGTGCATCGAGATCCAGGCGGCCATCGACCACGGCGAATTCGGCTGGGGAATGTTCGTTGCCCGCAAGCGAGGCAACGCCACTGTCTAGCGACGAAACGTCACGAGCGAGGAAGTAATGCAGCGGACAGACGAAGCGCAGCGGACGGATGGCATGAAGCGGACGATGGCGGATGTCGTCGCCGAGCGCAAGAAGGAGATGTCGCCGGGCCGGTTATTCGCCGAGGCCTGTGCCGCCAACGGACTTGACGCCTGCGTCGAGTACAAGGTGACGATCACTGATTCATTGACAAGCTTGCGGCGGAAACCGCGCTATCCGGCGCGCAACATGCTCAAGGTGGTCGACCTTTCCAAGGACCCACGGCAGTTCTACTGGCACGAGAGCCCGCCGCAGCCGGGCGATCCGGGCGTCAACGAGGCGGACCTGAGGCGTGAGGCGGCGAACCGCTTCCACAAATCACCGGTTCCGGAGCTGTATACCACCACTGCGTGGGTTCAGGTCCCACCGGACCTTTGGGGCGACACCGCGACCTTCGAGTCCTTTATCGACTATCGGCTGATCATCCGCCTCGCCACGGCCGAGAACCACACGATCATCCGCGGCAGGGGTGGGTTGCTGAATATTCCTGGGATCGCGCGCATGACGTCGAAGGGCCCATTCAGCTCGACGATCCTAGCGGCATGCAACGAGGTCGAGCAGATGGGGTGCACGGCTGACGGCCTGATCATCAATCCTGTCGACTACTACAGGTTTATGGGGAACAGCCGCCTGATGGCCGATGTCGAGCAGAACGGCGTCTTCATCGTGCGGACGCGGCTCGTCGATCCCGGGACCGCAATCGTCGGCGATTTCGGGCATGGCGCCCTGCTGTTCGACGCCGGACGCTCGGTGATCCGCTTCGCTGAGCCGCCGCCGGGGACCTTCGCGGAGCCCGGCATCGCGCTCATGGCCGAGATCTACGAGCGGGTCGTGCTCCACCTTCCTGCCAACTTTTTTGTCGTGAACCTGTAGCGGCCAGCACATGCCCACGTCGCTGCGCCCGTGCCGGGATTCCCGGCGGCCCGATCCTGACGTCCTGGTCATCGGGGGCGGCATCGTCGGCCTGTTCTGCGCTTACCATCTGCGCCGCGGTGGCAGCAGCGTCGCCGTGGTAGAGCGCGGACCAGTCGGCGGCGCCCAGTCCTGCTCCTCGGGAAACACCGGCTTCGTCGGCACCCAGGGCGCGGCGCCACTAGCCGAGCCCGGCGTGCCCGCGCAGGCGCTGCGCTGGCTCCTGAACCCGGAAAGCCCCTTCTACATCAAGCCACGCTGGGACGGCGAGCTACTGCGCTGGCTTTGGCATTTCCGCCGCGCCTGCAATGACCGCGCCGCGAAGGCCAGCTTCCGTGTGCTGCTCGACATGAAGAAACGGAGCCTGGACATCCTGCGGGAACTCTGCGCATCGGGAAGCCTCGCTTCCACCTTTACGGCACGAGGCATGCTGGTCGCCTTCAAGACATCGCAAGGATTCGAGAAGGCTTGCCGGTCCGTGCCGCAGATGGTCGCCAAGGGCGTACCGTTGCGAATCCTCGGCGCGGGGGACGTACGCGCGCTCGAGCCAGACGCTGAGTTCGCGATCTGCGGCGCCTTGTACAACGAGGAAGGCGCCTACCTGCATGTTCCCGGCTTCGTCGCCGAGTTCGCACGGACGCTCGAGGACATGGGGGTCGAGATACATGCACAAACCGAGGTTGTGGGCTTCCGGGTCACGGACCGCACGATCAAGCAGGTTCGGACCACGCGCGGCCATTTCAGGCCCGGCGAGATCGTCATCGCCGCCGGCGCATGGTCGGCGGAGTGCGCCCGCAAGCTGGATATCGGCCTGACGCTGCAGGCCGCCAAGGGCTACACCATCACGGTGAACGCGCCGCGCGGCGCGCCGCGGCGACCGATCCTGCTGAGCGAAGGGAAGGTTGCGCTGACCCCGCTCGGCGACCGTCTTCGCTTCGGCGGGACCCTGGAACTGTCGGGCCTGGACGGACGCGTCTCCCACAGGCGTTTGGACGGTATTCTCCGGACCGTCCAGGCTTACCTGCCTCGGCTCGACGGCAGCGAGCCGCTCGAGATCTGGAGCGGTTTTCGCCCGTGCACGCCGGACAGCCTTCCTTTCATGGGGCGCGCCGAAAAGTATCGCAACCTCTCCATCACATGTGGCCACGGCCATATCGGCATGGGTTTAGCACCAGTCAGCGGCAAGCTGATCGCTCAGATTGTGCTCGGCGAGCAACCCGATATGGACTCCACACCATTTCGCATTGGCCGCTATGGCCTGCGCGTACCTCGCTCGCTCCCGCGATCGGCTGCGGTGGACCGTAGGCACGTGCCGCAGCCGTGAATGGCGGAATATCCGAGGAGGGAAATGACATCTCCCGGCGGGAGGGAACAACCATGGCGAGCGGTGGGGAGCTAAGACGCGACGCGGCGATTGGCGTCCTCTGCCTTGAAACCTCGTTCACCAAGATCCCCGGGCATATCCGCAACCGGGCAACCTTCGATTTCCCCGTCTGCTACAAGGTCGTGAAGGGGGCGACGCCCGAGCGGGTGGTGAGTCAGGCGGATCCGCGCCTGCTCGGCCCGTTCATTCAAGCCGCCCGGGAGCTCGAAGCGGAAGGGATTGCGGCGATCACCAGCGGCTGCGGCTTCCTTGCCCTCTTCCAGAAAGAGCTGGCCGATGCGGTCGGGATTCCCCTCTATGCCTCGAGCCTGATCCAGCTACCCATGGTCCATCGCATGCTGCGCCCGGATCAGAAGGTCGGACTGCTTGTCGCCAGGAAACGCGCCCTCACCAGCCGCCATCTTGCGGCGATCGGCGGTGAGTCCGTTCCGGTCTGTGTCGCTGGGATGGAGGACCAGCCGGAGTTCCGCGAGGTCGTGCTCGAAGGCCGGCGGGTAGAACTCGATACCGACCGCCTGCAACGCGAGGTACTGAGCCAGGCCAAGCGGTTAGCGTGCGACAACCCCGATATGGGGGCAGTCGTCATCGAATGCACCGACCTTGTGCCGTTTGCGCACCTGATTCAGGCACTGACCAAGGTGCCGATCTTCGATATCGTGACGCTCACGGAGATGGTGTACCGAAGCCTGACCCGAGGGCCATGGCCCAGCACGTCAGCCCGGGCCGGCCAAACGGCCTGAACGCGGTCAAACCTCCTCGGCGCTCGAGGCGGCGGGGACGATCCGGAAGACGGGGAACTGATCGGCTATCCGCTCGAACTCCTCCAGTGCCGGGGGCGTGTGGCGCTGTACCGCCCACCCTCGTACTCAGCGACCACCACCGGGAAACGAAACGAGGTGAGGCGTTGGTCCCCAGCCCTCCACCAGTGCCAGGTGACGGGCAGCAAGGTCCCGAACGGCTGACGCTGGTGGGTCACAACTCGACCGCAATCGTCGTGCCTTCGTGCCCGCCGCGCTGGCAGCGGGCCATGGCATCCTGACAGTTGTGGGAGCAGTCCGTGTGTTGATCGTCGACGACCAGAAGCCCTTCCGTGCCGCCGCACGCAAGGTGGTCGAGATGACCGCCGGGTTCGAGGTCGTCGGCGAAGCCGAGACCGAAGAGGGCTCCGTCCGAAACGCCGCCGAGCTTGACCCGGACCTGGTCCTGATGGACGTCAACCTCGGTGGCGTCAGCGCACGGGAGGCGACCCGCCGGATCCTGAACTGGTCCGACCGGGTCGTGGTTTTCCTGCTGTCAACATACGAGGCGACGGAATACGCATCCTGGGCGGCCGGCTGCGGGGCAGCCGCCTATATCAGCAAGGCCGAGCTAGATCCCAGAAGCCTTGCCAAGGCGTGGGAGGAAGCCGCGCCGCGTCGGCCTGGGCGGGACACGTCGCGTCCGGCCTAGCTGGGACGGTCTT
>WNGE01003349.1_pt1 | contig 32898 bp, 29 predicted proteins | sample 5400651 | NCBI WGS metagenome assembly WNGE01 (sample SAMN13153370, study PRJNA577476) | soil metagenome | isolation source: 60 cm soil or saprolite under grassland replicate 2 | place: USA:California | collected 2016-06-15
CCGGGTCGTAGTGGCTGCCGTACTGGGTGCCCTCGAGCAACCCGGCGTTGTTCTCCTCGGTCAGGATCGCCAGCACGGAGTTGTCGACGGCGGCCTTCCATTGCGCGGCGGCGTGTGCGGGCTCGGCGGGGAAGTCGGCCGTCGCCGCCACCTCGGCGGTGCCCGTCGCGAGTGCGGTCAGCAGTTGCTGCCGGCCCGTCGGTGAAGCGCAACGGCGGGATGCCCAGCCGCGGTACGCCCGCGATTCCGCCGGCCTCCCCGTTCACGCTCGGCACCGGCGAGGTGGCCGCGGGCGGATCACCGTAGCCGTGCAGCATGCCGACCTCTTCGTCCGGCGTCATCAGGGCGACCAGACTCGCCAACTGCGGGCCGGTCAGCGTCCCCGACCCCCACGCCCCGGACGGAGCCTGGGCCTGCCCGCCCGGAGCGGCGCCGCCGACGAAGCCGGCTACGACGACGACCGCCAGCGCTGGCAGTGCAAGAACGCGGCGCAGAGACATGACGCCTCCTACGGGTGACGAGGCCGAGCCGGTGGACGATTGTTACGTTTCAATCACATCGGCGTTTAAGGACGTTACTCGTCGATACCACCAGGCAATAGGCGTTGTGCGGAAGTTGGCCGAACTTGGTCAGCCGCCGCTCACCGCGAAGACGGGCAGGGCGGGCGTGCGAGCTGCAGTCCCCACCGTGCAGAACGATCTCACTGCCGCGATGGCAATCCCGGCCGCGGTCACGGTGACACCGCCCGCGCCGAGGGACGGGCGCGGTGGCCGCGGAGGCGGCCATTGCGACGGCGGGCACGGCGGCGGAGACGACTGACCTCGTCGCGGGTCGGCTGAGGAATTTCGGCATCGACCTTGACGCCCGTCGCGGACCGCCAAACCCGTTGATTTAGAGACCGCGGATGCGCATGGACCGTACCGCCTGGTGCCCGGACTGCAGGCGTGGTGCGCAGAATGAACCGACCCCGGCGCGTTCACGTGCTTCAGGAGTAAGGCTCCCCGCATTCGTGCGGAGCCATGGCTGTGTTTGTCCGGGCCGAAAGGGCGGTACTTGCGATGAGTGCTCGGGGGTGGTTTGCGATCCGTGCAGCTTTGACGGTCGTCGTGTTGGCGGGTCTTGCGGTGGATGTCTATGTGCATTTCGACTTGGCGTCGAGCTACGCAGCGGTCAAGTCCAGCACGCTCAGCCAGGCCGACTTGTTCCGCGCCGAAGGCGTCGTCGCGCTGATTGCCGCTGTCGCGTTGCTGGTTCGCCCGCGTCGCTACACCGCAGGGTTTGCATTCTTGGTCGCCGCGGCCGGAACGGCGGCGGTGGTGGTCTACCGGTACGTGGACATCGGTGCGTTCGGTGCCTTCCCGAACATGTACGAAAACATCTGGTACACCGAGAAGACGCTGAGCGCCTGGGCCGAAGGGATCGCCGCGCTGGCAGCGCTGGCTCTGTTCATGGCCCTCCACGTCCAGACACGACGGACCACGGATGCGGCGGTCCCGCTCGATGCGAGCCGCGTGTAGGCCAGCGGCCGAACCGCCGGAAGCTTCTCGCTGAGGAGGCGCACCGGCACGCGACGACGGTGCGGTTAAATCGGCAGGTGCCGGAGGGTGAGGAGACCGTGTGGCGTGACGCGCACGCGTTCTGGCTGCGGGAGCCGGGCGTGGGCGAGATCCGGCCGGTCTCGGTTTCCGCGCCAGGCCCGGATGACGTCGCGGTGCGGACGCTGCGATCCGGCGTCAGCCGGGGCACGGAGACGCTGGTGTTCCGGGGCGGGGTGCCGCAGAGCCAGTACCTGCAGATGCGCGCGCCCTTCCAGGACGGTGACTTTCCGGGGCCCGTCAAGTACGGCTATCTCAACGTCGGCGTCGTCGAGCACGGACCGCCGCATCTTCGCGGGCGCACCGTCTTCTGCCTCTACCCGCACCAGACCGCATACGTCGTGCCGGCCCGTTCGGTGGTCGTCGTGCCGGACGACGTGCCGGCGGCGCGGGCGGTGCTGGCCGGCACCGTCGAGACCGCCGTGAACGCGCTCTGGGACGCCGCGCCGCTCGTCGGCGACCGGATCACCGTCGTCGGCGCCGGCATGGTCGGCTGCTGCGTGGCGCGTCTGCTCGCCCGGTTCCCGGGGGTGTGCGTGACGCTCGTCGACGTCGATCCGGGCCGGGCCGAGGTCGCGTCCGCGCTCGGCGCCGACTTCGCCGTGCCCGGCGACGCGACGCCCGGTCGCGACCTCGTCGTGCACACGAGCGCGACGTCCGCCGGCCTTCAGCACTCGCTCGACCTCCTCACCCCGGACGGTACGGTCGTCGACCTGAGCTGGTACGGCGACGCCGATGTCACCGTGTCGCTCGGCGGCGCCTTCCATTCCCGGCGACTCGGCATCAGGGCCAGCCAGGTCGGCGCCGTCGCGCCGGCGCGGCGCGCCACGCGGACGCCGGCCGATCGGCTCGCGCTCGCTCTGGAGTTGCTGCGCGATCCGGCGTTCGACGCCGTCGTCACCGGGAGTTCGCCGTTCGAGGAGCTGCCCGACGTCATGGACCGGCTCGCCGCCGGAACCCTGCCGGCGCTGTGCCACACGATCACCTACGGCGAAGGGTGACCGGCATGTTCAGCGTGACCGTCCGCGATCACATGATGATCGCGCACAGCTTCCGCGGTGCGGTGTTCGGACCCGCGCAACGCCTGCACGGCGCGACGTACGTCGTCGACGCGACGTTCCGGCGCGAAGCCCTCGACGCCGACAACGTCGTGGTCGACATCGGGCGGGCGGCCGAGCAGCTGCACGCCGTCGTCGGCGAGTTGAGCTACCGCAACCTCGACGACGAGGCGGCGTTCGCCGACATGAACACGTCCACCGAAGCACTTGCCCAGGTGATCGCCGACCGCCTCGCCGAGCGGGTGCACGCCGGCGACCTCGGCGACGCGGCGCGCGGACTGGGCGCGATCACGGTCACGCTGCACGAGTCGCACGTCGCCTGGGCCAGTTACGAACGGCCACTGTGAACGTCGTCGACGTCGTCGTCCCGGACGGGATCGACGATCCGGCGAGACCGAGCGGCGGGAACGCGTACGACCGCCGAGTCTGCCGGGGACTGGCCGAGGCGGGTTGGCGGGTGCGCGAACATGCCGTGCCGGGTTCGTGGCCCTGGCCGGATGCCGCCGCGGAGCAGTCACTGGACCGCGTGATCGCGGGGATCGCCGACGGCGGCGTCGTGCTGGTCGACGGGCTGGTCGCGTCCATGGTCCCGGCCGCACTGGTGCCGGCGGCGCGCCGCCTGTCGCTGGTCGTCCTCGTCCACATGCCGCTGGGAAACGCGAGCGCCGGCGCGAGCGCGCGCGAGGGCGCCGTGCTGTCGGCCGCCCGCGCCGTCGTCACGACGAGTTCGTGGACGCGCGCGCGGCTGATCGAGCGGTACACGCTGCCGCCCGAACGGGTGCACGTCGCCGAGCCCGGCGCCGATCCCGCCGCGGCGGCGCCCGGCACCGCCGGCGGGAGTGAACTGCTCTGCGTCGCGGCGGTCATCCCGGACAAGGGCCACGACCTGCTGCTCGCCGCGCTGGCGCCGATCGGGGACCTGCCGTGGCGCTGCGTCTGCGTGGGCACGCTCGACCGTGATCCGGCGTTCGTCGACCGGCTGCGCCGGCGGGCCGCGGCCGACGGGATCGGCGAGCGGCTCTGCTTCGCCGGCCCGTACCGGACCGCGCGGCTCGACCGGGCCTACGCCGCGGCGGACGCGCTCGTGCTCGCCTCGCGGGCCGAGACCTACGGCATGGTCGTCACCGAGGCGCTGGCCCGCGGGTTGCCGGTGATCGCGACCGCGGTCGGTGGGCTGCCGGATGCGCTCGGCCGAACGGCCGGCGGGCGCCGGCCCGGCCTGCTGGTCCCGTCCGGTGACCGGCGTGCCCTCACCGCAGCGCTGCGCGCTTGGCTGGGCGACGCGGGTCTTCGGCAACGGCTCAGGCAGGCCGCTGCGGAGCGCCGGCTCACGGTGCCCGGCTGGCCGGCGACCACGCGGCGCGTCGCGGACGTGCTGGCCGAGGCAGCGGCGTGACGACCTCGCCGGTTCAGGTGAGCCCGGCCTGGCTCGAGCTGCGCGAGCCGGCCGACGCGGCGGCGCGTGCCACCGACCTCGTCGACCAGGTGCGGCGGATGCTGCCGGCGGGTGCGCGCGTCATCCACGATCTCGGCTGCGGCACGGGCTCGATGGGACGCTGGCTGGCTCCACGGCTGTCCGGGCCGCAGCACTGGGTCATGCACGACCGCGACGCCGGCCTGCTCGCCCGCGCCCACGTGCCTGCCGCGGCGGGCGACGGATCGCTGGTGACCTTCGAGGCCAGGCAGCGCGACATCACCCGGCTCGATCACGGCGAGCTGGCCGGCGCGTCGCTGATCACCGCCTCGGCGTTGCTCGACATACTCAGCGCGGACGAGATCGCCCGGATCGTCGCCGCCTGCGTCGGCGCGGGCTGCCCGGCACTGCTGACCCTTTCTGTGAGCGGACGCGTCGAGCTGACGCCATCCGACCCGCTGGACGAGACGATCGCCGCTGCGTTCAACGCGCATCAGCGCCGCAGCGTCGATGGGCGCCGGCTGCTCGGCCCGGATGCCGTCGATGCCGCGGCCGACATGTTCGCGCGGCTCGGCGTCGACGTGCTCGTCCGGCCGAGTGCGTGGCGGCTCGATGAGGGGCACGCCGCCCTCGTCGCCGAGTGGTTCACCGGCTGGGTCGGTGCGGCGTGCGAGCAGCAGCCCGAATTGAGCGGCGCCGTTCGCGCCTATGTGTGGCGCCGCCGGGCAGATGCGGTGGGCGGCCATCAACGCGTGATCGTGCACCACGACGACCTGCTGGTACTGCCCAGATGAACGGACACCCCGTGGTCTGCGTGTTTGCACACGAGGACGTTGAACGAGCAGCAGCGGTCCAAGGAGGTCACTGGCCGCAATGAGCAGGACCGTGTGGGCGTGGGCGCGCCCGGTGGGTGGTGCGGCGATCCTGGCCGTCATCATCTGGCGCCTCGGCACCGGCCCGATCCTGGACGGGCTCCACACGATCAATGTCGGGTCGCTGGCGGCGGCCGGCGGCATCGCGATCGTGACGACGGTGTGCTGTGCCTGGCGATGGACCCTTGTCGCGCGCGGTCTCGGCGTCGGTCTGCCGGTGCCGACGGCGATCGCGGCGTACTACCGATCGCAGTTCCTCAACACGGCGTTGCCCGGCGGTGTGCTCGGCGACGTACACCGGGCCGTGCGCCACGGTCGCGATGTCGGCGATGTCGGGCGGGGTGTGCGCGCTGTCGCCTGGGAGCGCACCGCCGGGCAGGTTGTCCAGGCGGCGCTCACGCTGGCCGTGCTGCTGCTTCTCCCGTCGCCGGCGCGCCGGGCGATGCCGGTCGTCGTCGCGGTAATAGTCGTGGCCTTGCTCGGCGGCCTGTTCGCGGTCCGGATCCTGCCGCGCCATGGAGCGTCGCGATCGGCGCGAATCGTGCGCACAGCGGGTGACGACCTCCGCGACGGGCTGCTCGCGAGGCGGGCCCGCTGGGGCATCGTGCTCGCGTCCGCTGTGGCCCTTGCCGGCCACGTCGCCACGTTCCTGGTCGCTGCCCGGACGGCGGGATCTTCGGCATCTCTGGTACGGATGGTGCCACTGGCGATGCTCGTGCTGTTGGCTATGGGGGTGCCGGCAAATATCGGTGGATGGGGCCCGCGCGAGGGCGTGGCTGCGTGGATGTTCGGCGAGGCCGGGCTCGGCGCCGGCCAGGGCGTCGCGGTCGCAACCGTGTACGGCGTGCTGGTGCTCGCCGCCACCCTGCCCGGCGCCGCCGTGCTGCTCGGCGGGTGGTTGGGGCGCCGGCGGCGAATCGGCCCGCAGCCGAGCGCCCCGTACGCGACCGGTCTGGTCGCGTCACCGGGGTTGGTGCTGGCCGGCGTGGGCGACGAAGGCGCTGGCCGTGCCTGAACGTCCCTACACGCTGCTGAGTTGCAGCATGTCTATCGACGGCTATCTCGACAGCGCAACCGTGAGACGGCTGCCGCTCTCCAACGACGCCGACTTCGACCGGGTCGACGCGGTGCGCGCGACGTGCGACGCGATCCTTGTCGGCGCCGCCACAGTCCGCAACGACAACCCTCGGCTGCTCATCCGCTCGCAGGCGCGACGCGACGAGCGCCTGGCTCGCGGACTGCCGCCCTCGCCGATGAAGGTCACGGTGACCCGGCGTGGCCAGCTGGACCCGTGCTCGGACTTCTTCATGACCGGCGACAGCGAGAAGGTGGTGTACTGCGCGAGTCCGACGGTGCATGAGGCTCGCGCGCAGCTCCGTGCCGTGGCGACCGTCGTCGACGGCGGCGAGCCGGTGCAGATGCAGCGGATCAGCGAGGATCTCTACGCCCGCGGCGCGCGGCGGCTGATGGTCGAGGGCGGCGGGACGGTACACACCCAGTTCCTCACCGCCGACCTGGCCGACGAGCTGCACTTGGTCGTCGCCCCATTCTTCGTCGGCGACTCACGGGCCCGGCGCTTCGTCGGCGACGGCAGCTTCCCATGGAATGCGCGCCGCCGGGCAGCGCTCGCCGAGGTCCGCCAGATCGGTGACGTGGTGCTGCTGCGGTACGCGCTCTCGCTGCGGTTCTGTCCGAGCTGAATCCAGGAGGGCCCGATGCCGCGAGCTCTGCCGTCCGCGACGATCCGTGCTCAGTTGACGTTGCCGCTGCGCTTAGTCGACGGCTACGCCACGACCGCGCGCGTGTTCACGTTCGACGGACTCGTCGACGGTCGCGAGCATCTCGCAGTGGGCCTCGGCAACCGCGCGCGGGAGCCCGGATCGGGCGTACCTCCGGCGACGGTGCCCCTCGTGCGACTGCACAGCGAATGCCTCACCGGCGACGTTCTCGGCAGCCTGCGATGTGACTGCGGCCCGCAGATGCGCGAGGCGGTCGAGCGCATCGACGCAGCCGGCGGATACCTGCTTTACCTGCGCCAGGAAGGACGTGGCATCGGCCTGTACGCAAAGCTCGACGCGTACCAACTGCAGGACGGCGGCCTCGACACCTACGAGGCGAACCTCGCGCTCGGCCACGCCGAGGACGAACGCGATTACACAGTCGCCGCCCAGATGCTGCACGCCCTGGGACTGCCGGCCGTGGCGTTACTCAGCAACAACCCGGACAAGGCCATGCAGCTCACTCGGCTCGGCGTGACCGTGGCGGAGCACGTGCCGACGTTCGTGCACCGGTCCGCGGCGAATGCGGGTTATCTGGCAACGAAGGCACTGCGTGGAGCGCACACGCTCGACCTGCTACACGGTGGCTGGCCCTCCGGGCACGGCGGCCCCGCGCAACGGCCGATCGATCACGCCGTGTCGCTCGAACGCCCGCGTTGACGGCCGCGCGCCGCGTTGTCGTAGCTCACCGCTCGGGCGACCGGGCCGGCCGAATATCGCCGGGTTTACGGCCCAGAACGCGGCCGAGCCGGCCCTCACCGGGTCACCGCCGACAGGCCCGCGATGAACCGGACCGTCGCCTCTGCCGTATACAGCCGTACAAGGCGAAGACGACGGAGGCAGTGTGCGTGCGGTTGGAACGGGCCCGGTGACCGGTCTGCTCTGCCAGTTCGCCGTGACCGTCGGGCTCGCCGCTACCGTCGGGCTTGGTGCGCTCGGCTGGGTCGTCGGGATCAGCTACGGGGTGATCGCGAACCTGCTGTTGGCTTGGGGTCTCGCCCGCCACGGCGCCGACCGGCTGGGGCCGGCCGACCGCGTGACGCTCATCCGAGCCACGCTCGCCGGTGGCGTGACCGCGCTGGTCGCGGACTCGTTCAGCAGGCCCACACCGGTCACCGCACTGGTGGCGCTCACCATCATCGCGTTGGTCCTGGACGCGGTCGACGGCTGGGTTGCGCGCCGCACGATGACGACGTCGGCGCTCGGCGCGCGCTTCGACGGGGAGGTCGACGCGTTCCTGATCCTGGTGCTGAGTGTGTACGTCACGCACTCGACCGGCGGGTGGGTACTCGCCATCGGCATAGCTCGCTACGCCTTCCTCGCGGCCGGCTGGGTGCTGCCATGGATGGGCGGGACGCTGCCGCCGCGCTATTGGCGCAAGGTCGTCGCGGCGATCCAGGGCATCGCGCTGACGTTCGCGGTGCCGGCCGTCCTGCCCCGGTTCCTGGCGGACGCCGTACTTGCCGTTTCGCTGGCCCTGCTTGTGGAGTCGTTCGGTCGCGACGTGGTATGGCTGTGGCGCCGCCGGCACGTCGAGTCCGGCCGTGTCAGGGTCTCGGCCGGGAGCCCGGAACGAACCCGCGAGCGCGAGCACCACGTCGCACCGCTTCCGAGCAAGGTGGCCGTGAACTATCCGCGCGGAACCTCAACGCAAGCGGTGCGGCGTCACCGACCAGCCTGGCGGCAGCCGACGCTCGGGTGGCCAGCCGGGCACGAGCGTCGTCGCGCCGACACCGAGGTAGGCGATGGGTGAACGAGCCGGGATCGAGAGCCCACCGGATGCGCAGGCCGTCCGCGATCGCGCTGGGCAGCCAGACGCGGGCAGTCGCGGGGCGGCAGGGACGGGAGAACCGGGGATGCGGGGATTGCCGGTCTTCAAGCGCTTGCGCCGGCTCCTGACCCAGCAACGGCCAATGGTCGAGCAACCGTCGACTGGGGACCCCGGGGAGGTGTCTGCGGAGGATTCCTCGGCCGACGAAGTCCCGGAGTCTGCGGTCCACCGAACGCGGTTCCGCGCGGCGGTATCCATCGCGGTCACCGTCCTGGCCGGCCTGCTCGTGTGGTTCGCCCTCGTCGCCCCGAACGGCAGCGGCCGTCTCACGCCCATCGCGTTCGTCCGCATCCCGATCGAGGGACTGCTGGTCGTCGCCGTTCTCCTTCTGCTGCCGCAGCGGCCGAGACGGATCGTGGCAGTGGTCGTCGGAGCGCTGCTCGGGCCGCTGCTGATCCTGAAGGTGCTTGACATCGGCTTCGTCGCTGCCCTCGGCCGGCCGTTCAATCCGGTAATCGACTGGACCTACTTCGGATCGGCCAAAGGCGTTCTCAGTGACTCGATCGGGCGCCGCTCCGCGACGATCGCCGTCATCGCAGCCATGCTCGGCCTCGTCGCCGTACTCGTCTGCGTGCCCCTGGCGGTCCTACGCCTGACGCGGCTCGTCGAGCGGCACCGCAGCACGTCGATCCGAGTCGTCACAGCGCTCGGCGTCGTCTGGATCCTTTGCGCAGCGTCAGGCCTGCAGTTCGTGCGAGGCGCGCCCCTGGCCTCGTCGACCACGGCCAGGCTCGCGTACGAGCAGGCGCGCCAGATAGACACGAGCATCCGCGATGAGCAGCGGTTCGCGCAGCTCGCTACACACGATTCGCTCCGGAACACTCCGGCCAGCGGTCTACTGACGGGCCTGCGCGGCAAGGACGTTCTCGTTGTCTTCGTCGAGAGCTACGGACGTGTCGCGGTGCAGGATTCGGCCTTCTCGCCGCAGGTCGACGCCGTGTTGGACGCCGGAACCCGTGGACTCGGTGCGGCCGGGTTCTCCGCGAAGAGCGCATTCCTTACCTCACCGACGTTCGGCGGCATCAGCTGGCTGGCCCACTCCACCCTGCAGTCCGGCCTGTGGATCGACAACCAGCAGCGATACAACGATCTCGTGGGGAGCGACCGGTTCACCCTCAGCGACGCGTTCAAGCGTGGGGGCTGGCGGACGGTCAGCGATGTGCCGTCAGATGGCCGTGACTGGCCGCAGGGCACGTCGTTCTATCACTACGCCAAGCTCTACAACAGCACGAACGTCGGGTACCTCGGTCCGAAGTTCAGCTATGCCCACATGCCCGACCAGTACACCCTGTCGACCTTCCAACGCCTCGAGCTCGCGAAGACCCACCGCGCTCCGGTCATGGCTGAGATCGATCTCGTGTCAAGCCACACGCCATGGGCCCCGCTGCCGCGCATGGTTGACCCGAGCCAGGTCGGCGACGGGTCAGTCTTCGACGGCATGCCCCAGCAGGGCCAATCGCCGAGCGTCGTATGGCGTCACCCCAGCCAAGTGCAGGCCGCATACGGGCAGTCGATCCAATACTCGCTGAACGCCGTCTTCTCTTTCGTGGAGAACTCCCACGACAAGAATCTCGTGCTCGTCGTCCTCGGCGACCACCAGCCCGCCACGATCGTCACCGGTCATGGCGCGAGTCACGATGTGCCGATCTCGATCATCTCGCACGATCCAACCGTGCTGAGCCGGATCTCGCCGTGGGGTTGGCAGGACGGCATGCGGCCCAGCCGGAACGCCCCGATCTGGCCGATGGACGCCTTCCGCGACCGATTCCTCAACGCGTACGGCCCGCATCCGCCGACGGCTCCGGTGCCCTCCGATACTTCGCCGCAGCACTGACCGGCTGCGGCGGCGTGGGAGCTAGCTGCGATGCTGCCGGAACGGGATCTCGAAGACGGCCGCGAAGAGGCGCGCGAACACGATCGTCAGCGGCGCCGCCAGTACGACCGAGACGAGGAATGCCGGCGAGCAGCAGCACCTGGGTGATCGGCCTGGTCGCCGGGCCGGCCTGAACCGCTCGCACCGTGCCTCCGTGTCAGTGGGTACCTGGCGGAGTGACGTGGCCTCGTCCCTCGGCCTGGTCGCGTCGCCTACTACGTGGCCTAGTTATGTTGCGTAATACGGAAAACACCATGGTCCAGTTCATTCCGGAGCCGGTGGGAAGGTGCGGGCGAGGATCGTCAACTCTGTGCACGTGGAACAGCCATGAAGCAGGATGACCGCGCTCCGTTCGACCAGGCGCTGCAGCGGGCCCGCGTGTCGGCGTACGACCGTGGCGAGTTCGTCGAGCAGGAGAGCTTCATGCGCGCCGGCGAGATTCGGACGCTGGCGGCTCGGGCCGGCATCGCACCCGGGGTCCGCGTGCTGGACCTGTGCTGTGGGGTTGCCGGGCCGGGGCGGTTCATCACCCAGGTATTCGGTTGCACCTATCTGGGCGTGGACTTCAGCTCCAGCGCCATCGATATCGCGCGTGAACGCGCCGGCGAGCTTCCTTGTCGCTTCGAGGTCGCCCGGATTCCCCCGCTACCGCCTGGCCCGTTCGACGTGGTGCTCCTGTTGGAGACGATGCTGGCCTTTCCGGAAAAGGACACACTGCTCCAGGAGATATCGCGGGCGCTGACAACCGGCGGACGGTTCGCCTTCACGATGGAGGAGGGCGAGCCCCTCACCGGAGCAGAGCGAGCGAGCATGCCCGACGCCGACACGGTCTGGCTCACTGCGCTGCCGGAGATGCTCACCTGCCTGGAGCGGGTCGGGCTGGCTGTCCGCTGGCAGGAGGACCGCAGCCGGTACCACCGCGCTACGGCGGATTCGTTGATCGACGCATTTGCCGCCGACGCTACGGACATCGCCGCGCAGATCGGCCGCCAGGCGCTCGATGAGCTGCTGGCCGCCCACCGGCTCTGGAGCGACTGGCTGCGCGACGGACGGGTCCGCAAGATCGCTTTCGTCGCGGAGAAGACGGGGACGACGGGGACGACGGGGACGCCACGCACGACGGCCGCGGACGTCGCAGCTGACCGCGACGGTGTGCCGTGATCCCGCACATTCGGCTTGGCGGGTGCATGACTGGTCTATCGAGGCGAAGGCTGTGGCAGACCGTGGCCGCGACTTGTTGCCTGGTCTGGGTCGTGGCCTCGCTCGCCGGTGGGGCCGCGGCCAGCCGCGCGACTCCGCACTCGATCGGCGACCCGGAGCGCCCGTCGTTGCGGATGCTGCAGCTGAATCTGTGCAATAGCGGAATCGCCAGTTGCTATACAGGTCGGTCGGTGCGCGAGGCCGCCGAGGTGATCCGCGCGAAGCGACCGGACATCGTCACGCTCAACGAGATCTGTCGCAACGACCTGCCGCCGCTCCTCCAGGCGATGTCTGACATCAAGCGCGGCGGGGTCATCGCGTCGGCCTTCAAAGCCGCGGTGGACCACCGCACGGACAGCGCGTTCAGGTGCCGAAACGGCCAGCCCTACGGAATAGGCCTCGTTGCGCGGCTGCCGTCAACCGATCCATACCGCAGCTACGGCGACGTCTATCCGATCCAGGATCCGGGCGATCCCGAGCAGCGCGTGTGGCTCTGCGTGCACGCCATGGCCGGCTTCTATGCCTGCACCACGCACCTGGCCAGCACGATTAGGACTCTTGCGCTCGCCCAATGCGACTACCTGCTGCACACGGCCATCCCCGCCATGCGCAGGCAAGACGGGCAGGATCCCGTCATGGTCGGCGCAGACTTCAACCTCATGTTCGGCGGCACGCCCGATGCGCGCTCCTGCCTGACGCGCGGCTATCGGCACGCCGGCGACGGTGCCTGGCAGTACGTCGTCGCGACCCCCGAGTTCGCGGTGCGATCCAGCACGTCGATCAACATGCACGGCACGACCGACCACCCAGGTCTGCTCGTCGATCTCAGCGTCGGATAACTGTCTTCCGCACCTAGCGTGACCGCTATGGCTTCCATCGGATGTGTCACCTGTAATGGTGAGACCTATAAGAACGTGGTCAAGCTGACATTCTTCAAGGGGTTGTTGCTCGGCCGGCGGACCGGCGAGGGCTTCGCGGCGGTTTGGCCCGAGCGCGACGGGAGTTCGCCGACAAGTTCAACACCATGCCGAGGTACGTCGTATCGTTGACGCTGCGCGATCCGGAGTGGACCAACTCGACGGTGCTCTTCGGCGACGTGGTCGCCGAGGTCACGAACCTGAAGACGGAGCAGGACGGCGACATCGTCGTGCACGGCCGCGCCCAGTTCGTGCAGTCGCTGATCGAGAACGACCTCGTCGACGAGCTCCGGCTCATGGTCTTCCCGGTCGTGCTCGGCACCGGCAAGCGGCTGTTCGGCGAGACCACTGACAGCAAGGGGCTGCAGTTGTCGTCATCAACGGTGGTCGGTGACGGCGTGGCCATCCAGGTCTACACGCGCAGGTGAACCGGTAGAGATTTGGCGCCGTGCCCTCTGAACGGCGGGCCGTGGTCCTCATCGAGTGGCTGAAGGAGGAACAGCGAATGAAGACACCCTCGATCGTCTCCCCGTCTGAGTGGGATGAGGCCCGGGAGCGATTGCTGGTGAAGGAGAAGGAGCTCACCCGGGCGCGCGACGCGATGGCGGCCCAACGCCGGCGTATGCCATGGATGGCCGTGGAGAAGGACTACCGCTTCGAAGGGCCGAACGGGCCGGTAAGCCTGCTCGACCTATTCGAGGGCCGCCGCCAGCTGATCGTCTACCGCGCCTTCTACGGCCCGGACATCACTACCTACGCTGAGGGCGGCGCGTACCCGGAGCGGGCCTGCGTCGGCTGCTCGTTCGTCGCCGACCAGGTAGCGAATCCGGCGCACCTGAATGCCCGCGACACCTCGCTGGCGTTCGTGTCGCGGGCCCCGCAGGCGGACATCGAGCGCCTGAAGTCGCGGATGGGTTGGGAGTTGATCCCGTGGTACACGCTGACGGACGATTTTGACGCCGACTTCGGTGTGGACGAGTGGCACGGCACCAACGCCTTCATCCGCGACGGCGATCGCGTGTTTCGCACCTACTTCGTCAACAGCCGTGGCGATGAGGCGATGGGGAGCACTTGGAGCTATCTCGACATCACCGCGCTCGGTCGCCAGGAGGAGTGGGAGGACTCGCCGGAGGGCTATCCCCAGACCCCGCCATACCAGTGGTGGAATTACCACGATGCATACGGGCCGGGCGCCTCATCGCACACGTCGTAGGCGTGCCGCCTGAGCAGCCGCTGCGGCCCTTGGTGAGCGGAGCGGGTTCGTTGCCGCTGGCGCGCGCACGAGCACATGACAGCGAGGCACGCCGCCTTGGCCGATGTTGACCTGCGACGCGCCGGCGTGCAGCAGGCGGCGCACCTCGGCATGGTGGTCGTCGCCCGGAAACGGCGCCACGTTCGTGTCGTCCTCCGGCCAGATCCTGCGCGGGCCGTTGAGTCAGCCGCCGCCGACGCGTCATTACGCTGTCGGCGACGGTATGACGGCTGGAGTGGGCATGGGACTGAGCAAGGACGGGCTGGAACGGTTCGGCGCGGTCGCAGCCTCGCACATGGGCGAGGGCCGGGTGCCGGGGCTGGTCGCGCTGGTGGCACAGGGCGACGAGGTGCACGTCGAGGCGATCGGGACGCTCGCGGTCGGCGGGAGGCCGGTTGAGCGGGCGTCGCTGTTCCGGATCGCGTCGACGACGAAGCCGATCACGGCGGCCGCGACGCTGGCTCTGGTCGGCGAGGGCCTGCTCGAACTGGATGAGTCGGTCGACCGGCTACTGCCGGAGCTCGCGAACCGCCGGGTGCTGTGCCGGATGGACGGCTCGCTCGACGACACGGTTCCCGCCGCGGGTCCGGTGACGGTGCGGGGGTTGCTGACGTTCACGTTCGGGTTCGGGGTGGCCGTGGAGATGTTCATGGCACCCGAGCCGTGGCCGGTCGTCACGGCGGCGAACGAGGCCGGGCTCGCCACGATCGGCGCGCCGCAGCCGGACGCCTTCGTCGACCCTGAGACCTGGATCGCCAGGTTCGGCGAGCTGCCTTTACTGGCCCAGCCCGGTGAGCTGTGGCTCTACAACAGCGGCGCGCATGTGCTGAGCGTTCTTTGCGCCCGAGCCGTCGGGATGTCGTACGACGAGGTCCTGCGCACCCGGATCTTCGAGCCGCTCGGCATGCGCGACACCGGGTTCTACACCGAGGACGTCGAGCGGTTGGCGACGGCGTACCAGCCGACTGCGGACGGGGACGTGGTTTGGGATCCGCCAGACGGGCAGTGGAGCCGGCCGCCGGTGTTCCACGACGGGGCCGCCGGGCTGGTGTCGACGGTGGACGACTTGCTGGCGTTCGCGCGGATGCTGCTGCGTGGCGGCGATCAGGTGCTAACCGCGGACCAGGTGCGCGAGATGAGCCGCGATCACCTGACCGCGGAGCAGCGGGAGTTCGGCATGGCGTTCCTCGGCGGGCGCGGCTGGGGCCTCGGGACATCGGTGGTGCTGGACGGGCCATGGGCCGGCGCGATCGGCTGGGACGGTGGGCTCGGCACATCGTTCCTCGTGCATCCGGCGCGCGACCTCGCCGTGATCGTGTTAACCCAGCGGCTGTTCGAGACCGCCCAGGCGCCCGCTGTGCACACCGACCTGCAAGCTGCCGCCCTCGCCGCCGCCGAGTAACAGTCGCTGCCTCGGCTCCCAAGACTGATCAATCGGCGCGGATAACGCACGTTCGGGCGGCGCGTTGGTGGTGCGCGGGATCGGCGGTCATGGGCAGCAATGTCCAACTCTGCAGACATTCCGCTGCCGATCGCCGAATCCGGTGCGCGGCGTCCGGCCTGTCAGAGCGGCATGCGGGCGGTGTTCTACGCGCGGCTGGTGCGCTCGAACATGATCTTCCAGTCGAGCGATGCGCTTCGGTGGCTCCGTTGAACCGTTGCAGGCAAGGCACCGTTCAGTAAGTCAAGAGGAGGCTCGCATTCCGCGCAGAATGTCGCCGAATCTGGGCGCTGCAGCGGTTACGGCGGGGGAGCAACGGATGGCGGTATCGGTGGGGCTCGCGTTTACCCCGTTCGAGGACCGGGTTGAGGTGATTGAGCGGGCCGCGGTGTTGGCCGAGGAACGGGGACTTCAGTCGATCGGGGTCGCCGAGGCGATGACGCTTGCCGCGCCGATCGTGCTGGCCCGACTTGCCGAGCGCACCGAGCGGATCGGGTTGATGAGTGGCGTGCTGTCGGTGTGGGGTCGCACTCCCGCCACACTCGCACTTACCTCTGCCGAGCTGCAGCGGGTCTCGGGCGGACGGTTCGTCCTCGGCTTGGGCGCCAGCACTGCCCCGATCACTGAGGGCTTCCACGGCCAGCCGTGGCAGGCGCCGCTTCGGAAGCTGTCTGAGACCCTCGTCGCGGTCCGCACGCTGCTGGGCGGTGGGAGGCTCCCGGCGGTGCCGGACGGTGTGCGACCGCTGCGGCTGGGCTGCCCGCCGATGGTGCCCGTGCCGATCGCGCTGGCCGCGGTCACCGCGCCCAGCATCCGGTTGGCCGGTGTCCTGGCAGAGCAGTGGGTGCCGTTCCTGCTCCCGCCTGCGGCCCTGGACGCTGGGCGCGAACTCATGGCCGGCGCCGCAGCCGGCGCGGGCCGCGCCGACGCCGCCACGGTCACCGCCTCCGTGCCGCTTGCCCTCGCCCCGGATCGCGACGGCGCCGCACGCATCGCTGCCCGATGGCTGATCACCTATGCAACCCGGATGGGGCCGGTGTACCCGAGGATGCTGCGCGTGCACGGCTACCACCACGAACTGGACGCGCTCATCGACGCCAATCCCGACCCGCAAGACGCACGCCTGCCGGCCGCGGCTGAGCGGTTGGCGCGCGACGTGCTGCTCTATGGCACCTACGACGAGGCGCCCCAGCTGTGCCGGGCTTGGCTCGAACACGCTGACGCTCTCACCGTCGTCGCCCCCTTCGGCGTGCCCGCCGAGCAGATCGCCGACACGATCGAGGCGATCAGCCGCCGGTGACACAGCGCAGGTCTAGCGCGGACGCCAGCGTTTCCAGGTCGCCTCGGCGGCCGCGCGCTGTTTGCCGTCGAAGAGCAACTCCACCGCACAGGTCAGCTCCGCTTCGCTGACAGCGGTGAGCACCGCCCGCAGCTCCACCGGCTCATGCAACGGGGCCGGCCGCAGGAACCGCACGTCCAGTCTGGCGGTGACATGGGACAGGGCGGCACCCGGCAGCGGCAGCCAGCCCTGCTCGGACGCCTCGTACATCACCGCCGCCGCACTGTGGCAGTCCAGGACCGTCGAGATAATGCCGCCGTTGAGAAATCCGACGCCGTTGTCGTGCTCCGGCCACGGCTTGAACGTCGCCACGAACACACCGTCGCGCGCGTAGCTCTTCAACTGCAGCCCCTTCGGGTTGCTCGGCCCGCACCCGAAACAGGCCGCCTGCCGATACAGCCGCTCCTGAATGCTGATATCGCTCACAGAACTTAGGGAATCACAGCCGCGCCCGCTGACAGAGCGACTCCGCTGCGCGAGAACGATCGATCTAGCGCGACAGGCTCTGGAGAATCGCACCACGACCTCGTGCTCGACCACCTCTCGGCCAGGCCCGTCATACGCGCAGGCTTCCGGCTTGGGTTGGGCAGCATGCCGCAGCGGGCGCGGAGAGCGACGCTGATCGCGCCACGGCACGGTGGGGACAGAGCGGCGCTAACATGGATCGGGCCCCCGCAAGGTGGCACGCTCTCGGCTTGAAGACGCCCTCCCGTGTGCGGTCGTCTCACCGCCCATCGTCTGGTGGCTCACTGCGGCTGCAGTGGCGGTCCGGCCGGCCCCCGCGGTGTCGGTCTCGCCGCAGCTTCGGTGGGGGTCGGCGGTGTCGTGGAGTAGCCGCCCTGAGCTCGCCTGGCGACCATCCATCGTCAGACCGCGGGTATGTGCGCAGCATTCTCGCCCGGCCCACCGTGCCGAGCGTTCGGAGGAGGAGTCTGTGGATCGACCAGGCCGGCGTCAGGATGGCGCTCGCCGTACCGTTTCGCGGAAGCAGCGACGCGTCCGCCACCCCGAGGACGTCATCTCGGTGCTCGCCCGCGCCGCACGCGAGGTGCAAGCGGCTGTCGAGCGTTGCCGCGTGACGCCCGCCGTGCGCACGAAGTTCCAGGTCGTCGCACTGCTTGTGCGCGAGGAGCACGCTCGGGTCCAGGGGAAACAGGCCAGCAGCCAGACCCACCGGGCCGAGCAGATCAAACGCCTGGACGGGATCGCGACGATCCTCGCGAAAACCGCCGTACGTGACCCCGCGCTGCTCGCGCTCCTCGCGGAGGATGCCGTCGTCTCCGACGCGGCCAGGTCGCTCAAGCGGAACATGCTGAGGGCGGTGGGTATCGAGGCGACCCCCGAGGAGACCGCGCCGACGGAGCCCGCGGCTGCTTCCGCCGGCACCGAGCGTCGGGTCGTGCCCCAGTCGGTCGTCTCGCGACAGCTGGCCAACCCGTTCCTCGCCCCCGACTTCTCCTCCGCCCGGCCGAGCACGGTCGGTCCGCGCCGCCTGGCCGATTGGGAGCTGCTCAACCCGCTCCTGAGCTCATTCGAACGTGCCGGGGGCGGAGCCCCGGCGTGCATGGCCCTGCCGGCACCGGTGGCCCCTCTGCGCGTGCCGGGGAACCGGGAGCTGATGCCCCACCAGGTGCAGCTGGTCGCTGCTGCTGCGGCCGGCCACCGGACCTTCCTACTCGCCGACGAGCCGGGCCTGGGCAAGACGGCTCAGGCGCTGCTCGCCGCCCAGGCGGCGAACGCCTACCCGCTGCTGGTGGTCGTACCGAGCGTGGTCAAGACCAACTGGGCACGCGAGGCCGGCATGTGGACACCGAACCGCTCGACCACCGTGGTCCACGGCAACGGTGACACGGTCGATGGCTTCGCCGACATCGTCGTCGTCAACTACGAGGTGCTCGACCGCCACGTGGGGTGGTTCGGCGACTTCGGCTTCCGCGGCATGGTCGTCGACGAGGCGCACTTCATCAAGAACAAAACCTCCCAACGCTCGCAGCACGTCCTGGACCTCTCCGAACGCATCCGGTCCCGTATTGCGCGCCCTTTGCTCATGGCCCTCACCGGCACCCCGCTGATCAACGACATCGAGGACTTCCGTGCTATCTGGCAGTTCCTTGGCTGGATCGACGAGACCGAGCCGCTCGCCGAGCTGATGGACTCCCTCGAGGAGACCGGCCTGACCCCCGCGGACCCGGGGTTCTACTCCGCCGCTCGCGCGTGCGTGATCGACCTCGGCATCGTCCGTCGCCGCAAGGTCGATGTCGCTGCCGACATCCCCGCCCGTCGCACTGCCGACCTGCCCGTCGAACTCGATGAGAAGGTCGGCCGGTCGATCCGGGCCGCCGAGCGCGATCTCGCTCGCCGGCTGAGAACGTGTTCAGCATGATGCGACGCATCGGCCAGGCGAAAGCAGGCCTCGCCGCCGACTATGCGACACAGCTCGCGCGGAGCGCGGGCAAAGTCGTCTTCTTCGCCAAGCACGTCGACGTCATGGACGTCGCAGAGGAGGCCTTCGCCAGGCAGGGGATGCGCTTCTCGTCGATCCGGGGCGACCAGACGCCGGCGTCGCGGCAGAAGAACATCGACGCCTTCATGAACGATCCGGATGTCGCCATCGCGGTCTGCTCCCTGACGGCGGCCGGCGTCGGTCTCAATCTGCAGGTCGCCTCGAACATCGTGCTGGCCGAGCTGTCCTGGACCGACGCGGAGCAGACACAGGCCATCGACCGCAGCCACCGCATCGGTCAGACCGAACCCGTCACCGCGTGGCGCATCATCGCAGCGCAGACCATCGACAGCAGGATCGCTGAGTTGATCGACCGCAAGGCCGGGCTCGCCGCCAGAGCGCTGGACGGCTCGGATGAGGAGGTGTGGTCATCAGCCGACGTCCAGCAGGAGGCGCTGATCGCACTGTTGACGGACGCGCTGTCCGCTATGCCGCAGGAGCGGACCGTCTCACACGGCGGCCACTGACCCAGGCGCCTCACGGCCCGAGCGCGGGCTGAAGCACGAAGAGCCGCCAAAGATCAGTCTGCGCACCGTAGCCGCCCCCCGGACGTGCTCGATAACGGGGATCCCAGAGTGTCAGGTAACAGGCAGTCGTGCCCAGGTTGATCAGCTTCCCGGCTTAGGGTGACGCGTCCGAGTACAGGAAGTGCCAACCCGTCCAGTTGCCGCCGACTGGTTTGAGGTTTGCCCATAGGTGCTGGTCGGGGCCGACGGCGATCACCTCGGTGCCCCACGGGACCGAGTTCGGGAATGAGGTTTCGACTTGGGGCACGGCTGCGGCAGGTCCGGAGGTCAGCGAGCCGCCGAGGTAGGTCCAGCTGCTCCAACTGCTGCCGGTGAAGTGACGGGTGTAGAGCGCGTTGTCTGTGCCGCGCATGAACAGGTCGATGGTGCCCGCCTGCGCCGAGGAGGCGGCCGGGTTGCTGTTGGTCTGGCCACCCACCGATGCCCAACTGCTCCAGGTAGCGCCGCAGTTCCTGCTGTGTTTCCAGTACACGTGGTTGTCGGTGCCGCGGAAGAAGACGGCTTGCTGGCCGTTGCCGTAGACGACCGCACCGGGTTGGGTGCCAGTGCCGACCGAACCGCCGAGGGACTGCCAGCTGCCCCACGCGAGGCTCGTGGTGCTCTTGACCTTGCGGTAGACCGCGCCGTTGCCTCCGCGGACGAAGACGGCCAGGGCGCAGCCGCGCGCCGCGGGTAGAGCCGTCGGCGCCGAGGTGGCGTAGCCGCCCAGGTCGTACCAGGTACCGCCGATCAGCGCCGAGTCCCACCAGGTGTGATTGGTCGCGCGGCGGGTGAACAGGCCCTCGTCCCCGAAGTCCAGGTCAGGATCGAGCGCGGGCGCCGCGGTAGTGCCGCCAGACGGGGTGAACGCCTGGGCCCGGCCCCAGCAGTTCGGGCACGGGCCGAAGGATCGCAGCCATTCCAGCCTGCCGTCCGCGCGCCGGTAGATCAGCGTGGCGGTCTGGTCGTACCGGGTGCCGAAAGCCGGGGTTGCGCCCGGCCAAGACTTCGGGGTGCTGGCCAGCACCTCCACGCCGACCGTCTCCCAGTTCGGTTCGGTCGGGTAGCTGTACGTGCTCTGCTCCTGCGCATCGGTCCACACCGAGGCAGGATCGGCCGGGTTCACGGCGACGGCGGAGTACCCGCCCCAATCCGGCCCTTCGTACGGGAGCTGTGACCCGTCGTCGTAGAGGAAGCCGGAGACGCCAGTGAACGGCGGACGTTCGGCCAGCAACGCGAGCGTCGGGTAGATGTGCGCGTTCGACTCCGATGCCGCGATGACCACGTCGCCGTAGCCGTCGGTCGCCACCGCCGGGGCGAAGTAGTCCATGCTCGCGTCGCCGATGTCGAAGTCGTGGGCCACGCTCGGCGTGGCTGGCGGATCCGGGGCAGTGAAGCTGAGCAGCCGCAGACAGGAGCGCGGCGTCGCCGAGCCGGACGGCGTACAGCCGTCCACCGCCGTCGTCCACAGCGTGCCCGAGCGCCACATCGCCGTGATGAAGCGTGGCGGTGGTATCGGGATCGTCCCGCCAGGTTCCACGGGCGCCGGCGAGGCCACGATCGGGGTGATCGGCAGCGAGTAGCTCTTGGTGGTCACGTTGCCCTGATCCGGGGTGCCGCTCAGCGCCACCAGCGTGACCTGCGTCTGCTGATCGGCGACCAGCCACAGCGTGTTCGACGCGGTCACGGTGATTGCCGGGGCCAGCTCCGCGGGCAACTGGGCGCCGGTGAGCGTCACCTGGTGAACCACGCCTGTGCTGACCAGATCAGCCTTCTGGATCACCTTGATCTCACCCGAGCCGGACCCGTCGCCGAGCGGTCGGGCAGTGAAGGCCACCACCACCTTGTCGCTGTCCGCAGCGATAATCGGCTGGTCGTACCGGACAGTCGTCGAGATCGCTGTCAGCGGTTTCGGTGTCCAGGTCACGGCGTCGGCGGAGTAGGCCAACCAGACCCGGCTTGCCACCGCCGCCCCGGTGGAATCCAGGTCCACCTCCGAAGCGGACAGGAAGAATCGGTGCACCGCTGGGTCGTAGACCACGTGCGGCTGAACAACCTCATCGGTCGTCGGAACGCCGAACAGACTGTGCAGATCCACGTCCGCGACGCCATCGCCCGAGGCCGGGCCGTTGGAGATGACTTGAACATTCACGTCGCTATTCGTTGCCAACACGAACCGGGTAGGACTCACCGCCAACGACGGATCCGCGGTCATGGCCCCCGGATAGCGGTTGTGAAAGAAGAAGTAACCCGTGCTTGGGAACCAGGCACCTTCCAGCAATCGAACGCTTCCCTGAGCAGCGTGAACAATGGGAGAAGTCGTAGCCAGAGCCGCCTTCTCGAGAGCCGGACCGGCCCCGGGCCCCGTCAGCGCGGACGCCTCGGACTGGATCACAGCGGGCACAGACAGCAGGACCGCCGACAACAGCGAACGCACCAACCGTCCCCGCACGACAACCACCGCCGAACGCTGTACCGGTCCACCCGAGCAGAACGCGCGCCACCGGCGCCGTGCCAGCACGACCGTAGCTCCAACTAGGCGCCGACAACAGGCCGGAGACGCGGTTGTCTGCGAGCCGACCGAGGGGGAGCAGGTGCCGGCTAGAGGTGCTGCAGCGTGGCGGCCAGCCCGGTCAGGTTGGGGAGCACGGCGCCGGCGATCGACGCATCGAGGGTCTGACCCCGGCGATTGATCCACACGCTCGGAATGCCCAGCTCGTGCGCCGGGACGATGTCGTGGAAATGGCTCTGGGCCACGTGGATCCAGCGCTCGCTGCCCGCCTCGAACGCGTCCCGGAAGCGGGTGAAGTGGTCGTGCGCCGGCTTGTACACGCCGACGTCCTCGGCGGTGATCACGACATCGATCGGTACGCGCAGCCGCCGCTGGCTGTGTCCGATGATGTCGCGGTCGCAGTTCGTCAGGAGGGCGAGCTGCCAGCCGGCGGCGCGCAGCTCAGCAAGCGCCGTGCGAGTGTCGGGGAACACCGGCCAGTACGCGATCGTGTCGGCGAGCACCGTGGCGTCGTCGGCGAGCAGTTCCAGATCAAGCTCGGCGGCGGCCCGGCCTAGCGTCTCGGCGAGCACGTCCCGGTAGCGACGGTCCGGCTTCTCGGCCTGCACGGCGGCCTCGTGCCGGTCGTAGGCGGCGAGCACGTCCTGGCCGCGGCTGGGCCACAGCAGCTCCGCGGACGACGCGATGCCGTTGCGCCAGTCGATCAGGGTGCCGAAACAGTCGAAGGTTGCCCAGCGCGTCATACGCCCATCCTCGCTGATCGCAGCCGAACCTCGATCGACGCTGTCCGGATTGAGCGTGCCCCGATACCTGCTCATCCTCATCGGTGGCTCGTCACCGGACGCCATCAGGCTGGCCCGCCGGGACCAGCTTGCGCACAGGCCTCGCCTAGTCCGAGCAACCGGTCTTGGGTGGTCGCGCTGGCCGATGTCCGGCCGCGGCCGCCTGCATATAGGAGTGTCTGCCGCCGCAGGCCGGATTAATATCGCCGGATGCGCGACGAGCCGTTCGTCCCGGAAGACTTCGCGGTACCCGCCGGGCTCATAGCCGGGGAATTCCGGCTAGCCCCGCTCGGGCCCCAGCACAACGAGGCCGATTACGCCGCTTGGACGGCCAGCATTGACCACATCCGGGCGACGCCGGGGTTCCCTGATGGCAGCTGGCCACGCGAGATGTCCCTGAACGAGAATCTCCGCGACCTGGAGCGGCACGCACAAGATTTCGCCGAGCGCCGCGGGTTCACCTACACCGTGCTCAGCACCGGCACCGGGGACGTCATCGGCTGCGTGTACATCTACCCGCCTAGCGGCCACGAGCCTGGCGGCGGCGCCGAGGGCCGACGGCACGCGTCCGTCCAATCATGGGTACGCGCCGACTGCGCCGCGCTCGACCGGGTCCTCCACGACGCGGTCCTCGCGTGGGTGGAACGCGACTGGCCATTTGATTCGATCGAGTACGCTCCGCGGACCTGACCCGCGCCCGTCGCCGCACTCGCTTCCCACGCGTGCCCGGGCGGCGGTCCTCGCCGGCAGGGCCTAGAGCTACGGCATTGTCGAGTGGAAGTTGTATGTCCCGGACCCGACGCGCAGTTGCAGGCAGGAGCCCTGCATTCCGATCACGGTCACCCCGCTGGCATCGCCGATCGGGTCTCCGCTCTCTGTCACCGACTCGGCGTTGGTCGCTGGGACGCACACCGATGCCTGCGAGCCGACGGGGACCTGGACCGTGAGAGCAAGGCTCGTCCCAGAGCGGGTCCAGTCCGAGCTCACCCGCCCCAAAGGCGTCGTCTCGTAGCCCGACGCGGAGGTGAGGTCCCCAACCGGGTTCGGCTTGATCGAGACCGTACGGAAGGCGGGTGAGGTGGCCTCGATCCCGGCGACGCCCGAGAACAGCCAGTCATCCACGGTTCCCATGAAGGCATGGTCACGTGAGCGGGCCGAGTTGCACGTCGCGTCCTCCCACGACTCCCACATGGTGGTGGCGCCGCACTGGAGGAACCATTGCCCCCAGCCAGGAGCGGTTGGGTTGGTGGCGACCTTGTAGGCGAGGTCACCGTAACCAGCGTCCGTCAGCATCGGAAGGATGTACTTCGATCCGTTCGCGCCGGTGGACAGGTGGTTGCCTTGCGCGGTCACGTTCGCGGCGAGGCCGTCCGCGATCGCCGGCCCGTCGCCGTCCGGAGCAAGGCCGAACGCGAGGCCGAACACGTTGGCCGTCTGGTCGTAGGCGGTGGAGGTGATGGGGCCGCTCGGCCCGCCCGTCGCGTGCGAGACCAGCCCGAGCGGGTCGCGGTAGGCATGGCCTGCGGAGTCGTAGAACTCGTTGTTGACCGCCGTGCGGATGGTCGCCGCGAGACTGCTGTACTTGCTCTCGCCGGAGGAGTTGCCGATCGCGCCGGCCATGATGGCCAGGTCCTTGGCCTCGCGGTAGAGGAACATGCTGCCGAGCATTTCGCTTGACGGCGGGTTGCCGTTGCTGGGCACCACCCAGTCGCCCCACGTCTGTCCCTGGTAGATGTAGCCGGCCGGCGCGATCTGGTTAGCCAGGTCATCCACGTATGCCGCCATGTGGCTGTAGTCGCGGCTAATCACGGCGAGGTCGTCGTACTGCTGGAACATTCCGTATTCGATCAGCAGGAACGAGCCGCCCCACAGCGGGTCGACGTTGTCGCTGCCCGGGGACGCCGGCACGAGCCAGCCGATGTTGCCGGCCGGATCCTGCATATCGTCGAAGTTCTGCATCATGTGGTCGTAGTAGGCCGCCGCATCGAAGTTCGCCATCTCCGAGGTGGCGAAGTCGCCGTTGTCGTTGGTCCAGCCCCCCTTCTCATACACCGGCGTATCGCTGCCATAGGAGTACTGGTTGTTGAGGATCGTGTTCCGCATCGCGAGATGCATGCGGTTCAGCAGGTCGCTCGAGCTGTTGAAGTCGCCCGCCGTGGCCAATGCGGTGTGTACCACGACTCCAGTGGCCGACGGGATGTTCGGAGGTGTGGTGCCGGGTGAGGTCGAGACTTGTACGTATCGGTAGCCCTTCCAGCCGTACTTCGGCTCGTACGTCTCCGGTGTCCCTCCCTTGAGGATGTAGGTGTCCGTCTGGTTGCCGCCGCCCTCGCTCTGGACCGTTCCGTCCGGATTGAGCTGCTCGGAGTACTTGATCTGTACCTGGCTGCCAGCAGCGCCCTGCAGCGTGACGCGTGCCCACCCGGAGGTGATGAGCCCGAAGTCGTAGACCTTCGACGGGCCGGGTGGGGACTGGATGTTGGTGCCCCATGGCCCGCCGCCGAACGGGGCCTGAACTATCGCGGCGGGCCACGACGAGTCGTCGAAGCCGACCGTGTTCCAGCCGGCGGGCGGCGAAGCGGGCGTCCCGGCAAGAGCCTTCCACGTCCCGTCGGTCACGATCCGCGTCGTGTCGAGTTGCGCGACGGCGATGACACTGGCTGGACTGGTGTCGAGCGCGATGCCCTCGATCGCGATCACGTTCGTGCCGGGAACGAGCAGTGACTTTATGTCGTTGACCTGCGATGTCTGCCACTCGTTGGTCACGGTGCCCGGAGCACTCGAGACCAGCGTTCCGTTCACGTAGGTGTTGTGGCCGTCGTCGGCGTTGACGCGCAGTACCGCGCTCGAGATGGCCGACGGATCCGCGACCGTGAACGTCCTGCGCATGAAGATATTTCCCTGCGGTGCACTGTTGCTCGCGCCCGTCGTGTTCCAGATCCAGTCAGCGGTCGGCGTTCCGGTGTACGACGGGACGGGCACATTGACGCCGGGCAGATCGGTGACCTTAACCGGATTGATCGTCGCGGTCCTCTCGATCGGCGGGATCAACTGCGCGCGAAGCACTCCGGCAGGCGCTGTCAAGGCGTGCAGGTTGGTGCCCCACGGCCCGATGCCGAACGGGCCCTGCGCTATCGCCGCGGGCCATGACGAGTCGTCGAAGCCGATCGTGTTCCAGCCGGCGGGCGGCGAAGCGGGTGTCCCGGCAAGAGCCTTCCAGCTCCCGTCGGTCACGATCCGCGTCGTGTCGAGTTGCGCGACGGCGATGACACTGCTCGCGTTGGGCGCCGCCGAGATGCCCGCCATGGCGATCACATTCGGTCCCGGCACGAGCAGTGACTTGATGTCGCTGACCTGCGACGTCTGCCACCCGTTCTCAACGGTGGCCGGCGAACTCGAGACCAGCGTTCCGTTGACGTAGGTCAGGTGGCCGTCATCCGCATTCACGCGCAGCACTGCGTTGGAGATGGACGACGGATCAGCGACCGTGAACGTCCTCCGCATGTAGATCGTCCCCACGGCTGTGCTGTTGGTTGCACCTGTCGTGTTCCAGATCCAGTTCGCGGTGGGCGTTCCGGTGTAGGAGGGGACAGGCTCGTCCGCACCGGGTAGCACCGCAGCATTGGCCCAGCCGCTGTCGTTGTAGCCGGCTCCCGTCCAACCTGGTTTCTCCAGGCGAGCGTCATATGTTTCAACCGCCGGCGAGTTAGCCGTCGTGGGTCCGGTCGAGACCTTCCATGAAGCATCACTCACTACTCGCTTCGAGGTGCCGTCGGCGTACCACACATCGAGTTCGAGCTTCAGCGTGGGTTGGCCGGGCTGCCAGGGCTCGCCACTGGCCGGATAGTCGTCTGCTCCGCCGGCGTAGAAGCCGTTGCCCAGACTTACTGCGATCGCATCGCTCCCGGCGTGCACCAGATGCGTGGCGTCGTAGGTGGTGTAGTCCACTGTCTTGTTGTACGTGGTGAACGCCGTGTCGAGCACGTGATCGCTGACGGGATGCCCGTTGACGAATAGGTATGGGTAGCTGAGCCCTGCGACGTACAGGCGCGCCCTGGTGATCACCCCGCTATCCAGCGCGAAGCCCTTACGCAGCAGCAGCTCTGATCCACTCGACGGAGTTTGACTTCCGATCCAGCTGCCCTGGAACTGACTCGGATCGAGGAACGCGGTCTCGAACGACGCGGCTGGTTGGCTCCACGGGGAAGCATTCCCGTGGTTGTCCCACACCCGGACGTGCCAGTAGTACTGGGTTTGGGACGCAAGTGCCGGACCACCGTAAGGGACGTCGAACGACTGCCCAGAGTTCACGATGCCCGAGTCCCACACCAGGTTCGGGCCGCTGTCCAGGCTGCTGTTGTCCTTCGCGACTCGGATCTCGTACTTGCTCTGGGAGATCCCGCGCGCCGCCGAGGTGATGACCCAGCCAAGCTGCGGATGGCTGGTGTCGATACCGAGCGGGTTGGTCATGTGCTCGGTGGTCAACGAGCCGACCAGCAGCGGCGGCGGGCCCGCAGCACTCGCTGCCAGCGCGGAAATGTCCACGGCGAACCAGCCGATCAGTGCCGCTACCGTCGTCAGCGCCAGAGCCGACCATCGTGGGGCTGGACGCCGACTCATCCGAAGCAGGGACATCGCAGCCTCCCAGGCGCGCACCAGTTGAATCGTTTCGGACCCTTACAGGCTTGGCCAGCCGCCGCAACGAAATGACCGAATGCGGCCACGCGCGATTTCGCAGGAGCGCCCCAGTGGCGTTTCCCGGCGCGATGCCGGTGGCTGACGGACCGACATTGCTCGGCGACCCCGAGCGTCCCCGGGCCGTGATGCCACGCCGCAACCAGTGTGGCTCAATGGCAATGCCATGCCCCGTGCACGAACGCCAGCTGCGTTCATTCGCGGTGCCCGTCGCGGCCTCCGAACGCGCACCGAGCGGCGTTACACGATCTCGCGCTGGCGCCTATTGATCCATCGGCGCGTCTCGGGACACTGCCGAGGGACGCGCGTATCGACGGATATCGTGTGCGCCGAGCCGGCTGGCTTCCGAAGGTGCGGCACCGCTGGCGTAGAGGTCCGAACCCGGCGCCGCGGGCTGAACCGAACACGGCAGTTATTGCCGGGTGGTAGCCCGTGTCAGACCTGACGTCGTGCGGGGGCTTCCGCCGCCGCCAGAGAACACGGTCTTCGACGAGACAAGGGCGGCGCGGTGGCCGCGCTGAGATTGTTCTTGACCTTGACGCAGGGTCAGGGCTGCAAGCTGTTCTCATGACGACAACACACGCCATCCAGATCGCCGGACTGACCAAGTCCTACGGCGACCACTCGGTGCTGCGCAGCGTGGACTTCGATGTGGCGCGGGGCAGCATCTTCGCCCTGCTCGGCTCCAACGGAGCCGGGAAGACCACGACCGTCAGGATCCTCGCCACGTTGCTCAAGGCCGATGCGGGGACGGCCACCGTCGACGGCTTCGACGTCGCCACGCAACCGGCGCAGGTGCGGGAGTCGATCAGCCTCACCGGACAGTTCGCCGCCGTGGACGAGGTCCTCACCGGGCGGGAGAACCTGGTGCTCGTCGCCAAGCTGCGGCACCTCGCGGACCCGGGCCATATCGCAGACGACCTGCTGGCCCGGTTCTCGCTGACCGACGCTGGCTCGCGACGCGTGGCGACGTACTCCGGCGGCATGCGCCGGCGGCTCGACATCGCGATGAGCCTGATCGGGAACCCGCCGGTCATCTTCCTCGACGAACCGACCGCCGGGCTTGACCCGCAGGCGCGCATCGCGGTGTGGCAGGCGGTCAAGGAGCTCGCTCAGGGCGGCACGACCGTGCTGCTCACCACGCAGTACCTGGAGGAGGCCGAGCAGCTTGCCGACGCGATCGGGATCCTGCACGAGGGTCGGATCATCGTGAACGGCACCCTCGCCGAGCTCAAGGCTCTGATGCCTCCCGCCGAGGTCGAGTACGTCGAGAAGCAGCCGACCCTGGAGGAGATCTTCCTCGCGATCGTCGGCCACGAAACCAGTGCTGAGAGCGCCCTGGACGACACGCCGGCCGCGCCGGCCGGCACGGACAACTAAGGAATGACGATGAACAAGCGCTTCTTCGGCGACACCGCCACCTTGTTGGGACGGTCCCTGCGTCACATCCTGCGCAGCCCGGACACCATCATCACCACTGCCATCACGCCGATCGCCATGCTGCTGCTGTTCGTGTACGTGTTCGGCAGCGCGATCGACACTGGCGGCGTCAAGTACGTGAACTACCTGCTGCCCGGCGTCCTGCTCATCACGATCGCCTCCGGCATCGCCTACACCGCCTACCGGCTGTTCACCGATGTCTCCGGCGGCATCTTCGAACGGTTCCAGTCCATGCCGATCGCACGCTCGGCGGCGCTGTGGGGGCACGTGCTGACCTCGGTGGTCGCGAACCTGATCTCGCTGTCGCTTGTCGTACTCGTCGCAGTGGCGATGGGCTTCCGCTCCGGAGCCGGAATCTTCGCCTGGCTCGGGGTTGTCGGGATCCTCGTGCTCTTCACGCTGACCCTGACCTGGCTGGCGGTGATTCCGGGCCTCACCGCGAAGTCGGCCGACGCGGTGAGCGGTTTCTCCTACCCGCTGATCTTCCTGCCGTTCATCAGCTCAGCGTTCGTGCCTACCTCCGGCATGCCCGGCCCCGTGCGCTGGTTCGCTGAGCACCAGCCGGTGACCTCAATCGTGGACACGCTGCGCAACCTCTACGCCGAGCAACCAGTCGGCAGCGACATCTGGACTGCGCTCGCCTGGTGCGTCGGTCTCCTCGTCGTCGCCTACACCCTCGCGATGCGCGTCTACCAACGCAAGATCGCCTGATCCCGCGTCATCCGGCACAACACCTCGATCACCGAAGGAGAAGCAATGAACGGCTTCCCGAGCAAGGTCATCGGCCCCAAGAAGGAGTGGAGGGCCATGGAGGCGCGCCGCCGCGCTGCCCCGCGACTATCGGATCGTCTATGGCGAGATGAAGTCCTACATGTGGCGCGTCGGCGGCGGCATGGACACCATGGCCGTGCTCGAGGAGGTGCTCGCGCTCTTCGAGGCCAGTGCGGCTGTGGGCAAGCCGGCGCTGGAGGTGACCGGCGACAACGTGGCCGCGTTCTGCGACGACCGTGTGGGAGGCCGGACGTCCTACCTCGACAAGTGGCGCGCCTCGCTCAACCGCACCGTGGCCGCGAAGCTCGCAGAATAGCCTCATGCTGACGATCAGCCAGCTCGCGGCGTACGCCGGCGTGACGGTGCGCGCGGTGCGGCACTACCACGCCAAGGGGCTGCTGCCCGAGCCGGAGCGGGACCACTCAGGCTACCGGCGGTACGACGCCGCAGCCGTCGTGGAGCTCATCCGGATCCGGACGCTGGCCGACGCCGGCGTGCCGCTCTCCCGGGTGCAGCAACTGCTGGCGGCCGACGACGAAGAGTTCGCGGCGGCGGTCGAGGACATCGACCGCCGCCTGCGTGTCGAGATCCGCGAGCGGCAGCGCCACCGCGAGCGGATCGCCCAGCTTGCGGCCGGCGACAGCCTAGCGCTGCCGCCGGAGGCGGTGACCTACCTGGACCGGCTCCGCGAGCTCGACCTCCCGAAGCGAGCGATCGAACTGGAGCGCGATGCCTGGATCCTGGTGGCAGCCAAGCTGCCCGAGCAGATGCCGACGCTTATGGCGCTCAAGCACGCGCAGATCGACACCCCGGCCGTCACCGCGATCTACCTCGACCTCGTCGAGGCGGCCGACTGGAAGGCCGACGATCAGCGGCTACCGGCGTTCGCCGACCGGCTGGTGTCGCTGATCGAGGAGTCGGTGAAGGGCTGGGAGGACTACGACTCCGCAGGCGACTTCGCGCTCGATGACGACCTGGTCGAACTGCTCGACTCGGTCTTCCTCAACTCGGTGCCCATCGCGCCGAGGCTGCTCGAACTGCTCGAGGAGCGGGGCTGGACAGGATGGACCAGACTCGAACGCACCAACCCCGCGACGCACTGAACGACCCCGTCAAGCGGAGCGCCTCCCGGCCTGGCCCCGGCCAGCGGCGTCCCGACGCCGCCACCTGACAGTCAGGACGGTCCTGTCAGCCAAGGCCAGTGCGGAGACCTTCGCGTCAGCTGACATAGCCGCCGCCATCAGATCGAGTGTCCGGGAAAGCGGGTCAGGCTCTCCTGGACTGCGGCCAGCCTCGAGACCTCGTGATCACACGGGTGTCCAAGATCGATTACACATATGCCCGCGCAGCCGAGTACGCGGCCCAGAACGACCGTTATCGCGGCGTGACGCGACGGCGACAAAGGACTCGCGATCGACGGTTATCGCGCTCGGCGGCGCGCTCACGTGAACGTGTAGATCGACGGATGCGAGCACGCTGGACTCTGAACGGATCACCGTCGCGCATCTCTCGATCGACGTAGGCCACCGTCAGCATCATCGCGGTGCGGCTGTCGCCCCGCTTGCGCAGCACGAGGGTGTTGATACTCGGGCCGGGGAAATCGTCGAACTGCTCGGTGGAGACGATCCGGTGTGGCCGATCGACCTCGTCGTAGGTGCCGCGGACACCCATCACGCCCGGGCCGTCTGGTTGGGTGAACACCCAGCGGTAGCGTCCGCCGACGCGCACGTCCATCTCGCAGGTGGTCAGCGGGAAGCTCGGGTCGCCGAGCCAGCGCCGGAGATGTTCCGGCTCTGTCAGAGCACGCCAGACCTTGTCGGGTGGTGCGTCGAAATCACGGCGCACGACGATCGAGGTGTCGTCTGGAGTGGTCACGTTGAAGGTGTCTGCCCAGATCCTCATGCATGATCCTTCGGGTCGTCGCGCATCGTGTTCAGGTAGTCCTCGAGCCGGTCGTACCGCTGGTCCCAGAACTCGCGGAACTCTTCCGCCCACTCCGCGACCTGTTTCATCGGCTCGGCTTTTAGGGTGGCCGGTCGGGACTGCGCGACGCGCCCGCGGGTGACCAGCCCGGCGCGCTCGAGCACGCGCAGGTGCTTGGACACGGCCGGGCCGGTCATGTCAAAAGGCCTTCCGATCTCGGTCACCGTCGCCGGACCGCGCCGCAGCCGGGTGAGCATCTCCCGGCGGGTCGGGTCGGCCAGAGCGGCGAACACCAGACTCAGCGGATCGCGTGCACCGGCTGGGTTGGCGCCGAGGGCGACCGTGCTCACGCGCTGGCCAGGTCCTCGTGCGGGAAGCCGCCCTCGGGCCATTGCTGCAACAGCCAGGAGTTGCCGTCGGGGTCCTCGAACCGGCAGAAGAGGCAGCCGCCGAGGTCTTGGACCTCGCCGAGCTCGACGCCGCGATGGCGCAGATCCTGGGTCGCCTTCTCCATGTCGGCGACGACCAGGTGCAGCCCCTTCTGGACGCCGACCGGCATGTTGCTGATCTCCGGGATGTTGCGACCCAGCAGGATGGCGCAGCCGGAGCCCGGCGGGCAGATCTGCACGATCCGCATGTCGTTCAGCTGGACGTGATCGGTGAGCAGCCGCCAGCCGCACTTGTCGACATAGAAGTCGCGGGCGCGGTCGACGTCGCTGACGGGCAGGTGGATGAGCTCGAGCCTCATCTCAGTCGTCATCATGTTGATCACCCTTCGTTGAAAACCGATTAGTTTAGAAACTACTTGGTTTCCTACCAGATGGCAGCAGGAGGGTCAAGGGGGCGGAGGCGCTCGGGCCATGAGCAGATCAGCAGTCTGCGGGCCGCGTCAGTTGGGAGGCACCGGGATCTGCCTGCTGGCGCCATCAAGTCGGGACCGCGACCCTCACGGAAGGTGAGCGTGCGCCCGGCCAATACCGCCGCCGATCACCGAATCGGAGCCGGCCCCGGCTCGTGCCGCCTGAGCGGTCCGAGCCGATATGGGCACGGCTTCTGTGTGCGATCGAACGGCGCCGGACGGCTGCGGTCGGTCTCAATCCTTGGGCATGACGAGGACCAGGTCGGGCTGGAGCTGACCTCGCAGCGGTACGTCGACATGGATGCGCACTTCGCGCGGATCGGTTCGGCGGGGCGAA
>WNGE01001766.1_pt1 | contig 32887 bp, 23 predicted proteins | sample 5400651 | NCBI WGS metagenome assembly WNGE01 (sample SAMN13153370, study PRJNA577476) | soil metagenome | isolation source: 60 cm soil or saprolite under grassland replicate 2 | place: USA:California | collected 2016-06-15
TCCCTTATGTCGGCTTGGTGACATCGCAAGCGGAGATCAAGAATAACCGAGAGTCCGTCCGCCGCACCATCGCGGCGGTGTTCGACTCCCTTGCCTGGCTCCGCGCCAATCGCGGCGAGAGCGCCAAGATGATCGTCGACAAATTCAAAGTGAAGCAGCCGGAAGCGGAAAATACTTACGCGACCCTGATTAGGCTCTTGAACAAAGACGGCCGCCTCAATCCCAAGGTCGCCCGCGGCTATCTCGATATCCTGCGCCAAGAGCGACCCATCCCGGCGGACTACGATCCGATGAAGCTGGTGGACTTCTCCCTGCTGCCACGCAACTGAACCCAGCGCAACGTGCAGACCTGAAATCACCCCGTGCCGACGATTTCCCAGCGCATCTTCCCCATAACGAATATGAAAACCCCCATACTCATCCTTTTTCTCTGCCTTCTTGCCGGCGCCGCTCTGGCGCAATCGAAAGGAGAAAACCTCCGCGTCGCGACTCGCCAGATCCGCCCCTTTGTCTTCGAAGAAAATGGCCGGCTCACGGGTTTCAGCATCGAGCTCTGGGAAGAAATTGCCAAGCAGATAAACGTCCGATCGGAATTTCTCGTTAAACCCACGGTTAAAGAGCTGCTCGGGAGCATAAACGCTCGCGAGGCGGCGCTCGGCATCGCAGCCATCTCGATCACGGCTGAGCGCGAGTTGCAGTGGGACTTCTCCCAGCCGATGTTCGACGCCGGATTACAGATTCTTGTTCCCGCCCAAGGTTCCCACGGCGGCGTCTTCAGCGCGCTTATCGCCGGCTTGTTTTCATCGGCAGTGTTACCGATCCTCGGCGTGGTGCTGCTGATTATTTTAGTACCGGCCCATCTCGTCTGGTTCTTTGAGCGGCGCAATCCCACCGGCATGTTGGCCCACCGCGCGTATTTTCCGGGGATCTTCGAGGCCTGTTGGTGGGCGGCGTCGACGCTGGCGACCCAGGCGGATCAGATGCCGCGGGCGGCTCTAGCGCGAATCGTCGCGGTAATTTGGATGTTTGCCAGCGTTGTCTTCATCGCCTATTTCACCGCGGCTGTCACCTCATCGTTGACCGTGCAGCAATTGCGCGGCGATATTAACGGTCCTGAAGATCTGCCTGGCAAACGGGTCGCCACGGTCAAAGACAGCACTTCGGCAGAGTATTTGCGCCAACACAATGCCGAGGTGGTCGAATTTCCCAAAGTGGAAGAAGCCTACGAGGCGCTGCAACAAGGTCAGGCTGAAGCCGTGGTATACGATACTCCGGTACTGCTCTATTACGCGTCGCATGACGGCAAAGGCAAGGTTCAAACCGTGGGCTCGATTTTTCGTAAGGAAAACTACGGCATCGCTTTCCCGCCCAATAGCCCCTATCGCAAACCGGTCAACGAGGCGCTTCTCAAGCTGAAGGAAACGGGTACGTACGAGAAGATCTACACGAAATGGTTCGGCGGACCGGCTGGCTAGTATCTGCTTTCTAGAAGGCCAAAGGTACAAGCTAGCAATGCGCCAGCCTTGACAAAGATCTCTCACCTTGATGACTTAGACAGCAACGATAGCCGCAGGAGGATCGAGCTATGGCTTTTAAAGGGCACACGATCATCGACGGAGACGGTCATGTCATCGAAGACTGTAAAGAAATTATAGATTACATGCCCCAGACCTACCGCAATAAATACGACACGCACAGTTTTTTTAACCCCTTTCCGCCGCTCGATCATCTGCATTCATCCAATCTACATGACTTTCAGCCGGGCGCATTTAACAAGGTGGGGCCTGACGGCTGGGTCAACTTCCTGGAGGATGTCGGTATCGAAACCACGGTCCTTTACACCACGCTTGGTCTCGCTTTCGGCAAAATAGTCAGCCGCGATTGGGCCATCGATGTGGCGCGAGCGTACAACGATTGGCTTTACGCTACCTACATGAAGCGCAGCCCGCGCTTTAAGGGCATGGGGCTCGTTCCGTTGCAGGAGCCCGACGCCGCAGTGGAAGAGCTTAGAAGGATCGTCAAAGAGCTCGGCATGTGCGGCGCGATGCTACCCTCGACGGGAATCCAAGCCAATCTGGGCGACCAGCGCTACTGGCCAATCTATGAAGAGGCGAATAAGTTGAGTTGTGCGATCGCGATTCACGGCGGCGCCCATGAGAACATGGGCCTGGACGATTTGACCCCCTATGCGCCGGTGCATGCGCTTGGCCATCCCTTCGGCCAGATGATTTCCTTTGGCGGCCTGGTGTTTAACGGTATCTTCGACAAGTTCCCCAACGTCAAGTTTGGTTTCATGGAAGGCGGTGTCGCTTGGTTTCTCCTTTGCTTGGAACGTTTCGACCGCTCCTGGGAAACCCATATTCAGCACGACCCGCGCAAGCGCTTCCTTGAGTTACGACACAAAGAAAAAGTGAGCGAATACATCGCGCGTCATGTGGACGCCGGGCGCGTCTTCGTTGGCTGCGAGGGCGAAGAACCCGATATCGCGCATGCGATCAAGAGAATCGGCAATAAACCCTGGGTTTTCTCCAGCGACTATCCGCACGAAGTCAACAACGAGTTCTGCAAACACGAGATCGGCGAGCTACTGGAGAATGAAGCGATCGGCGCGGCCGACAAAGCGGCCTTTCTACATGGCAATGCGCGCCGTTTTTATAATCTCGGAGCGCCGGGACTATGAACACACCAAGCAGCATCGGGCTCATCATTCCGTCGAGCAACCGATTAACCGAACCACAGTTCAATGCCTACGTGCCGCCGCATGTGGGCATTCATGTAACGCGTCTGCGCATGACCGGAAAGTTTCGTAAGCCGCTCAGCGAACTCCAGAAACCCCTTGCCGAGGCGGCGGAGGCAATCTCGGACGTGAAACCGGGAGTGATCGTCTTTCATTGCACGGCGAACTCCATGGAAAATGGCCTGGCCCACGAGGCCGCCATCGTTGATATCATCGAGAAGGCCAGCGGCTGCCATACCATTACCACCGCGCAAGCGATCACTCAGGCGTTTAACCACTGCGGCATCAAGAAACTCGTGCTCGTTAGTCCCTACGTCAAAGAGACCAACGAGCGCGAGGTCAGTTATCTCAACGAAGCCGGCTACTCGGTGCTCCACAAATTGGGCCTCGGCCTGGAAACCCACGCCTACTCCTCGGTCACGCCGGAGGAATGGAAAAAGGTCGTCAAGGAAAACACCCGTGATGAAGCCGACGGCTATTTTCTCAGTTGTACCGCCACACGCATGATCGAAGCCATCGACGATTTAGAAAAGGATCTCGCCAAGCCGGTCATCAGCAGCAATCAAGCCACCATTTGGGCCTGCTTAAAGAACCTGGGCATCAGACATACCGACAAGAAACTGGGGCAGTTGTTCCGCGCCAGTTAAACGAGCCCGTTCGCCCCTCTCGCAGCCTCCATTAGCTTCTCTCTCAAGCCGGTATTTCGCCTCTCGACGCGAAAATTGCGAATCGCCATGGCCAGGGCCTTGCGACTGCCGACGATGACGACGAGCTTCTTGCCGCGCGTGACAGCGGTGTAAAGGATGCTCCGGTGAAGTAGCAAATAGTGCGACATGTGCAGCGGGATGACGACGACCGGGTACTCGCTGCCTTGGCTTTTGTGGACGGAAGTGGCGTAGGCCAAGCCGATTTCGTCGAGCTCGTCGGAATCATACTTGACGATTTTCTCCAGGAAATCGACTTTGACGCTGCCGTCCTCCTTGTCGATACCGACGATTCGTCCCAGGTCGCCGTTGAAAACGCCCTTGTCGTAATTATTGCGTAGCTGCATGACTTTGTCGCCCACGCGCAGCGACGCTCCCGGCCGCTCGAGAGCCGTGCCCCAGGGATTGAGCAAAACTTGCAGTTCGCGGTTAAGGTTGATCGTTCCGAGCAAACCGCGATGCATCGGCGTCAGCACTTGAATCGCCTGCGCAACTTCATTCGTTGCCAAACGGAGCGAGCGCGGCACCTCTTCGCTAACCAACGTCTTAACCTGTGCGAGAATTTCGTCTTCCGATTCCCGCGCCAGGAATAAGAAGTCGCTGGTCGCTTTTTCATTAGCTAATACCAGCGACTGTCCCTGCAAGATTCGGTGCGCGTTGACGACGATCAAACTCTCTCGCTCTTGGCGGAAAATCCGCCGCAGCACGATCTTCGGAACCACTCCCGAGTCGATCAAGTCACGCAGCACACTCCCCGGGCCCACCGACGGCAGCTGATCGACATCGCCGATCAGAATCAGATGACTGTGCGGATCAACGGCGCGCAATAAATGATCCATCAACGCCAGATCGACCATCGACGTTTCATCGACGATGACGAAGTCGGCTTGCAGTGGATTATCTTCGCTTCGATGAAAGCCGCCTTCGCGAGGATTGTATTCGAGCAAGCGATGAATCGTCATCGCTTCTTCGCCGGCGCTTTCGCTCATTCGTTTGGCGGCGCGTCCGGTCGGCGCGGCCAGCACAAACGTGACCTTGGCGCGTCGCAAAATCGTTAACAGCGCCGTCAGAAGCGTTGTCTTTCCCGTTCCCGGCCCGCCGGTGATGACCAGAATCTTTTCGCGCAAGGCCTGTTGCGTCGCGCGTATTTGGTCGTCGTCCAGTGTCACCTTCGACGGACCGAATAACTCTGGACTAATGAGATCGATGGCACCTCGCGCGGCGGCTCCGGATACGCCCCACGGAGTGATCATCTTTTCACTCTGCAAAGAGGAGGGAATAGACATCAGATGGTGCAGCGCTTCGGCGACGCGTCGTTCGGCATGAAACAGCTCCGCCAAATACACGCGCGCGACAGTTCCATCGCTAGTCTCTTGCAATACCAATTCGCCTCGGCCAGCGAGTTTATCGACTGCGGCTTCAACCGGATCTTCCTCGACACTCAGAAGTCCGGCGGCGTTACGCTTGAGAAGCGCCAACGGCAAGAAACAATGGCCCTGGTCGGCGGACACCCGCAGAACGTGCAACACGCCGGCCTGAACACGCAACGGAAAATCGCCCCGAACGCCGATGCGATCGGCAAGCCGATCCGCCAGGAGGAAACCGATGCCGTGCACCAGCTGCGCCAGCGCGTACGGATTTTCCCTCACTTGTTGAACCGTATCCGCGCCGAACACCCGGTAAATCCTCAACGCCAGCGAAGCGCCGACGCCATGGCCTTGCAGGAAGACCATGACATCCTGCATGCCGCGCTGCTCTTGCCAGGCCTGCATGATGCGGCGCGCGCGCACTTCGCCGATTCCATCGACCTCCAAAATCCTCAAGGGCTGTTCGGTTAGAACTCTCAAGGTATCGAGACCGAACGCCGCAACCAGGCGCTTCGCATACGTGGCGCCGATCCCTTTGATCAAACCGGAACCGAGATATTTCTCGATCCCTTCGACGGTCGCGGGATCGACTTTTTCCCAATGAATGACTTGAAATTGCAAACCGTAGCGCGGATGGCGCTTCCAAACGCCCGCGACTTTGATCTCTTCACCTTCGGAAACGGGAAAGATCGTGCCGACCACGGTCACGCCGGGACCACCGTCCTCATCCAGGCGCGCCACAGTGTAGTGCGTTTCCGGATTGTGGTAGGTGATGCGGCTGATCGTGCCTTGCAGCGACGCGGTTTCGTTTTGCTTTTCGGCCAAGGGAAATCCTCAGCGCGTTATCCTACTTGAAAGCGCCAACGGCGTAAACGATAGCCCTTGCCTTTTGCAAGAGGCGAGATAGAATTTTGCGCAACCGTGGATTTCCAGGCCTGCTGCTAACAATTGGCTGCCCCTCTTCTAATCCTTTGACACAAGCGCGAAACATCGCCGCCGTTTTCGCTGGTCATATGTCCGGCGAGAAACAGGAGACGTATCCATGACTGCAGGAGATTTTTGGCTTGAGGCGCTCCTCATTTTGGCGCTGATCTTTGCCAACGGCTTTTTTGCCGCGTCGGAGATCGCCATGATCGCCACCCGCAAAAGCCGCATCGACGCATTGCTCGAAAAGGGTGTCAGATCCGCGGCGGCGGTGGCACGGTTGAAAAACGATCCTGACCGCTTTTTGGCCACCGTGCAGATCGGCGTGACCATCGTGAGTTCCTTGGCTTCCGCCATCGGCGGCGCGGCGGCCATCAGTTATTTAAAGCCGCAGATCGCCGCTTTACCCCTTCCGCTTGTCACGCGGTGGGCTGAAGCGATCGCCCTCCTGATCGTGGTCTTGCCGATTTCCTACCTATCGCTGGTGCTCGGCGAGCTCGTACCGAAATCGTTAGCTCTAAGATATTCTGAGCAGATCGCCTGCTTCGTCGCCCGGCCCATCGAATTTCTCGCGCGGGTGAGCTCTTTGTTTGTCAAAGCGTTGACCGCGTCGAGCAACTTCGTTTTGAAACTTTTCGGCGGCGACGCCGGCGAGACCGCCAGTTTTATTTCCGTCGACGAAATTAAATCGCTGATCCGCGAGGGCGCCGCCAAAGGAATCTTCAACGAGACGGAAAGGGAATTGATCCATAGCGTCTTTGAGTTTACCGACACACCGGTAAAAGCGGTGATGATCCCGCGCACGGAGATCCATGCCATCGAGGAGCATGCTACTCTGACCGAGGTCGCGAAGAGTTTCGTCGAGAGTGGTTTTTCGCGCATTCCGGTTTTCGAGGGCGATTTGGATAAGGTCATTGGCATCCTTTACAACAAAGACGTTTTTAAAGCCTTGCAGGAGAAGAGCGACTTTCGCATTCGCGACCATCTACATCCGGCGTTTTTCGTTCCCAGTACGCTGCCGATCAGCGAATTGTTGAAACAACTCCAGCGCCGCCGCTTGGCGATGGCGCTGGTGGTGAACGAATTTGGTGAAGTCGAAGGACTCGCGACGCTGGAAGATCTGGTCGAGGAGATCGTCGGTGAGATCCGTGATGAATACGACCGCGAAGAGCACGGCCCGGTGGAACGGTTGCCCGACGGCTCCATGGTCATTCAAGGTTCCGCTCTGCTAAAGGACTTGAAGGCTGATTTTGATCTACCCTTTGAAGATTCGGCCGATTACCACACGCTCGCCGGCTTTCTTCTGGCCAGGTTGAAACGCATTCCACGCGGCGGTGAGTGGGTCGAGGAAAACGGTTACAAAATGACCATCGTCGATATGGAAGGGCGGCGCATCGTCAAGATCAAGTTAGAGCGCTTGCCAGCGACCTAGGCAGGTGGACAGCAACTGAACATCATTCAGTAGCAGCGGATCTCGATCTCGTTACCATCCGGATCGAGAAAATAGACCGAGGTCGCCTGCCCGCGCGCGCCCCAGCGCGACACTGGCCCAGCGAGAACGGAAATTTTGTTTTCCGTGAGATAATCGACTATACCGGCAAAGTCGTTCGCTCCTACCACCAAGCAAAAATGATTGAGGTTAGGGTTATTTTTCGCCTCTGTGAGCGCCCTAGAATCTTCTTTTTTCGGAAACAAATCGATGATCGTACTGGCGTTAATGCGCACCGATGGAAAGCCGACTTTACCTTCTCTAAACTCGTTTACTCGCTCCCCCTGTAAGCCCAAGATCTCGGTGTAATATTTGAGCGAGCGCTCGACGTCGCTGACGTTAAGCACGATATGATCTAGCTCGGTGACTTTGATTCGCGGCATGGCCCAACTCCTTTCATCGCGGCAAGCGTGTCTTCCGATGACTAGCCGTTGATGGCAGCCATTTCCCTTAATAGCGCTTGGATTTCCTTCGGCGTGCCCACCGTGATCCGTAAGCAATCCTGCAAGCCGGCAACGTCGAAGTAGCGCACCAAAATCTTTCTCCGCTTGAGCTCTTCGTAGACCTCTTTCAGATTCTCGCCCGTCTTGCGTGCCAAAATGAAATTGGCATGCGAAGGATAGACGGCATAGCCAAGCCGCTTAAGCGCCGCCATGAGCTTATTGCGGCTGCGCTGAATGCGACGCACATTGCGGCTCATCCACGGCGTATCTTGCAACGCCGCCGTCGCCGCAGTCAAACTCAACCGGTTCACATTGTAGGAATCTTTGACCTTCATCATGCCAGAGATGATTTCCTGCGAAGCGAAAGCGAGTCCGATGCGCATGCCCGCAAGGGAGAAAGATTTAGAAAACGTTCTGAGGACAACCAAATTCGGCAGCTGACCAATCAGCGGAATCGATGACGCCCCTTCGCTCGCGGCGAAATCGACGTAGGCTTCATCAACCACGAGAATCCCGGAAATCGCCCGCGCGAGTCTGTCAATTTCCGCCAACGACACCAGGGTGCCGGACGGGGCGTTAGGATTGCACAGCAAGGTGAGTGCCGCATGCTGCTCCGCCAGGGATTCTGGCAGGGAAAAATCTAGCGGAAAATCAACCCGGACAGCCACTCCATCCTGGATTTCGATCAAGGTGTCGTAAAGCGAATAGGTAGGCGCCGGAAAGGCCACGCGGTCTCGCGAGCCGACAAAACAGCGGAGCGCAATCGCGAGCAGTTCATCCGAACCGTTGCCAACCATGATGTTCGATGGGTTTACGCCATAAACGGCCGCTGCGAGCGAGCGCAGACTGTCACTTGAGGGCTCGGGGTACAGACGCAAGGACGGATTGATGGCTTGCCGAATTGCCGAGTAAACCTTCGGCGAAGGCGGGTAAGGATTCTCGTTGGTATTGAGTTTGATGAATCCTTGGTCTTGGGGCTGTTCCCCCGGCACATACCCTGCCATGGCGGTGATATTCGATCGGAAATAGCGCGACATCGAGCGAAATACTATCGGCAGAGTTTGACGTTTTCAAATTGGCCACGACTTCCCCAGCTCAAACTCATTGCCGTCCTAATTCGAGGGTATCGGCTCGATGCTAATAGTCAGTGAAGATCCCATGCTGAGGAAAAGAAAGGCGCTTTGACCTCCACGACGACATTTTTGTCCAGGGATTCTCAAATTTGTCCATAATTCCTCTACTTTGCCGCTTTTGCTGCGAAAACAGTCAAGCCACTATCCTCTAAGTATTTGACTTTGCATAAGTCTCCATTTAAGCCATGGCATGTTTTTGGCTATAGCGTGAGCGTTGCCGGCCCGCTATGTTGCTTAGTAGGGACCTTCGCGGGCAAGATAGCTAAATTAAGCATTTATTCATGGACTCACCGAAATTTACTAAAAGCGATCCCACCGTTCTGTTGCTCAACGAGATTGATATCTTGCTGGCGCAGACCCGCCTACTGGAACTTTACCTGAAGCAGTCACAAGCGACTGCAGCCAACGAAACGGCGCGTATTCATGAAGAATATCAAGCCGAGCTGAAACGTCTCCGGGAGCACTCAGCCTCCGGAGATAACGAGCAACCGCCCGCTGCGCCGAGCGCGCCCGACGTGCCAGAACGACACCTCGATCGGCAAAATGAGCTGAGCGAGAAACAGCGCGTGCTCGAGAGTCGCGACGCTGAACTGCAGAGTGCCAAAGCGGAAACCGTAATTCTCCGGGAACGTGTCGCCGAGTTGGAAATGGTCCATCAGCAAGCCCAGGCGGTTGCGCAGGAATTCGCGATCAATCGCCAGGACCTGCAGGTGGAGCTGGCCGCACTGCGCCATGAGCTCGAAAAAAATCAACAGGACTTCGAGAGACAACAGGTCATCTCTCGGGCGCTTCAAGAGGGCTTAGAAGAGCAGCTCGCAAAGCTGCAAGACCAGCTGACGGAACGACAATCCTCGTCACAAGGAGTCGCGACTGAGCTCCAACAGGCCATATTCGAGATCGCGGCATTGCAGGGCCAGGTCGCTGAACTACGCGCGGGCCGCCAAGAAGCCCAAGCGATCGCGGCGCAAGAACTAGAACAAACCCGCGTCCGATTCGAAGCCGAGTTTAATAGTCTTCAAACAGCCCTCGCTATGCGGGATCGCGCGTTGCAGGAAAATGAAACCGCGATCGCTGAGCTCGAACGCAGCCTCAAGACCGACATTCTGACGCTGCGAAGCCAGCTCGAGCAGAAACAGGAGTTGGTCGAATTTCGCGACGACGAGCTGCGCGATGCCCAGGGCCAATTGGCCGCACTTCAGCAGCGCATTATCGAACTCGAATCCGCCGACCGCTCAGCCGTTGCCAACGCCGAGGAAATCGAGCGGATTCGTCGCTCGTTCGACGACGAACTTACGGCTTTGCAACGTGAAGTGGCCACGAGGGAAGAGCTAACTATAAGGGAAGGTCAGGAAGCCGTTGCGGCGGTCGAACTTGCCCTCCACAGCAAGATTCAGGCTCTGCAACAGGAACAGGCCCGCAGCCTTGGCGTGATCAATGAGCGCGAGAATGAACTTCACAGCGCCCATGCCGAGGCCGTTGCGTTACGCGAACGGATCAGTCAATTGCAGGCGGCCACGGCCGCCGATTTGACGACGCGACAGATTGGCGAAGAGACACGCCACAGTCTTGAAGCAGAACTGAAGAGCTTACATGCGAGCCTAGCGCAAAAGGAATACGCGCTCAAAGAACAACAAAACTTCCTCAGATCGGTCGAAGATCGACTTGGCGGTGAGATCAACCAGCTGCGCGGCGATTTAACACAGCAGCGAACGGCCGGTGAATCCAGCAACGCGGAACTCGAGCGTTTGCGTTCAGAAATTGCCGAGTTCCAGGAGCGAAATACCCAGGCAGAGCTAGCCCGTCACCAGCTTGAAGAAGATCGGCAGCATGCCGCAGCCCACGGCCAGGAGTTAGAAGCTCGCCTGCAAACCAAAGAGGATGAGTTTCGCGCCGCCCAAGCAATCGCCCAAGAACAGAAGGAAGCCGCCCTCAGGCAACAAGAAACAGAATTGAGATCGGCTGCAGGCCAACTGATCGCCGAGATCGGCCAGTTGCGAGGCCAACTCGAAGAGCAACAAAGGCTCTCCGATCAAGACAATACGACGCTTGGCCAACTGCGTTCACAGCTCCAGGAGCGAAACGAGCACTCTGAGCTGTTGCGCCGACAGCTGGAAGAGAATGGGCAGCGCGCCATAGCGTCTGAACAAGAGTTACGGGGAGCTTTGCGGGGAAAAGACGACGAGCTGCGCGACGCTCACGGACAATTGGCCACGCTTCAACAACGCATTATCGAGCTCGAATCGACGCACCAATCGGCCGCGGCAAACGCCGAGGAAAATGAGCGACTCCGCCGCTCGTTCGAAGGCGAACTTGCTGCTTTGCAGCATGAAGTCGTCGCCAGAGAGCGAGCCCTTACTGAGCGCCAGGAAGCAGTATCAGCGGTCGAACTTGCCCTCCACAGCAAGATTCAAGCTCTGCAACAGGAACAGGCCAGCAGCCTTGGCGTGATCAATGAGCGCGAGAATGAACTTCGCAGCGCCCGCACCGAGGCCGCGGAGCTGCGCGAACGGATCAGCCAATTGGAGGCCGCGGCGGCGGCCGACCTGACGGCGCGACAGCTTGGCGAAGAGACACGCCGCAGTCTTGAAGCAGAACTGAAGAACTTACATGCGAGCCTAGCGCAAACGGAATACGCGCTCAAAGAACAACAAATCATCGTCAAATCGGTAGAAGATCGGCTAGGTGAAGAAATCAGCCAGCTCCGCAGCGATTTGGCACAGCAGCGAAGCGCCAGTGATTCAAGCAATGCGGAGCTTGAGCGCTTGCGCATAGAGATCGCTGACCTGCAGGAGAGAAATACCCAGGCAGAGCATACCTGTCGCCAGCTGGAACAAAATTGGCAGCGTGCCGAAGAGGATCGCCAGGAGCTAGAAGGACGCCTGCATGCCAAAGAGGGCGAGTTTCACGCCGCCCAAGCAAGCGCCCAGGAACAGAAAGAAGCCGCCCTCGGGGAACAAGAACGACAATTGAGATCGGTTGAAGCGCAACTGAGCGCAGAGATCGCCCGGCTGCATGGCCAACTCGAAGACCGACAAAAGCTCTCCGATCAAGAGAATACGACGGTGGTCCAGTTGCGTTCACAAATCGCCGATCTCCATGAGCGAAACGAGCAGTCTGAGTTGTTGCGCCGGCAAACGGAAGAGAACTGGCAGCGCGCGTTAGCGTCTGAACAAGAGTTAGGGACAAGTTTGCGTGCAATAGCGGATGAACTCCACTCTGTTCAGGCGAAGGGCGACGCATTCAAGGCCCAGTTTGAAACGGCAATCAGCCAGCTGCAACTCCAGTTGACGGAAAAAGGATTATTGGCGGAAAGCCGTGCCGCCGAGATCGGAAATTTGAAAGCCGAGGTCAATCGGTTATCGGAGCAACTGGCACAGCGAGAATTCGGTGCAACCGAGGCTCAAGTCAATTTCCAGAGAGAAATCGAGTCGAGTCTCGCCGCGCATCAAGCGGAGATGGCGGCCTTACACGAAGAGTATCGTGGCAAACAATACAACCTTGAGAATGAGCTGGCCGAAGAAAGACAAAACGCCGCCGCTCTTCGCCACCAAATCGACGAGCGAGAGCGGCTAGTCGATGAAGCGCAAAGCGCGTCAAGAATTCGCGAACAAGATTTTGAGGCGGCGACGACTGAAGCGGCGGCTTTGCGGGCACGCCTGCATGAGCTTGAAACCTCTAATCAAATAGAAAAGGCTGCCGCTAAAACAGCCGCCGATCAAGCTCTAAACCGATTAGAAACGGAATTGATCTCTCTACGTAGCGACTTGCAGCAAAAAGCTTGGGCATTAGCGCAGCAGCAGGCGACGATGGAGAATGTCGCGCTGGCACACAAAAGCCAGATTCAAAAACTTGAAGCCAAGCTCGCCGAACAACAGCACGACGTCAAAGATCGGAGTTTGGAGCTGGAAAAAGCCGAGTCGGAGGCTCGAGTACTCCAGAGTCGCATCGAGGAGCTCGATACAGAGCTGCAACACGCTCAACTAACGGCGCTCAGCCGGACCGAGCAAGTCACTCAGGAGTATGCAGCGCGGATGGCAGATCTAAACTCGCAACTCGCGCAAAAAAACAGCGTGCTCCAGGAACGCGACTTGGCGCAGGCGAATATCGAGGATACACTAAGATACGAACTCGAACGGCTCATTCGCGAAGCAGAAGAGAGAAATCAAATCCTGCAGAACCGTAACGACGAGTTGGTTCGGGTTAAAGCGGAAATGGATTCGTTGCAGGAACGATGCGCGCAATTGGAGTTGGCAACCTCCCAAACGGAAAGCGCATTGGCCGGAGAAACCGAGCGAATGCATACGGAGCTTCAAGCCCGGCTGGCTTTACTGCAGGCAGAGCTGAGCCAAAAAGAGTGGGCCCTGGAAGAACGGGACGCAACAGCGCGGGGGCTCGAGCAAATCTACCATGAAGAAATTGAGTCCTTGCGCAAACAGTTGGCGGAAAAAGAAGCCGCTATCAAACCGGACGGCCACGATTACGTCTTGGGCGAGCCCCGGTTGAATCACGCTGAAGAAGAGCGGTTTCAAGTTACTGACAGCGCACAGTCCGATGATCATCACGCCCACCAAACTCCTCAGAGTCGGCGCTGGCACACCGGTTTCGCTTGGAAGAGGCGTTGGAAGTCGTAGAAACGGCCCAATCACGACCGAATGCCAAATGCGGAATGTGATGCGAATCTACCACGGAGCGAAAACTCCGAAACGAACAGAACAGGCAGAGCTCGATTGACCCAAACGGACGGTTAATCGCAAAGGACGGTCATGTTAAACACAGAGCGCGTATCGACGGGACTCGCAGGGCTCGACCCCCTGATCGAAGGGGGATTTCCCAAGGGCCGGTCAATCCTTATTACCGGGGAACCCGGTACGGGGAAAAGTATTTTCGCTTTACAGTTCCTCGTCGAAGGTCTCAACCGTAACGAAAAATGTATTTTTGTAACCGCCGATGAGAGCCCCATGGACGTTTTGGAACAGGCGGCTTCGATGGGTTGGGATCTCGAACCGCATGTCGAGAACAAAGCGCTGGCGATTTTGAACGCTGGGGCCTATCTCAGCTCCCTTTCAGGACCGGGTAAAGAAAGGCATATCGATGTCCAAAAAGCCGTGAGCGATCTGGCTGGTTTCGCTAACCAGCTCGGGGCTCAGAGGCTGGTGCTCGATCCAGCCGGGCCGTTTGTGCTCTTGCGCGATAGCGCCATTCGAATCCAAGATCAGATCCGCCTGCTGATTAAAATGCTGCGTTCTTCCGTGCAAACGACCAATGTCCTAACCTCCTACGCGGTTCCCCGGACCGGCGAACGAACGATGCATGGGATGGAGGAATATCTGGTGGCCGGCGCCATCGTGTTAGAAATGATCTGGAATGACGGCCAACTGGCGCGCAGCCTGATCGTCGAAAAGATGCGCTGCACCAACGTGAAGCCGACCCAGCTCGAATTTGACATCGTCAAGGGACAAGGCATCGTGATCCAGCCGATGACTCCGGCGCGCTAAAACCAGGAACCCTCCGAAATGGTTAGCGAGCGCATTTCGACCGGCATTGCCGGACTCGACCGGTTGCTTCACGGCGGCTACATCAAGGGCCGCAGCTACCTTTTGACCGGTGATACCGGCACGGGAAAAACCATCGCTTGTTTACAGTTTTTGATACACAGCCTTGGGCAGGGAGAAAAGGCGGTTTACGTCACCGTAGATGAACGCCCCGCGGAAATTTTGGAATCGGCTGCCTCCTTTTCGTGGGATTTACAGCAGCATATTCAAGAGAAAAATCTGGTCATTTTAGACGCCTCTCCCTACTTTGGCGCGCGCAGCGGCAGCGAGAAAGGCATCGATCCCCAAAAGATTGTCGCCGACCTCGGTAGCTACGCACGGAGGTTAGGCGCGACACTGCTCATCATCGATCCGATCACGCCACTCATCTTGCCAACCGACGCAAGCAACTCCAGCCAGGACCAAGGGCGTTCGCTCATGCAGTTGATTCAGTCCCAACTGAACACGACCAATCTCTTCACCGCCCATCTCACCGCAGCAGCCCAAAACACCAGCAATAGCATTGAACAGTTTCTCGCTTCCGGTGTTTTGGTTTTTAAGACCGCCGAGCTGAGTGGAAGGGTTAAGCGCGCTTTGACGATCAGGAAAATGCGCGGGACTGCGATCGAGCCGGCCGACCATCCGTTTGTGCTCGTCCCAAATGAGGGCATTGTCTTGGCCGATTGCGCAGCCGGCATAGCTTCGGTCCGCAAAGGCGATCCTCAGATTTTCGAATACTTCGAGCTCGCAAAAAAACAGCCGTAAACAAATCCATTGTAATTGCCGTCCCTCGTTGCCTGCGGTTAGCAAAATTAGCGCTGTTTGAGCACTGGGCCAATCGTCTTTTTCACATTTGCCGTCCATTTGGCGATTCTTCGCTTTCTTGACAGATCGCCCAACGATGCTTAAGTTTTCATTAAAAAAATCGGGGTAAGAAGGGTATGCGCTTAGAAAAACTCACAACCAAATCACAGGAAGCGTTGCAGCACGCTCAAGGGCTTGCCGACAAACGTAACCACCAAGCCATCGACGTCGAACATCTGGTTTTCGCCCTGCTGGGACAGAAGGAAGGCGTCGTCGTATCGCTTCTGCAGAAACTGGCAGTGCCGCTCGGCAAGTTAACCGAACGATTGCAACAAGCGCTCGATCGGCTGCCGCAAGTCACCGGCGCCACCGGCCAAACTTACATTACCCCGCGCTTAAAGAAAGTCATTGAAAACGCCGAGGCGGAGGCCGAATCTCTCAAAGATGAATACGTATCCACAGAGCACTTGCTGCTCGCAATAGTGCAAGACAGCGGCGAGTCCGGCAAAATTCTCAAAGAACTCGGCGCCTCGCGCGATAAAATTTTGAGCGCCTTGGTCGGCATTCGCGGCGCTCAAAGAATTACTGATCCCAACCCCGAAGAAAAGTATCAAGCCCTGGAAAAATACGGCCGTGATCTTACCGAACTCGCCCGCAAGGGAAAGCTCGATCCCGTCATCGGCCGCGACGACGAGATTCGCAGAGTCATCCAAGTCCTGTCACGTCGAACCAAGAATAATCCGGTGCTGATCGGCGAGCCCGGAGTTGGCAAGACCGCCATCGTCGAGGGACTGGCGCTGCGCATAGTCAACGGCGACGTTCCTGAGGGACTCAAGGACAAGCGCCTGCTCGGGCTTGATTTGGGAGCTTTGGTGGCGGGAGCGAAATTTCGCGGCGAATTTGAAGACCGCCTCAAGGCGGTACTCAAGGAAGTCACCGACGCAAGCGGTCAAGTCATTCTTTTCATCGACGAGCTCCACACCTTGGTCGGCGCCGGCGCGGCCGAAGGCGCAATGGACGCGTCGAACATGCTCAAACCGGCGCTCGCGCGCGGCGAGCTTCGTTGCGTTGGCGCCACAACCTTGGATGAATATCGCAAGCGCGTCGAGAAAGATCCTGCGCTGGAGCGGCGCTTCCAACCTGTCTTCGTTGGCGAACCTTCGGTGGAAGACACCATCGCGATCCTGCGCGGGCTAAAAGAACGGTACGAAGTCCATCACGGCGTGCGCATCACGGACGGCGCCATCATCGGCGCGGCGACCTTGTCGCATCGCTACATCAGTGACCGCTTTCTGCCGGACAAAGCGATCGATCTCATCGACGAAGCGGCATCACGCCTGAGAATAGAAATCGACAGCATGCCCATCGAGATCGACGAAGTGGAGCGAAAGATTCTCCAGCTCGAGATCGAACGACAAGCGCTCAAGCGCGAAGAAGACAAAGCCTCCAGGGAACGCTTGGCGCAACTGGAACGCGAGATTGAAAACCTGCGCGAAACTTCGAGCGGACTGAAGGCTCACTGGCAAAACGAGAAGGAATCGATCCAGCGCATTCGCTCGCTCAAAGAGAAGATTGAATCGACGAAAGTCGAAGAGCAAAAAGCGCAACGCGAGGGAAATCTCAACCGCGCTGCAGAATTGCGTTACGGCACGCTGACCCAGCTTCAGAAAGAGTTGGAAGATGCCAACCAGAAACTCGCCGAGCTGCAGAAGAATCAAAAGATGCTCAAAGAAGAAGTGGACGCCGAAGACGTCGCCGAAGTCGTGGCGAAGTGGACCGGCATTCCGGTGGCAAAAATGCTCGAGGGAGAAATTCAGAAACTGCTCAAGATGGAAGATCGCCTCAAGCTGCGGGTCGTCGGACAGGACAGCGCGATTCACGCGGTATCGAACGCAGTCCGACGCGCGCGCGCGGGTTTGCAAGACGAAAACCGTCCCATCGGTTCATTCATCTTTCTCGGCCCCACCGGCGTCGGTAAAACCGAACTGTGCCGGGCGCTCGCGGAATTTCTCTTCGATGACGAGCAAGCGATGGTGCGGCTCGACATGTCGGAATTCATGGAAAAGCACTCCGTGTCGCGGCTGATCGGCGCTCCTCCGGGCTACGTCGGCTACGAGGAAGGAGGTTACCTGACCGAAGCGGTGCGCCGCCGGCCTTATTCCGTCGTGCTGTTCGATGAAATCGAAAAAGCGCATCCCGACGTCTTTAACGCCCTCTTGCAGATTCTCGAGGACGGCAGAATGACCGACGGCCAAGGCCGCACCGTCGATTTCAAGAATACCGTTATCATTATGACCTCCAATCTCGGCAGCCAATACATTCTCGAACTCGGGACACACAATCGCAAGGAGTTGGAGCAGCGCGTCAACGCTGCGCTGCGCGACGCGTTTAAACCGGAATTTTTGAACCGGGTTGACGAGACGATTATCTTTAACAATCTCGGCCGCGACGAAATTAAATCGATCGTTGAAATCCAGCTCAAGCGACTGCGCCAGAACCTGGCGAGCAGAAAGATGGCACTGGAGATTAGCGATCGCGCCAAAGCGCTACTGGCGGACAAAGGGTACGATCCGGTGTACGGCGCACGCCCGCTCAAGCGAACGATCCAGCGTTTGATTCAGGACCCGCTGGCGATTAAGATCCTCGAAGGAGAATTCAAAGAAGGCGATCGTATCCAAGTAGACTCGCTCGGCGACGAATTCACTTTCTCCCGCGCGGCCGTCCGCTCGACTGACGAAGCTTTAGAGCAAAGGACGCTTCATTGAAACCGTCTTCGAAGAGAATACCGCCAGGCCTAGCGCGGGTGCGAAAAGAGCTTCCTCCTCCCGGCAAAGTCTTCAAAGATAAAAGGAAGGCCAGCCGGAAGCGTGCACGCGAGGAGGCCCTCAGAGAATTGCAGGAATCGCGGTCGCTCAAATCTTCCTAGTCGCTCCCGACAATCTTTTCTCATAGGGCAAGCGATTTTCGCCTGCGCTAATTCTTTATTCGCGTTTTGAAAGCGCGCTTCGAACATGCAACAAAGCAACGATGAGGCGCCTGCGGACGAGAGACGGCTCACCCTGATTCTTTTCAATGTTTGCGTCGGTCAATTTATCGTCGGTTTGGATCAGCGCGCGCTGCTCGTCGCGCTGCCGACGCTAACCCACACTTTTAACACCAGCTTAACGACCATTCAGTGGGTTTTATTGATTTATGATTTGCTCTTGATCGGCACCGTGATCACCGTCGGCCGTTTAGGCGATCTATTTGGCCGGCGGCGATATTATGCCGCCGGGTTTCTCGTCTTCGTTTTAAGCTCCGCGCTCTGTGGCGCTGCCCAATCGGCATGGCAGATCATCCTATTTCGCGGTTTGCAGGCGGTGGGCGGGGCGATGATCTCGGCTAACGGCCGCGCCATCGCGTCCGTGGCATTTCCCGCCAGCGAGCGCGGCAAGGCGATGGGCTTTGCGTCCATGGCTTTTCATGTCGGTTTTCTTACCGGCCCGACGTTGGGTGGTTTTCTCATTGACACCGTTGGATGGCGTTGGATTTTCTATCTTAATCTGCCGGTCGGCATCTGGGGCGCTTATCTAGCGTGGAAGCTGCTCGAAGAAAGCAAGGAAGATGTCAAAGATATTTCCGTGGACTTCCCGGGAGCGATCTTGCTCATGGCAACTTGCAGCCTCTTCCTCTACGCGATGAATCAGCTTCCCCACCTGGGCTGGCGCGATTCGTCCGTCGCGATCATGCTGATGCTCTCGATGGTCGCAGGTGCGCTGTTCGTGTTCGTCGAACTGCGGTCGCGTATGCCGATCTTGAGCTTCGCGCTGTTTCGTAACCGGCTTTTCACAGCCTCGATGCTCAGCCTATTTTTCATCACTTCGACGCAGTCGGCGATTAGTTTTTTGATGCCATTTTACCTGCAGAATATTCTTCATTTTTCACCTACCCATATGGGCTGGATCTTGATCGCCAACTCCGTGGTCATCGTGTTGATCGCGCCCATTGCCGGGTGGTTGTCCGATCGAATGGGCTCGCGCCTGCTCTGCACCGCCGGCTCGGGCCTGATCGTCATCGGACAATTCTTTATTGCGTCGTTGGGAGTTGATTCTTCGATCCCACGCATCATATTGCCGTTGTTGCTTATCGGCCTCGGTTGGGCGATTTTTAACTCGCCCAACCAGAGCGCGATCCTGGGTTCGGTGCCGCGGGATAAAGTCGGCACGGCATCGGGCATGAACACCACCACGGCCCGTACCGGAGGCGCGATGGGAGTCGCGCTCTCGGCGACCTTGTTCACCTACGGGCTCGCCGCAGCCGGTTTGACGCGCGCACAAGTGGAGTCGCCACAATTATGGGGCGAAGCTCCCGAACTTTTCGTCCGCTCATTCAATCACACCGTGCATATCGTCAACATCGTCACACTACTCTCAGTCTTCTTTTCCGCTGTCAGAGGACGGCAGCAAGAATAAACCGGCGCTTCAACAATACGCATGCAACCTGATCAATCGCAAAAAGGACGGCGCACATCGCGGTTGATCCTGCTCAGCGTCTGCATCGGCCAAACTATCGTCGGCCTGGATCAGCGGGCAATTACCGTAGCTTTGCCCACGTTGACGGCAACTTTTCATACCGCGTTCACGACGATCCAATGGACCATACTGATTTATGACTTGGTTCTCATCGGATTGATTATCACCATGGGTAGACTCGGCGATCTTTTCGGCCGGCGCCGCTTTTACAGCCTGGGCTTCTTGATCTTCGTGACCGCCTCTGCCGTTTGCGGTCTTTCTCAGACCACAGGCCAATTGATCCTTTTCCGCGCGATCCAGGCCCTCGGTGGTTCCATGATCGCGGCCAATGGTCGAGCGATTGTCTCGGTAAATTTACCCCCTCAGGAGCGTGGCCGAGCCTTGGGCCTGACGTCGACGGCGTTCCACATCGGTTTTCTCACCGGCCCATCATTGGGCGGCTTTCTGATCGACACGATCGGTTGGCGCTGGATCTTTTATATCAATATGCCGTTTAGTCTCTACGGCGCCTATCTCGCCTGGAAAGTCATCCCCGAGACCAGAACAAAAGAGCAAGTCGCCGTCGACATTCCAGGAGCGATCTTGCTGCTTCTGACCAACGGGCTGTTTATCTATGCGATCGACCAGTTGCCGCGCGTCGGTTGGCGCCATCCGATATTTCTCACGACGTTATCCTTGTCGCTGGTCGCGCTGATCTTTCTCTTGCGCTCCGAAGCCAGAGCCAAGACGCCGATCTTGAATCTTTCCATGTTTCACACGAGGCTTTTTAGCGCCGGTATCTTGAGCCTATTTTTGATCTCCGCAACTTTGTCAGCGATCAATTTTCTCCTTCCCTTCTTTCTCCAGAACTTACTCGGATATTCGCCGTCGCAAGTGGGTTGGATCATCGTGGCGGACTCGCTGATCATTATGTTCCTAGCGCCCGTCGCCGGCGCGCTGTCGGACCGGCTGGGCTCGCGCCTGCTTTGCACCATCGGTTGCGCCATCATTGCCCTCGCGCAATTCTTCTTGTCCACGCTGGATCTTCACTCATCGCTGTTAAGAATTGTCTTCCCGCTGGTGCTCTGGGGCATCGGCTGGGCCTTGTTCAATGCGCCCAATCAAAGCTCGATTTTGAACGCGGTGAGTCCAGAGAGAATCGGCGCCGCAGCCGGTATGATTGCGACGACCGCGCGCACGGGCGGAGCCATGGGTGTTGCGCTATCGGCGACTTTGTTTGGCTATCTGTTGTCATCCGCCGGATTGAACAGCGGCCAAATCGAATCGCCGCAAAGCTGGCGCGCTGCGTCGGAAATTTTCATCGGTGCTTTTTCGACCACAATCTTGGTCCTAAACATCTTCACGCTGCTTGCGGTGTTTTTCTCCGCCGTCAGAGGACCGAGACGCGATGGCTAATCTCTTGGGCTTGAACCGTTGGTACGGCTAGAACGGCTTGGAACGATCCTTTCTCCCTTGACAGGAAGGGTTGCGGCTCACTACTCTTCAGCAATCACCCGCGGCTTTACGGAGGCGACGATGCAGCGTCGGAAAATTCTCAGAGCACTACTAATCGGCGCAGTTTTTGTGATTGCCGGTCAATTGCCTTCGATGTCTAAAATTTGCGCTGCCGAGGGACCGAGCCTCCGTGGCGTTTACAATGCTCTCGGCGGTACCATGTCACCGGCTTGGATCGCTCAAGACCTCGGACTATTCACGAAACATGGCCTCCAACACAGCCTCAACTATCTCGCGGCCACTACGGCGATCCAGGCGATCGTCGGCGGCACCGAAGAAATCGGCCTGGTCGGCAACCAGGGAATCGATGTTGCCTTGGAAGGAGCGGATACGGTTTACGTTGCCAACACCGCATCGCGCTTCATTTTCCACCTGTACGGCGATCCCGCAATCAAGACAGTAGTCGATCTCAAGGGGAAAGTTCTGGCGGCAACGCAGCCGGCCGCGTCGACGGACTACGCGGGCCGCATGTTGCTCAGGCGATTCGGCTTGGTGCCGGACAAAGACGTGAAAATACTTTACGCCGGCAGTTCGCCGGCTTTGTTGACCACGTTAAAATCAGGCAACGCCGCCGCGGGTCTCATGAGCGCGCCGATCACGTTTCAGGCTCAAGAGTTGGGTCTTAAGCATATTCTCAACGTCACCGAGCTCAATATTCCGTTTATCTTCGTGAGCGTCGTTACGACGCGCAAAGTGATTCAACAAAAGCCGGACGCCGTAATTCGTTATCTGCGAGGCTATACCGAAGCGATCTCTGTCATCCGGCGCGACAAAGAGACGGCGATCAAGGTGATGGGCAAATTCATGAAAACCGACAACCGGCAAATTCTCGAGGCGGTCTACGAGGAACATTTGCCGGTCTTTCAGCGCGTGCCGCTCATGACTAAGGAGGCGGTGCAAGCGGTCTTGGATGTCGCCAAAAGCCCCAGAGCCCAACAGTCAAAACCGGAAGACTTTTACGACAATTCGTTTATCCAAAAGCTCGAAGTTTCCGGTTTTATTAACTCGCTTTACGCGCGCTGACCGCGCCGGCATTGCCGTTGGTGGATCGTGGGCTGGTATCTTCACATCGACATGGACGCGTTCTTCGCTTCCGTGGAGCAGGTGCTCGACCCGGGCCTCAAAGGAAAGCCGGTTATCGTCGGCGGCCGCAATGGCCGCGGTGTTGTAACATCCGCATCGTACGAAGCGCGCAAGTTCGGCGTGCACTCCGCCATGCCGGGATTTCAAGCCAAAGAGCTTTGCCCGCACGGCATCTTCCTGCCGAACCGCCGTCGAGCTTATGCGGAATTCTCAGACAACGTCTTCGCGATTCTCGGCGAGTATTCACCCGAGGTGCACGCGCTTTCCATAGACGAAGGACTGGTCGACCTCACCGGCACGGAGCGGTTGTTGGGACCGCCACTCAAAACCGCTGACGTAATTATCCGGCGAATTGAAATCGATCTCGGACTGCCTTCATCCGCCGGACTCTCTACCAGCCGCGTCACGGCTAAAATCGCCGCCACACTGGCGAAACCCCATGGACTCATCTATGTCCCGTCGGGTTCGGAACAAGATTTTCTCGCGCCTTTGGCGGTGCAAATGATTCCCGGTGTCGGACCAAAAACACACAAAGTACTCAATCAAAAGGGCATCAAGACGATCGGCGAACTGCTGAAGCGCGCGGACTTGGCGCATCGCTACCTGGATTTGGCTCCCGCCCAGGAGCAACATCATCATCACGACCACTCCGTCGGCAACGAAACCACCCTGGATAAACCACTCAAGGAAATTGCCCAGATGGAAGAAATACTCTGGGAACTCGTGGAGGAGGTTGGCGGCCGATTGCGCCGGGAAAAATCGTATGCCCGCTGTCTCACGGTCAAAATTCGCTATTCCAATTTTCAAACCATTACGCGCTCGCGTACCCTGCCATCGCCCACGTGTTTCGACAAAGAGATCTTTGCGGTCGTCAGCGACCTGATGCGGCGACATATTGGCCAAGGCAGAGCCGTACGGCTTTTGGGAGTGAGCGCGAGCGCCCTGCAAAGCTCCGGTTGGCAAGAGCCGCTCTTGAATCGTGACCAGCGCCGATCTTTCGAGCGATTGTACAAGGGCATCGACGATCTGCGCCACAAATACGGCGAAGGCGCGATCGGCGCTGCCACGCGACGCAATCGCTTCAGTTGATTTTCCCGGCAAAGCCCCATACTGTTTTTCCCATTCACGCAACCATCATGATCAAACCGAATCATGTTTTTCTGGCCGCCTGCCGGCGCCAACAAACGTCCTATACGCCGGTTTGGCTGATGCGCCAGGCGGGACGCTACATGGAGGAATACCGCAAGCTGCGCCGGCAATACGGCTTTCTCGAACTTTGCAAAAAACCAGACCTCGCCGCGGAAATCGCCGTGGCTCCGGTCGAACGGCTCGGCGTCGATGCGGCGATCTTGTTTGCCGATATTCTCCTGATTCTCGAACCGATGGGTGTCGGGTTGGAATACTCGAAAAGCGACGGACCGGTGATTCATCATCCGGTGCGCAGCGGCAAAGACGTTGACGGTCTGAAAGACTTCGAGCCGGAGAAAGAACTATCGTTTGTCTACGATGCCGTAAAGAAAATCTCCAAGGCGCTCAAGAACAAAGTTCCGCTGATCGGCTTTGCCGGCGCGCCCTTCACGTTGGCTTCTTACTTGATCGAAGGCGGCGGATCGCGCAACTATGTCCACACCAAGAAGCTCTTTTACACGGCGCCGGAGGCGTGGAAGCGTCTGATGGAACGGCTGACAAAACTAACCTCTGAATATTTGAATTGCCAGATCGCCGCCGGCGCTGAAGCGGTGCAACTCTTTGACAGTTGGGCAGGTTGCCTCACGCCGTCGGATTACGAGCAGTTCGTTCTTCCCTACACACGCGCGGTCATCGACGCCATCGCGCCTGGCGTTCCGGTGATCAATTTTACTACCGGAACGGCTGGTTCATTGAAGCACATTCGCGCCGCCGGCGGCGCGGTGATTGGGTTCGACTGGCGCGTTAATCTTGACGAAGCCTGGGAAGCCGTCGGCTATGATATCGCCGTCCAGGGAAATCTCGATCCTGTCACGCTCTATGCATCGCCGAAGGAAATCAAAAACCGGGTCGCTGAAGTCTTGCGCCGCGCCGGCGCCAGACCCGGTCATATTTTTAATCTGGGCCATGGCGTTTTGCCCGAGACCCCGGTGGAACATGTCATCGCCATGGTCGAAGCGGTGCACGAAATCAGCGCACGGTAAAAAGATTAATTTTCAGCCGCCCCAATTTTGAAAAACCCTCTCCCGCTTCAGCCTGAGGCTGATCCGCCTATGGAGGATGCGGGAAGGGTGAGGGTTGCAGGGTGTCCAGCAATGAACTCAACATACGATGCTGTATTGCTCATCGCCTTCGGCGGCCCCGCATCATCCGAAGAAATTCGCCCGTTCCTCACTCGCGTAACAAAAGGGATTCCCATCCCGCCCAAGCGACTCGAAGAAGTTGCGCATCACTATGAGGCGGTCGGCGGCAAATCGCCCCTCAACGAAATCACTTTCCGCCAGGCCAATGTCTTGAGTCAACTGCTAAACGAGCAAGGTGTGGCGCTTCCCGTCTACGTCGGCATGCGCAACTCCAAACCATTCTTCGTCGAGGCGCTAAAGCGGATGGCCGATGACGGGATAAAGCGCGCGCTGGGATTCATTCTCTCGTCGCACCGAACCGAGGCGAGTTGGGAGCGCTACCAAAAAAACATTGCCGATGCCCGGAATGAACTCGGCCCAAACGCTCCGGTAATCGATTACTGCGGCGGCTGGCACGATCATCCGCTATTCATTCGATGCTGGACGGAACTCGTTCAAGCAGCCCGCATCAAGATTCCGATTGACAGAAAGGAATTGACGCCGCTGATCTTCAGCGCCCACAGTTTACCCGTGGCAATGGCCGCGCAATCGCCGTATGTCGAGCAAGTGGACACCAGCGCTCGCTTGGTCGCCGACAAATTACAGCATCGGCGCTGGTCGATTGCTTACCAAAGCCGCAGCGGCAAACCGACCGATCGTTGGCTCGAACCCGACATCGGCGACTCCATTCGGAAATTAGCCAGGGAAGGCTCCCAGTCAGTGATCGTCGCGCCGATCGGCTTTGTCTGCGACCACGTCGAAGTGCTTTACGATCTCGATATCGAGGCAAAGCAGAACGCCAATGATCTGGACGTGAATCTGATCCGCGCGAGCTGTCCGAATGATCACCCGACGTTTATCCGGATGATGGCGGAGGTAATCGAGGAAAAGATGAAACGCACCGAGGATAGAGGATAGAGGATGGAGAATCGCCATACTCGATCCTCTATTCTCTATCTTCAACCTGCACCCTCATGACCCACCGCATCGTCGTCATTGGCGGAGGCATCGCCGGTCTCGCAGCCGCTCACCGTCTCGTTGAACTCAACACGGAAAAATCTCTCGCCCTGGACGTTAAGCTTCTAGAAGCGTCGCCTCGTCTCGGCGGCACAATCGCCACGGAACGGATCGGCGAATTCCTCGTCGAAGCCGGACCGGATTCTTTCATTACCGAAAAACCATGGGCGCTCCGGTTATGTGAGCGCATCGGCCTCACATTTCATCTTGTATCGACGCAATCAGCTTACCAAAAGATCTACGTCGTTCATGGCGGCAAACTCCAAGCTCTGCCCGAGGGGTTTTTCCTGCTCGCACCGACTCGTTTTTGGCCGTTCATCATAACGCCGCTGTTTTCCTGGGACGGCAAACTGCGCATGGCGACGGAATTGTTTCTGCCGCGTGGCGAAGCAAATCACGACGAAAGCTTGGGCTCTTTCGTCCGTCGGCGCTTTGGCGCGGAAGCGTTGGAGCGCGTCGCGCAACCTCTGATCGGAGGCATCTACGCCTCGGATCCTGATAAACTCAGCCTCGCCGCTACCATGCCACGCTTAAAGGAAATGGAACGCGAGCGACGGAGTATTATCTTGGCGATGTGGTCCGAGCAAAAACGCCGCGCGCGTACTCGTGAGACAGGTAGCGGCGCGCGCTGGAGTTTGTTCGTCACGTTGGCTGATGGGATGCAGGAATTGGTCAATGCGCTTGCACGGCGGCTGCCCGAAGGCAGCATTCAGTTGAACACTCCGGTCACCAACGTGCTCCCGGATCGCAACAGTCAGGGTTGGCTCCTCTCATTCAAAAAGGGTCACAGCCTAGAGGCCGATGCCATAATTCTGGCGACACCGGCGTTCCGAGCGGGCCAGTTGCTGGCCTCGATCTCGCATGATGCTACCAACGAGCTGAAGAAGGTTTCCTACGCTTCCACAGCCACCGTCAATCTCGCCTATCGCCGCGCGGACTTTCCCCGCCAACCGAACAGCTTCGGCTTCGTTGTACCGATCATGGAGCGTCGCAAGATCATGGCTTGCACGTTTAGCAGTTTGAAATATCCCGCCAGAGCGCCGGAAGGTCACTTGTTGTTACGCGCTTTCGTCGGCGGTGCCCTACAGCCCGACTTGTTCAACGACGATGATGCGACGATGGAGAAAAATGTCCGCGGCGAACTGGCAAGTCTACTCGGAGTGACCGCCCGACCGATCTTCTCGCGAATCTGGCGCCATCCCACCTCGATGCCGCAGTATCACGTCGGTCACAACGCTCGAATAAAACGAATTGAAGCCTCTTTGGATGGATTCCCCACACTCGCTCTCGCCGGCGGCGCCTATCACGGCGTCGGAATTTCCGATTGTGTGCGCACGGGTGAGGAAGCCGCAGAGAAAATTGTCGATTATCTCAATTTGAAACCGTAGGGTGCGCCAGCGCACCTGATTCGGCGGGGCCATCTATGGCGCTTGTGATTGACGGTGCGCAAGCGCACACTACTTGCTCCGCTTCCTCGGAATAACAGCGGGAATGCTATTGCTGTCATTTCTCCTTGACGCCCACCCGAAGCCAGACTATGAATCGGATATCGCAGTGATTGTCGTCGACCGCAACGATACTTCTCTTGAAGCTGCCCGTTTGCATCCAGATCGTTTTGCCGTCATGGGAAGAATCAAACTCACCGCCGCGGAAAGCCGCGTGTTGATCGCAAGCTGGAAAAACCAGCCACATATGCTGGGCGTCCGACTGGTTTTTAACGCAGGCCGCTCCAAGGAATGGCTCGAGGATGGAACCGCCGACTGGTTTTGGGACGCCGCTGAACGCTACGACGTTCCGGTGATGGCGTTCGCACCGAATGCCGTGCCGAAACTCGGCGAAGTGGCTGAGCGCCATCCGGGCCTGCGTATGATCATCGATCACATGGGCCTCAGCTCAACGCTCAAGGGCAAGCCGCTCGGACCCGCAATCGACAACGTGATCCAGCTCGCGCGTCTGCCCAACGTCGCTGTGAAGGTTTCCGCGCTGCCCTGCTACGTAGCCGAATCATACCCATTCCCGACGCTTCATCCGTTGGTGCGTCGGGTGGTCAATGCTTTTGGACCGCAGCGCTGCTTTTGGGGCACGGATCTCTCCCATCTCCCGTGCCCGTACAAGCAAGTGGTCACATTATTTACCGAGGAAATGCACTCTCTCTCCGCGACGGAACTTGAGTGGATCATGGGACGGGGTCTTGCCGAGTGGTTAAAGTGGCCGCTGGCAAAGTAGGACGACCGAAGCTGTATTCGCGATCCAAGCGAATCGGAGTTGGAACTGGCTACTTTTTCGATCACCGGTCATGGGGACGGGCAGCTTTTTGAATTACAAAAAGCCGCCAGTCCCCTACAAAAGCAGTCGCCGAAAAAGTTGCCTGTCCCCATTTCACGCGCAATGGAAGTAGTACACCGATTGCCTCGTGTGGCACTCAGGAATCTTTGACGATGGTGAACGCGAAAAAATTCTTATTTTGTGTCACTTCCTTTTTCCTCGGCTACGCCACGCCGACCGGTGCGCAGAACACCGAGCTCCACGTAGTCACCTGGAAAGCGGAAGCGCCTAAGGTGTGGGACCAAGCGGTTGCGGATTTCGAGCGGCAAAATTCCGGAATCAAAATCGTCCGTGAGATCGCCCCCCAATCTTCGACACAGATCCACGACCTCCTGACTCAGAAACTAAAAAATCGCGACTCGCGGCTGGACGTTTTTTTTATGGATACAATCTGGCCCGCGGAGTTTGCATCGGCAGGTTGGGCGCTGCCGCTGGATCGTTATTTTACCGCCGCGGAGCGCGCCAAGTTCCTCCCAGCACCGATTTTGGCGAATCAATATCGCGGTCAAATCTTCGGCGTGCCTCTTTTTATTGACGCCGGAGTCCTTTACTACCGAAAAGATTTTCTCGAAAAGTATGGCCTTGCGCCGCCGCGCCTCTGGCCGGAATTGGTCGAACAGGCCAAGACGATACTCGCCCATGAACAAGGTTTGCAGCTCGTCGGTTTCTCGGGCCAGTTCAAACAGTATGAGGGCCTCGTTTGCAACATGATGGAATACATCCTGAGCGGCGGCGGAGCCCTGTGGGATGAAAAGCGCATGGTGAGTGCGCTCCATGAACCCGCTGCGCTCGAAGCCGTGCGATTCGTGCGCGACCGCATAATCGGTGAAATCTCCCATCGTGGCGTCCTGAGCTATGAAGAGCCAGAATCGCTCGCCCTCTTCACGCAGGGGCGCGCAATTTTTCACCGCAACTGGCCCTACGCCTGGTCGATAGCCAATGATCCCACGAGCTCCAAAATCGCCGGAAAAGTCGGCATGATGCCGCTGCCTGGTTTTCCCGGCGCTAAGGGCGTCGCTGCGCTGGGTGGTTGGCAGCTCGGTGTTAGCCGATTCTCCGCTAAACCCGACCTAGCCTGGCGTTTCGTTGCGTTTATGACGAGCAAAGAAATTCAAAAGCGCATCGGCCTTGCCACCGGTCGCGCACCCACACGCACGGCTCTTTATGAAGACTCAGAGCTTACCGGCAAGATGCCCCAATTAAGATCGCTTCTGGACACGTTCAAGCAAGCCGTGCCGCGGCCGACGACGCCGGTTTATGTTCCGTTGTCGAATGTCATGCAGCGCTACTTCAGCTCGGTGTTAGCCTTGCCGAATACCGAAATCAAAAAGCACGCGGCATTAGCAGCTCGGGACATGGATCGTTTGTTGGACCTTTTGCGTGAGAGACCAATGCCATGAAAGGCTCTCACCGCACTGCGCTCTTGTTCCTGTTGCCGAGTTTTATCTTCGTCGCGGTCTTTTCGCTCTTTCCGATACTCGAATCCTTTCGCTTGAGTTTTTATCGGCTGATCCTGACGCTCCCCTGGCTCGGACAAAAGATGGTCGGCTGGCAGAACTATGTTGATCTTGCGGAAGACCCTGTCGCAATGGAGTCTTTGGTCACGACCCTGATATTTGTCGGTGTGACCATTCCACTGGAGTTGCTCCTTGGCTTGGGCATAGCGCTGGTGCTAAACGATGTCTTTCACGGCCGCGGGCTTTTGCGCGCCGTGGTTCTGATTCCCTGGGCCATTCCTACCGTGGTCTCGTCACAGATGTGGCGTTTCATATTCAATGATCGTTACGGGCTGATCAACTTTATTTTTTTTGGCGGCGATGTGTCGCGTTATCTCGCGCCGCTTGCTGACCCTCATCTTGCGCTGGTGGCAATTATGGCGGCGGAGATTTGGAAAACCACTCCTTTCGCCGCGCTCATCCTGCTCGCCGGACTGCAAGGTATCCCGGATGATCTTTACGAGGCGGCGAGCATCGACGGCGCAACGGCGTGGCAGAAGTTTCGGCATGTAACTGTGCCGCTCATACGCCCTGCACTGTTATTGGCCTTGCTTTTTCGAACGATTGACTCCTTGCGAGTTTTTGATCTGGTTTTTGTCACGACCCAGGGAGGACCTGCCGACAAAACCAATGTGCTGCAATTTTACGGCTACAAAAAGACCTTCGCTGAAGGCATGGTCGGTTACGGCTCGGCCATTGCCGTAGCTGTTTTTTCCATGTCGCTGGTTTTTTCGCTCGCTTACCTGCGTTTTCTGAAGTCGAGTCGACAGGAAGGAATGGCAAAATGAAGCGCTCCGTCGCTCTTGCGCTACTTTCCATCGGCATCGCACTCTATTGTTTGGTTCCATTTCTCTGGTTCGTTTTGACGTCGCTCAAGAGCGCGGCGGAGCTGACGGCGATACCGCCCATACTGATTCCGTCATTCCACTTGGGCTTCTACCAATCGGCGCTGGAAAAGTACGGCTTGCTTCACTATATCGTCAATAGCGTGATTGTCGCCGGCACGGCGACGTTGATCACCATTGTCATCGGATCTCTCGCCGCGTACGCGATGACGCGCTTCTACCTCGGTTGGACGAATATTTATCTGCTGATACTGCTCGCCATCTCGATGTTCCCGCAGATCGCCACGGCGGGCCCGGTCTGGAGCATTCTCGACCGTTTGAATTGGCTTAACACCTATCAAGGCCTGGTGGCGGCGTACATCGCTCTTACATTGCCTTTGGCCATATGGATTCTGACGACCTTTTTCCGCGAGGTACCCAGGGAGATCGAGGAGGCAGCACTGATCGACGGTTGTAGCCGGTTCCAATCACTCTACAAGGTGATCCTGCCGCTGGCAGCGCCAGGGATACTCACCGCGGCACTGCTGGTCTTCATCTATGCATGGAACGAGTTCTTCTTCGCGCTCATCATCATGACTGACCCCAGCGTGCAGACTCTTCCGGTGGGCATTGCTTTGTTCCCGGGAGAATACACGATGCCCTGGGGTGAGATCGCCGCGGCGTCCACCCTAGCGACCATCCCGTTGATCGTTCTGACGCTGATTTTTCAACGCGGCATTGTTCGGGGCTTGTGCGCTGGCGCAGTGAAAGGTTGAAATTAAGGCGAACGGTTCGAATCGAATCATGGAGGTTGTATCGCTTCGCTTGCGATAAAAGATCTGTCAAAGCGCTTCGGCACTACGGAAGTTTTAAGAAATGTTTCGTTCGAAGTCGCAGACGGAAAATTTTGCATTTTGCTCGGCCCTTCGGGCTGCGGCAAATCGACAGTCTTACGCTTGATCGCGGGCCTGGAACAACCGAGCGCCGGAGAGATTTTTATCGACACCGAGCGCGTCGATCCTCTGCCTCCGCGGGAGCGAGACATCGCTTTCGTCTTTCAAAACTACGCGCTTTACCCGCACATGACGGTCTTTGACAATCTTGCCTTCGCGCTTCGGCTGCGTGGCGTGCCGTTGAATCAAATCGAATCGAAAGTGAGAGACGCGGCGCGCCTCCTCGAAATCGAAAATTTATTGGAGCGCCGGCCGCACGGGCTGAGCGGCGGGCAGCGGCAGCGGGTGGCGCTGGGACGCGCCATCGTCAGACAGCCGAAAGTTTTCTTGTTCGACGAGCCGCTGTCGAATTTAGACGCGACGCTCCGAGCCAGCATGCGCGTGGAGCTCGCCCGACTGCATCGGCGGTTGCAGGCCACCATCGTTTACGTGACCCACGACCAGGCGGAGGCCTTGACGCTGGGCGAAAAGATTATCGTTCTACATCAGGGAACCATCCAGCAGATCGGCTCCGCCACGGAGATTTACCACAAACCGGTGAACATCATGGTCGCGCGCTTCGTCGGCAGTCCCCAGATGAATCTGCTCGAAGGGACGCTGGACGATAGCGGCACCATGCTTCAATGCGGCGGAGTACGCTTGGATCTTGCAAGCGTGCTGAAGCAATCGCTGCCGCGCTCGGCCGGACTTTCTCTGACCCTCGGTGTCCGCCCGGAGGATTTTGACACGACGGCTTCCGGACAGGGTTGGATCAGCGGCGAGATCGAATTGGTCGAAGACCTTGGCTCCGACCGCTATCTTCACCTGAAATGCGATGGCATAGATCTCGTCGCCAGGGTAGGGAGAGAGATGACGTTTAAAGCAGGCGACACGATAAATCTCATTGTCGCGTCCGAGCGGCTGCATTTTTTTCAGGATGGCAAGCGAATCGAACCCTGATGCCGGTTCAACGTTCAAGGTTTGATGCCGGTTCAACGTTCAAGGTTAAACCAATGGGAGCTAGATTGAACATGGAACCTTGAACTTTGAACTGAGGCGGTGCCGGCGTGGTTGAGTTTTAACTCCAATCGTAATAACAGAAACGCAATTGAATCTGATGGAGGCTCGAGACTATGAAGATCATCAATCGTGATCTGTCTGCAGAGAAAGACGGCATTCCCGGGTACATAGCACACCCGGACCGGAAAGAACCTGGACCGGGCGTCATGATCGTGCATCATCACTACGGCGTCACCGGACACATGAAATCCACCGTGTGCCATTTTGCCAAGCTGGGCTACGCGACGATCGTTCCTGATCTCTACAAAATGCTCGGCGCCGCCGATGGGGTGCATGAAGCGCAGAAGACCACCAGCGACGGCCAATTCATCGAGATCCTTAATCAAGCGTGGCATTATCTGGGAAACAGAAACGATGTCGACGCCAAACGCTGCGCCGTAGTCGGTTACTGCATGGGCGGCCGTATTGGCATTCACTTCGTCGCTGCGACGCCAAGTGTGCGCGGCTTCGTCGGCTACTACCCATCGGTGCGCGACGAAGGCCCAAGCCGGCTGCGGCCGCGCCATCCCAACGACGCCGTGCGCGACTTCAAGTGTCCATCGCAGATTTTCTTCGGCGCACGAGATCACGTTGCTAGCGTTCCGACACAGCAACGTTTGATGGCGAGCTTTCAGTCCAATGGCCAACCCTTAGACTGGCACTTCTTCCACCAAGCTGGCCACGGCTTCGCCATGGCCGACGGCG
>WNGE01002373.1_pt1 | contig 32869 bp, 23 predicted proteins | sample 5400651 | NCBI WGS metagenome assembly WNGE01 (sample SAMN13153370, study PRJNA577476) | soil metagenome | isolation source: 60 cm soil or saprolite under grassland replicate 2 | place: USA:California | collected 2016-06-15
CGAAGTTTGAAGCCATCGCCGGCACCGAGTTCACCATCGAAGCCGACCTGGTGCTGATCGCCATGGGCTTCTTAGGCCCAGTTCGCAACGGCATGATCGAGCAACTCGGAATCGCACTCGACCCGCGCGGAAACGTGGCGACGGACGACAACTCTATGACCGCGGTGCCCGGCATCTTCGCGGCCGGCGATATGCGCCGTGGCCAGTCGCTCGTGGTGTGGGCAATCGCCGAAGGACGGAAAGCCGCGGCATCCGTCGATCGCTATCTGCAAGACGTAACCCGGGGAAAGGTCGCTGTTTCGGCGATGGCCGGCACACACAAACAGTTGCATGAAGCAAGGTCCAATGGTGGGCTATAATCCGCACGAATGGACTTCAGCCAGCTAATCACATTCCTTGAAGTTGCCAAGCTGGGCAGTTTCTCGCGCGCGGGACAAAAAGTGTTCCGTTCGCAGTCCGCCGTCAGCGCGCAGATCCGGCAACTGGAGCAGGAATACGGCGACCGCCTGCTCGACCGCTCCGGCAAGGACGTCACCCTGACTCCGGCCGGGCGAGTGCTGCTCGCTTACGCCGAACGCCTCATTCAATTGCGCGACGAGTCCAAGCTTGCCGTCTCCGATCATGGCGGCGCCCCCCGCGGCAAACTTGTTATCGGGGCCAACGAAGCAACCTGCCTCTACGTTCTGCCCGACGTGTTCGCGAAGTACTGCAGCCTCCATCCCGAAGTCCAACTTAGTATCTACCGCAATTTCAGCTACAAAATTATCGAGAAGCTCGAAAACGGCACTATCGACGTGGGCATCGTCACGCTGCCCGTCAAGTCGCCCAAGCTGAAAACGACGACCATCTTTCGCGACCAGTTGATGTGGATGATGAATCCGCAGAATCCCTTGGCCAAGCACGAGGTCGTATCGGTCAGCGAGATTGCCAAGCAGCCGATGCTTCTGCCCAAAACCGGATACACGCGCCGCCTGATGGATAAGCTCCTGCGTCCGCATGAGTCGGAACTGCAGATCCGTATGGAATTGCCGAGCGTGGGCATGATCAAGAGCTTTGTGGCCGCCGGGCTCGGAGTTTCGCTCGTCAGCGCCAGCTTTGCGCGCGACCAGGTCCTGGCCGGGCGCGTCAAGTTGATTCCGCCGAAGGACAAGGAACTGTGGCGTGAGCTGGGGCTGGCGTATCGCCGCGATCGAACGCTCACCCAGGCGGCCCAGACGTTCATTACCACGGTGCGCCAACTGGCAGCTACCTCGAGATAGCCCGCCACGCGAGCATCCCCCGCCTCATAATTCAATCGTAGCGCCGCCGTCCCGGCGGCTGTCGCGCGGGCGTCTCGCCGGCAAAATGCCGGCGCCACGAACCAGCTTCTCTGCTTGACAGGCCGGCAGGAATGGTTATGATTGAATAGTTATTCATCACATTGGATATTTATGCGCTGGGGGTGGGGGCTCTTGAACAGTAAAGGCGGCGCCGCCTGATGGCCAAACTCAAAGCGGCCGTGCTGGGTGCGACCGGATATTCCGGCCTGGAACTTGCGCGCATCCTCGCCCGCCATCCCCGGCTCGACCCTCCCCTGCTTCTGCGGCGCAGCGCGGAAGCTCGCGAGCCCGGTCACTTGGCCGAAGGCTTTCCCCATGTCGCCGGGAACGGTCACCTGCCGCTCGTGCCATTTTCGTGGTCGAAATTGCAGGAGCATCAAACGGAACTTCTGTTCCTGGCCACACCGCACGGCACCTCGCGGGAACTCGTCCCGGAAGCCGTCACTCGCGGGCTGCGCGTCGTAGATCTCAGCGGCGCGTGGCGGCTCAAGCAGGAGCAGCATCGCGCGGTGTACGGCTTTCATGACGCCGATGCCGCAAAAGCTGCCGACCTTACTGGGCGCGCGGTCTACGGCCTGCCGGAGTTGAATGGAAGCCGGATCCCCGGCGCTGCCCTGGTGGCCAATCCCGGCTGCTATGCGACCTCCGTCATTCTCGCGCTCGCGCCGCTCGTGTCGGCGGACTTAGCGGATCGTGACCGCGGCATCATCTCCGATTCGAAATCGGGGGTCTCCGGCGCCGGAAAAGAACCTACGTCGCGCACTCACTTCGTGTCGGTGGCTGACAATCTCTCCGCCTACTCCGTCTTTGGACACCGTCACGCGGGAGAGATTCTGGAGCAGTTGGGACTGGATGATCGAGAGTTGATCTTCACGCCGCATCTGTTGCCGATCCCGCGCGGAATCCTGTCCACGATTTATGTGCACCTCAAACGCGAGATGACTGCCGCCGAAGTAGAAGCCTGTTTCCGCAATTTCTATGCGGGCAAGCACTGGGTGCGCATTTTCCCGGCAGCGAGCCTGCCGCAGATCCAGTTTTCGCTGCACACCAATTACTGCGACATCGGCTTCTGCCTGGATCATGACGGCCGCCGGTTGGTGCTGGTCTCCTGCCTCGATAACCTGCTCAAAGGCGCCGCAGGACAGGCGGTGCAGAACATGAACCTGATGTACGGATGGAAAGAAGAGGAGGGCCTGCAGTGAAAGTGGTCGTCAAAATCGGAGGCGCCGCGCTGGAAGATAAAGCGACGCTCCATAAGTGCGCGCAGGCAGTGGTGCAGTTGGCGCAGGATGGCCACAAAGTCGCCGTGGTGCACGGCGGCGGCACGGCCCTCACGCGTACTCTGAAACTCCTCGGCAAGAAAAGCGACTTCATCGACGGCCTGCGGATTACCGATGCCGAAACGCGCGATGTCGCCCTGATGGTGCTGGCCGGAATTGTGAACAAAAGCCTGGTCGCGGCCATTGCGCTGGCTGGGCAGCCTGCGGTCGGACTCTGCGGGGGAGACGGTGGCGCATTCCGCGCCCGCAAGAAACTGAACGCCCAACACGATTTGGGATATGTCGGAGAAATCTGCTTCTCAGAGCCGCGCTGGATCCGAGCCATCTGGACCGAAGGTGGCATTCCAGTTCTCTCCTCGGTTGCGCTCGGCGGAGACGGCGAGTATTACAACGTGAATGCCGACCAGATGGCGGCTGCCTGTGCGATTGCCTGCCAGGCGGACGCGCTGATTTTTCTGACCGACGTGCCCGGCGTAAAACAGGCCGATGGTACCGTGATGGCCCGCCTGAATACGAAACAGGTGGCCGGCTTGATTGAAGAGTCTGCCGTCAGCGGAGGCATGCTGCCCAAACTCGAGGCCTGCACGCAGGCGCTCAAACGCGGCGTGGGCCGGGTGCGCATCCTGCCCGCGGCACAGGCGGACATGTTGCCACTGTTCTACTTCACCAAGATCGAATACGGCACGGAGGTATTGAGGGCATGAGCCTCGCTGCCGTCTCCCGCTTGGAGTCCAAACTCCTGCTGCCGACTTACGAGCGCCAGCCCATTCTTTTTGTGCGCGGGCGCGGCGTGCATCTCTGGGATTCGAATGGCAAACGATATCTGGATTTCCTGAGCGGAATTGGAGTGAATGCGCTCGGTCACGCGCATCCAGCCATTCAAGCCGTCATCAGGCGCCAGGCTGGACGGCTGATTCACGTCTCCAATTTGTTTTTCCATGAGTATCAGGCGGAACTCGCGCGGCGGCTGACCCAGATCTCCGGACTCGATCGCGCCTTCTTCTGCAACAGCGGCACCGAAGCTTGGGAAGGGGCGTTGAAGCTCGCGCGAGCCTCAGCGCGCATGAACAATCCCAATGGCAGTGTGGCGCGGACACTCCTGTCCGCGCCTGCATGCAGCGCCGGTACCGCCAACACGCGGACAAGAGTGTCCGCGTCACACAATGGCCTCAAACCGAAGTGGCGCATCCTCGCGCTTGAGAACTCGTTCCATGGCCGCACCTTTGGCGCCTTGGCCACCACCGGGCAGGAGAAATATCGCGCCCCCTTCGCTCCCCTTGTGCCGGGCGTCGTGTTTGTGAAGTTCAACGACCTCGACGATCTGAAGCGCAAGTGCGATTCGAGCGTATGCGCCGTGTGCATCGAGACGATTCAGGGCGAGGGCGGGATACGTCCAGTCAGCCGCGAATTTCTCGAACTCGCCAGGTGCTTGACCCAACAAACCGGCGCTCTGCTGGTGCTGGACGAAATTCAGTCCGGCCTTGGCCGCACCGGACGCCACTTCGCCTACCAGCACTACGGCGTGAAGCCGGATGTCGTGACCGTAGCCAAGCCGCTGGCATCCGGACTGCCGCTCGGCGCCATTCTTACGACCGAGCGGGTGGCGCGTTGCATGCATCCCGGCCTGCACGGCACGACCTTCGGAGGAGGACCGCTGGCCTGCGCAGTCGCCATCGAGGTTCTGCGCCTCGAGAAGCAACTTCTGAGTCACATCCGCGATCTGGGCACGTACTTCCACGCGGAACTCGAGGCCCTGAAGGCGAAGCACTCGTCCATCCAGGAAGTTCGCGGCTTGGGTCTGATGCAGGCCGTGGAGCTGGACTCTCAGGAATTGGCGAAGGCGGTCGTGCGGCAACTGCTGCGGCATGGCATCATCATCAATCGTACGCATGACACGGTGCTGCGCTTCCTGCCTCCGTACGTGATTCAGAAGAAGCACGTGGACCAGGTGATTTCAGCGCTGAACACGGCCTTGGCTGCAAATTCGGCGAAGCCGGCGCAGAACAAAGATCGGCTTCCGCCGAGGCGGAGGGAGGTCCATGCGCACGCGTGACGCCATCCTGCCGGATGCGGAACAGATCCACGCTCTCATCGCGGCTTACTCCGGCGACGGCACGCTCCTGCCCCGCTCGCTCGCTGAGATCTGCGAGAATGTCCGCGACTTCGTCGTCCTGGGGCACGACGGCCATATCATCGGATGCGGCGCGCTGCATCTTTATGGATTGCACTTGGCGGAAATTCGGTCGATCACTGTCGATCCCAATCGCCAACACAGCGGGGGCGGGAAGCTCCTGGTAAAGGCTTTGCTGGGGCAGGCCAAGAAGCACAAAGTCACGTGCGTGTGCCTGTTCACTCGCATTCCAGAATTTTTCGCGCGCATGGGCTTCACGATGGCGGCTCACCAGGATCTTCCCGACAAAATCCACAAAGATTGCCACAAATGCCCCAGGCGCTACTGCTGCGACGAAGTCGCCATGGTTAAGGGAAGCGTGCCCGCCTTTGCGATCCTTCCGCCTCCGAAGAACTGGCTGAAAATCCAGGCATGACGAAACTGCGCCGGACTCCAGAACAAGTTCGTTTGCCCGGCGGCTTCTCTTTTTCTGCCGTGGCTGCGGGAATCAAAGCGAGTGGCCGCCCCGATCTCGCGCTCATCGAATCGAGTGCAGCCAGTGCCGCGGCATTGTTCACGCAAAACCGGGTGGTCGCGGCTCCTTTGGAGGTTGGCCGGGAGTTTCTGCTGTCCAGCGCCGGCCGCTTGCGCGCTGTCCTGGTCAACTCCGGCAACGCCAACTGCGCCACCGGACGCGCGGGCCGGCTGGCTTGTGAGCGCGTCTGCCGCCATGCTGCCCGGGTGCTCGGCGTGCCCGCCGAGGAAGTCTTTCCGTCTTCGACCGGCATCATCGGCGTTCAGCTTCCAGCAGAGAAGATTATTGCCAAACTGCCCGACCTCATGGCAGCCCGATCCTCAACCAAGCGCAGCGCCCTAGCATTTGCGCAGGCAATCATGACCACGGACACGCGCCCCAAGATTGCAGCGCAACGTTTTCGCGCGGGCGCAAAAAAAGTAACGATCTTCGGAGTCGCGAAAGGCTCCGGCATGATCCACCCGCAACTCGCGACCCTGCTGGTGTACCTGCTGACCGATGTAACCGCCACTCCACGCCAGCTACAACAACTTCTGCACGATGCCTGTGATCCGACCCTGAACTCTATGTCGGTGGACGGAGACACATCCACGAATGACACTGTATTGCTTCTTGCCAACGGTGAGAGCGGTATCCGGGCGTCGGAAGCTCGCGTTAGAAATAAGTTCAGGCAGGCTCTCGGCGCAGTGTGTCAGTCCTTGGCTGAGCAGATTGTTAGCGACGGCGAGGGTGTCAAGCACGTTATCCAATTGATCGTAGAGCAGGCGAGCACCCGCGAAGAGGCGCAGCTCGTGGCGCGCACCATCGCTCACTCTGCGCTCGTTAAAACAGCCTGGGCGGGAGCCGATCCAAATTGGGGACGCATCCTGGCCGCCGTAGGAAGGTGCGGCTTGCCCATCGATCCATCCCGCGTCCGGATTTTCATCGGCAACCAGATGGTCTGCCGCGACGGCGTGGCCCATCCCTTCAATGAGTGGCAAGCCCACCAAAGTCTCGCGCAACCCGAATGTGACATTCGGGTGCAACTTCGCCGAGGCAAGAACGCAATGCGATTCCTCACGACCGACCTGACTGCCGAGTACGTGCGCATCAACGCGGACTACTCCACATGACGAAGTCAGAAGTGAGAAGTCAGATTGCAGAAGTGAAACCTCTCTCTGCTTCTGAGCCCCTGCCTGGGAGTTCTTACTTCTGCAATCTGACTTCTGACTTCTGACTTCCCCTACTGTCCGTCGCTCTTCGATCCCTTGCTGGCCACCTTCACCCCGCTCAGCCCGTTCACATACTTGGAAACACCGCGATAGAGAGACTCCGCGATACGCTGGCGATGCTCCGCGGTTTCGAGCTTGCGTTCGTCGGTGGGGTTCGACACAAACGAAATCTCCGCCAGGATCGACGGCATATTCGCGCCAATCAGCACAATGAACGGCGCCTTCTTGATCCCACGGTTGCGGATGCCGGCGTTGCTCAGCGAGAGGCCGCCATACAGCGACTCCTGCACATCGGTCGCAAACTCCCGCGATTCTTCGATCTTCTCTTTCAGCGCGATCTTCTTCACCAGATCCTGCAACTCGTAGATCGACTTCTCCGACACGGCATTCTCGCGCGCTGCCACTTCCAGAGCGTCACGAGACGAAGTGAAATTCAGGTAGTAGGTCTCGACTCCGCGTGCGCCCTCATCGCGGCTGGAGTTGGCGTGGATGGAGATGAACAGGTCCGCCCGCTCTCGATTCGCGATTGCCGTGCGCGTCTCCAGCGGAATGAACGTATCGTCCTGGCGCGTGTAGATCACTTCCGCTCCCAATCGCGACTCCAGCAGGCGTCCGAGGCGTGTCGCTACATCGAGCACAACATCCTTCTCCAGCAGTCCCTTGGGGCCGATCGTGCCCACGTCGTGCCCGCCATGTCCCGGATCGATCACAATCTTGCCGATCTTCAGCCCCAGGGCGCGAATCAGCGAGCGGTCGCCGGCCGCGGTCGGACGCGCTTCGCGCACTTGCAAACCGGCGTTATCTGTCGCAGCCTTCGCAATCGACCCAGACTTGCGCCCCTTCCGATGCCGGGACGCGGGCTTCGAAGCCGAGTCGTCCTTGTCCGCTGCGATAGCGCCGCGCTGCGCAGGAGTCGCTTCCGGACGAAGCTTGTCCGGCTCCAGCGCTGCGACCGTGGCAGGAACTTCATCATCGTCCGCGGGGACGATCGTCTTTGGAATCCTGCGGTCCGATCCCGGAATTGCTACCGTCGTCTTTATTACGCCAATCGTTTTGACGGGCTTGTCCGTCGCTGCATCGGTTCGTACAGGGACGATGGGCGGAAGGTCGATCTCCTCCGGCCCCGTCTTTATTGTCGCGAGTTTCGCGGGTTCCTCATTCGCTTCCCTCGGCGACTCAGCCTCGCGCTTCAGGGTTTGGCCGCGCGCCACAGTTTCTGCCCGTGCAGCCTCGTCAGAACTCGTGTCCGCAGCCTCCGCAGAAGCCGGCGTCTCCACGCCCCTCTTCGCCATCAGCGTCGTCGGTTTCTGTTTTCCGTGGACATCGATAATCAGCCGGTACGGGTTCGGCAGCAGGAACGCATCGTAGCCGGCCAGATCATCCACTTCGAGAACGATCCTCGTCCGGCCCGGTTGAAACTCTGCGACGCGAATCTTCTTGAGGAAGCCATCATCCACATCAAACGTCTTGCCTACCAACGTGGACGCGAGCCTGGTATCGCGCAGATCAAAAAAAATCCGGTCGGGATGCGAAATGCGCTGCGAATCAAATTTCACTTCCCGCTCCACATCGATCGCAATGCGCGTGTAATCCGGAGTCGACCAGTGGCGCACGCCGGTCACGCGCGGCAGCTTGTTGCGCCGCCCGCTTGCGGCGTTGGCCGTCTCGTTGTCCCGGGCATCGGAGCGCTGCCGGCCGGCTTGCCTCTGAGCCGCGCGCTCCATCTCCTCAGCGGCCGCATCGATCTCGTTCAGCGCCGAGCGCGCGTCATCCGCTAATCGATTTCGTGGATAGCGGTACAGAAAATCTTCAAACGTCGCGCGCGCCTCTTCCGGATCGGCGAGATCATCCTTGTAAATCTCGCCCATCGTAAACAGCGCGTCGAAACGATATTTGCTGCCGGGGTATTCCTTGCGCAGGAAGCGGTATTGTTCGACGGCGCCGCGCAGAATCTTGTTGTCGTCGAACTGCCGGCCCATCTCAACCATCAGTTCGGCCGTCGCCACCACGCTGGGATCGGCCTTGGAAGAAGTCGGCGCGCCAAAGAAAACGCGCCGGTAGGCGTCGACCACGCGCTGGTATTCGCGCCGCGTGCGCTCCCCCGAGGGCCGTCCGTTCAAAGCCTCGCGCATGCGTTCCGCTTTGGCGTACTGCTGCCGGGACCAGGCATCGTTGTAATGGACGTGCGCCGAGGCGGCGGTCAGCGGCAGAACCGCCATCAGCACAGCCGCGCCCATGCGAAACACATGGGGTGCGCGAATTCGGGTCGTAGAAGCCTGGGTCTTCACTTGCCGTGTCCGCTGCGCGCCCGCTACCACGCGGGCCCGCAGGTTATTCCGTGTTGCTGATGTACAGCACGCCCCGCGCGTCGCGCTGCACACGCACGGGGTCATGTACCGGGTTGCCGATCAGGTGCGAGCCTTCCCCGCCCCTATACAAGTCCGTAATTCTGCGCACATAGTTCTGGGTTTCCCGAAAGCGCGGGACGCCGGCGCTGCGCGCCACCGCTCCCGATCCTGCATTGTAGGCCGCCAGACTCAGGCGGACATCGCCGCCATAGCTTTCCAACAAATTCTTTAGATGCCGGACCCCCGCATCCACGTTTTGCGCCGGGTCAAATGGATTGGAAACATTGAGCGACCGCGCGGTCGAGGGCATCAACTGCATCAGCCCCATCGCGCCCTTTTGAGAGACGGCGTTAGGGTTGAAGTTCGATTCCACCTTGACCACCGAGCGCACCAGGTTAGGATCGACATTGTGCCGCGACGCCGCCTGCTCGATCGCCGCATCGATCTCCTGCTGCGTGAAGGCGCGATTCAGAAGTTGATGATTTTGCGAACGTTGGTCGAGATACGTATTCACTTCCGATGCCGCCGTTCTCGCCGCCCGCATCTGGGCCCCGCTCGTCGGCACCGGCGTCCAGCGATGCTCGGTCGAACTCCAGTAAACCAGTGCCCGCCGCGCAGGAACCGGAGCTTCTTTCTCGGAAGGCGCCGCCGCAACCCCATCATTCACATAGATCTTGCGGCCCGATTCGTCAGTGGTAGCCGTAATGGATGCCCGCCCGGACCCCGACTCGGCGCACATTGCTGTCGTGGAAAGGAAGGTCGCGACTACCGTAGCCATCAGGACGAATTGCAGGCGTTTGCGCATACGGGTTTCAGGGACCCAAAAGGCACACTTACACCCACGGATCCACCTTCCCCGAACCTGACGGAGAACCTACAGCCAGAGTAAGGTGATTATAGAGTCCAGCCGGGGCGCGGGCAATCTCTCCGAAGGCCGTTGAACCACTGGAGTAATCTGCGCAAGTGACTGAAGTGCTTGATTTTATAGTAGCGTCGGCGTCCCGCCGGCCAGCCTTTCCTCTGTGCTCTGTGTGTTCTCTGTGGTTGTTCTTGATCGTCGGTCGAACCTGCACAGTCCCCCCAGCAATCTACAATGAAGTCTGCATCATGAACTCCCAAGCCCTACGCAGACTGTTCGACCAGGTCAGAAAGAGGCAGCTCTCCTCCGACGAAGCCGTCGACCGCCTCCGCCACCTACCCTTCGAAGACCTCGGCTTCGCCAAGGTCGACCACCACCGCGCCCTTCGCCAGGGCATGCCCGAAGTGATCTTCAGCCAGGGCAAGACACCGAAACAGGTAGCCGGCATCTTCAGCCGGCTAGCCCAACATGGCGGAAACATCCTGGCGACCAGAGCCACCGAGGAGCAGTACGCCACCGTAGCCGCCCAAATCGAGAAGGCCGAATACCGCCCCCTGGCCCGCGCCATCGTCCTCAAGCGCGACCGCCAGCGCTACGGCAAAGGCGTCATCGCCGTAGTCTCCGCCGGAACCAGCGACATCCCCGTAGCCGAAGAAGCCGTAGTCACAGCCGAACTCATGGGAAATTCGGTCCAGCACATCTACGACGTAGGAGTAGCCGGCATCCATCGCCTGCTCGCCCATCGCGGCGTGCTGGCCAAGGCGCGCGTCATCATCGTGTGTGCCGGAATGGAAGGCGCTCTCCCCAGCGTAGTCGGAGGCCTGGTCGGCGTCCCAGTAATCGCGGTTCCCACCAGCGTAGGATACGGCGCAGCCTTCGAGGGCCTGGCGGCGCTCTTGGGGATGATGAATTCCTGTGCCTCGAATGTCAGCGTCGTGAACATTGATAACGGGTTTGGGGCTGGGTATGTGGCATCGCTGATCAATAGACGGTGAGGTCGCCGTCTGGGCATCAGGAAAAACTCATCCCGCACTCATCGCACAGAATTGAACTGATTTCAAAGAGATACGTGATTCAGGATTGTCCCTGCGGTCAACCGAACCACTGGTCGCCGCGGGTGCGCGCGGTGTACCTTCAGGCGCTTACGTTTCGGCCTTCCGTTACATTGCCCTCTTCTGGAATCCGGAGCAGACTCTGCGACATGGCCACCTGCACGCAATTAAACAACGGTTGTTTCGAAGAGATGACCGGATTCGATCACGTTCCGTGCCATGGCTATCGGCTTTGCCTCGCTTAGGCTTGAATGCCGGCTGCACGCATTTGTACGGCTGACGTTCCTGTATCCAAACCGAGGCTTCGCTGCACTCGTTCAGCAACACCACTGTGATCCCCAACACGGAGGACTTAATGAAAAAGCTCGCGCTAATCGTAATAGCTCTGATGGCAGTCCCTATGTTTGCCGGAACGATTGATTTCAACGGTCCACACTACAACCTGAACATCGTTGGCAAAACCAACTGCGCCGGTGACGATCTGACGGGGTCAAATCGCCACGTAATTCAAGTTCTGCTCAATGGTGGTGACGATGCGACAAAGCTGAACGGTTCAAACTACTCGTTGATATCGCGGGTGAATAAGATCTTTCTGTCGGGCACTACCGACGGATCTTTCCAGGTGTTGGACGGGAACGCGTGCGACAGCAACGGCGCCCAGTTCCAGTTGCCGGTCACCTGCACGGTCACAACCGACGGAACCCAAGTGTGCTCGTTTACCAGCTACCAAATCTGGGCGCGTGCCCTCGGCAAACCCGGTGGCTCAGCCGTTGTGACCACGTGTGCCGTGGACACCATGGGAACCATCGATACCACTGACGATCTGGTGGTCTGCTCAAGCCTGAATACCGCAGATGCACTGGTACGCAAGAACGGAACGCCGGTATGGAAGAACGTCACCACCGAGTTGACGACCATCACGGCAACCATCAACGGTTCCCTGGTTACCATCCCCATTTTTGACGCCGGGTTGTATGACTATTTCTGGAATTACGACAATTCCGGTCTGCGACTCGCCCAGCTCCGCTTCTACCCCATCCAGTAGACACCGGACACATGAGCCGGGGGCCGATCGCCCCCGGCCTTTTCGAGTCCCCATGGCCACTCTACGTATTGTGTTTTTTCTCTTGTGTGGGCTCCGGCTTGCAGCCGCACAGCAGCCACGTTTAGCGTTCCCAGAAACGCAGTTTGACTGGCGTCTGGTGTTTGCGGGCGAACCCGCTGAGCATGCGTTCACAATTCGGAACGATGGTGATGCACCAGTCGCGATCGCCAGGGTGGATCTGACTCCGCCACTCAGCATCAAGAGCATGCCGGCCGTTATTCCGCCCCGACAGCAACGAAGCATCGTCGTGCATCTCGACACCGGCAAGCTTCTGGGCAGATTCGACGGGATTGCCATCGTCCACTTCGCGAATTCCGAAATTGACGATGCGCAGTTTACTGTCGCTGCGAAAGTCGTCGGGCGAATTGAAGTGGCGCCGCTGCCCGCATTTTTCGTTGCGGGTCAGAGAGGCAAGGTTACAGAGCAATCACTGGACATCATTAATCATGAGTCCGTCCCCGTAGTCATTCATGCTGTCGAGCACCCGGCCAACAACTTCACAACGAAACTGGAAACCATTGATCCAGGCTGGCACTACCGGCTGACACTGGCTCTCAATGCCAGTGGTGTGACAGGCAGACATACCGATCTGATAATTCTACGCACCTCAAGCGCTCAGAATCCCACCGTACCGATAGAAGCCAACACCATACTTCGATCCAGGGTACACACGTTCCCCGACGCCGTGGACCTGGGCGCGCTGCGGCTCTCCGAGATCGCCAGTAACTCCGCGCTCCCGCGACAAGCGCAAGTCTTGATGGTTTACCAGGATGATGGCAGAGATTTCCGCGTAAAAGTTCGCAGCAGCCTCGATTGCGTCTCAGTGTCGGCAGAGCGCGGCCCGGCCGGAGATCGTTACCAGATTCTTGTCTCTCTGACGCCAGATAAACTGCATCTGGGCGCGATGAGCGGCGAGATCGTCCTCACTACGAGCGATCCGGATTTCCCTGAACTGTCCATCCCAGTAACGGGGACGATACTGCCTTGACTCTCATGCGCGGAATTCCACGGCCCCGAATTGGACTTCAAAAAAAGTCCGCCACGTTGTGACGCAGGTCCTTCTGAGGAGCAAAACCTGTTCCTCACCACCGTGACCGGCGCCGGAGCCGGTTTTTGGGCTTGACGTCCTTCCATCTCAGAGATAATGTATCAACAATATCTATAACTCAATCGCGGTTTTAAAAACCGCACCCTCGACCCGAAGCTCAGGCATCGTTCGAGGGAAAAAGGGCCAAATCAGGCCCTTCGCCCGTGAATTTCGGGCGTTAAGCTCTTTGAAATCTAGATTTTGCCAGCGATGGCAAAGGTTAACTGATTGATTCTAAAGGATCGCCGATCCTGGCGCGCCATGTAAGTCCTTTGTTGTCTAGATTTTGCCTGCAACTCATTTGGAATCTAGATTTTGGAGCATTTTTACCACCTAACTCCATGATTCCAAAAGACCAGGGGGAGGGGGGGACCCTCCATACTACTGGTTAATACACTCTGAATGACGGGAAGGCCCTGCCTTAGGATCGGGTGCCCCCGTTTGACACCCTCCCCGCCCCAACCTATATACTCCAGCCCCACACAACGAATTTTCCTCCGGAGAGACTCCTATGTTGAAACCTTCGCTGGCTGCGTTCCTGATTGCCGTGTTCGCCTGCGCGACCCTGAGCTTTGCGGAATCGCACGCGATTCATCAGCCCACTCTGACCCCGCAAAACAGCGGCACTACGCAGGGGCTGATTTCGGTCAGTCCGGTGAACCCGCGCGTGGTCTGGGCATCGGGGCGCGGCGGCACGTTTGTGGTAACCACCGATGGCGGAGCGCATTGGAAAGCCGGGGTGGTGCCGGGAGCCGAAGCGCTGCAATTCCGCGATGTGCAGGGCGTGAGCGAGAAGGTCGCCTATCTGCAATCGATTGGAGATAATCCCACGGATTTTCGGATCTACAAGACGGTCGATGGCGGCGCGACCTGGACGATGCAGTTCCAGAACCAGCTTTCCGGCGCGTTCTACGATTGTTTCGCGTTCTGGACGCCGAAGCGCGGCATTTCGCACAGCGACTCGGTCAATGGAGTGTTCCCGGATCTCCGTATCACTAATGGAAGCGCGTGGCAGGACATCGGCGGCAATATGCCGCCGGCATTGCCGGGTGAATTTTCGTTCGCGTCGAGTGGCACGTGCGTCGCAACCCAGGGCGCGATGGACGCCTGGATTGCGACCGGCGGCGCGACCACGGCCAGGATCCTGGCCACCAGAGACGGCGGCGACACGTGGAATGCGTTTGACACTCCGCTCGTGAGTTCGCCCAGCGCGGGCGCTTTCACGGTGGCTTTTCGTGACCCCTTGCATGGCATCGTGGGGGGCGGCGATTTGGACCCAGCCGATCCCAACAACGCGTCCACGGCCACGTCAAGCGATGGCGGTAAGACCTGGAAGCTAACCAGCCCGACGCCAGTGACCGGCGCCATTTTCGGTTTAGCCTATGTGGGCCGGGCCTTCGGCGTTCCGGAAGGAGACAACGGTGGCCGCGGGGTGGTGATCACGGCCAATACGGGAGGAGCGGCCTGGACGCCCGATGAGGGAAACACCTGGTTCACGCTGCCCGGCGTGACCGGCTTCTGGGCAGTGGCCTTTGCGAGTCCGGAAGCCGGATGGCTGGTGGGTTTGGAAGGTCGCATTCTGAAGATCGGCTTTTAGCGCCGAGTGCGCCGCTTTCAGCCCGGTGCGGGAATTCAGGAACGTGTTGCGCAGAATGCGGAACATCCAGGCTTTGAAATTCGTGCCCGGCTCAAACGACGAGTATCCTTTCAGCGCTTTGACGTAGGTTTCCTGCACGAGGTCTTCGGCCTCATCGCGGTTTTGGGTCAGCCAGTGCGCGAAGTTGTAGAGCCGGTCGAACAGGGGCATGGCCAACTGCTCAAACGACATCGCAGACGGGCGCTCCTCCGACACGCACATAAGAGTAAACCAGCGAGCGGGGATTTTATTCCTGCGGCGGGCGAATTTCTTTTCGTGGGAATAAATCGGGGCGGATGGTTTGGAAATGCAGAGGCGGGCAAGAGTGCCCGCCCCACACAAACGTTTTTTTCTGGAACTCATCTCACCAAAGCGCCGTATCTACGTCTGACCATGTGGAGAACACGTGTGTCTGAGGTCCCAGGAGGGCCCCTGGTCATGCGCAAACTGACTTTCGCCGTTTTCTTTGCCGTTCTCACCTTTACCGCCTTCGCGAACGCCGATGACTGGTCGAAAACCTACGATTTGACCGGCAAGCCGGAGCTGCGCGTGGAGGCTTCGGACGCCCACGTGCGAATCGAAACCTGGGACCAGAACAAGATTGAAGCGCATGTAACGACCCGCGGATGGCACATCGGGGGCGGGGACCTCGAAATTGTGGAACATCAACAGGGGAATGCGGTGGCTCTGGAGTTGCGGCAGCATCACCGGACGCATATATCGTTTGGCATCGATAACCGGCGGACGGACCTGGAGATTCACATGCCGCGCAGCGCCAAGGTGAACGTGCGCAGCGGGGATGGAAGCATCGTGGCGCGGGGGCTTGAAGGCGAACTGGAATTCACGAGTGGCGATGGAAGGGTCGATCTGGAAGATTTGGATGGCAGTTTGCGGGCTAAGACCAGCGACGGGTCGATGCGAGCCTCGGGGCGCTTCGATGTGCTCGAGTTGCACACCAGCGATGGGCGGATTGAAGTGGAAGCACGCCCAGGATCGCAACTACGTGAGGCCTGGGACGTGCGCACGTCGGATGGCAGCGTGGCGCTGAGAGTTCCGGGCGATCTGGCGGCTGATGTCGAACTTCATACCAGCGACGGGCGCATCACGACCAACATTCCGATTGTGGTGGAAGGAAGTTTCAACAGTCACGATGTGCGCGGGAAGATGAATGGGGGCGGAAATAGGCTGACCGTTCACACCAGCGACGGGTCGGTAACGCTGGATAAGTTCTAAGGGAAGGCACAGTCTCGCTGAGAGTAGGGGCCCTTCGACTCCGCCTGTCGGTCCGCTCCGCGGATCGGCAGACTCCGCCCAGGGTGACACGGGTGGATGAGCCACGTTAGGATGGCTTCGGTTCGATCCTGAAAACTTTATGAAATCGAAATCTCTCTTCTTCTTCCTAGTCGCGCTGCTGCTGGCCGCGGCTGCCGCTTTTTCCCAAAACTCTTCTTCTTCGCAGCCGGTGCTGGATGTCTCGGCGATGGATAAGACCGTGGACCCCTGCGTGGACTTCTACACGTATTCGTGCGGGGGATGGATGACGAAGAATCCGATACCTCCGGACCAGTCAAGTTGGGGCACGTACGGCAAGCTGCAGGACGAAAACCTGGCCCAGCTGCGCGCGATTCTGGAAGATGCGGCCAAGGCTAATGCGGCGCGCGGTTCGGTCGATCGGAAGATCGGAGATTACTACGCTTCGTGCATGGATGAGCCGGCCATCGAAAAACTCGGGACCAAGCCGCTGGCGCCGGAACTGGAACGGATCGCGCGGCTGCAATCGAAAAAAGATATGGCGCAGTATATGTCGACCACACAGTTCCCGCCCGCGATCTATGGCGGGGGCATGCTGTTCGCGTTCCGGTCGGATCAGGACTTCAAGGACTCGACCCAGGTCATTGCGGAAGCGGACCAGGGCGGACTGGGGCTGCCCGACCGTGACTACTATTTCAAGGACGATCCGAAGTCGGTCGAGTTGAGGAAGGCGTACGTGGCGCACGTGGCGAAAATGTTCGAGTTGCTGGGCGAGAAGCCGGCCGATGCTGCGGCGCAGGCTGCGACAGTGATGCGCATCGAGACGGCGCTGGCCAAGACGCAGATGACGCGGGTCGAGCGGCGCGATCCTCAGAAGCTCTATCACAAGATGACGATGGCGGAACTGGAGAAGCTCGCGCCGGAGTTTCAATGGAGCGCCTATTTCGCAAAGGTCGGGGCGGGATCGCCGGCTTCACTTAACGTGGTGGCGCCGGACTATTTCCGGACCATGAACGCGGAAATCACAAACGAGAGCCTGGCGGACTGGAAGACGTATCTGCGGTGGCATGCGGTGCACCGCGCGGCGGTTGATCTCCCGGCGGCGTTCGTGCAGGAAAACTTCCATTTTTATGACAAGACATTGCGTGGGCAGGAACAGCTTCCACCGCGCTGGAAGCGGTGTTCGAACGATGTGGACAACGATTTGGGCGAGGCCCTCGGCCAGGCGTATGTCGCGAAGTATTTCAGTCCGGAGGCGAAACAGGCGGCGCTCAAAGTTGTGCAGGAGATCGAAGGTGCGATGCACAGTGACATCCAGACGTTGCCGTGGATGGGAGCGGCCACCAAGGAGCGGGCGCTGGCGAAGCTGCATGCGATCGCGAACAAGATCGGCTATCCCGACAAGTGGCGCGATTACAGCGCGCTCGAGATCGTGCGTGGGGATGAGATTGGAAACTCGCAGCGGGGTTCATGGTTCGAGTTCCGGCGGCAGCTCAACAAGATTGGCAAGCCGGTTGACCGCACCGAGTGGGGCATGACGCCGCCGACCGTGAACGCGTATTACGATGCGCAGAAGAACGACATCAACTTCCCCGCCGGCATTCTGCAGCCACCACTGTTCAGTGCGAAGTCGGACGCCGCGCCGAATTACGGGAATACCGGCGCCACTATGGGCCACGAGCTCACGCACGCGTTCGATGACGAGGGCAGCCAGTTCGATGCGCAGGGCAATCTGCGCAACTGGTGGACCGACGCGGATCGCAAGGAGTTTGTGGAGCGCGCGCAGTGCGTGATCGATCAGTACTCCGGGTACACGATCGTGGATGACATCAAGATCAACGGCAAGCTGACCAACGGCGAAGACATTGCGGACCTGGGTGGAACGCTGCTGGCGTATCTGGCGTGGAAGGAAGACACGAAGAATCAGAAGCTCGAGCCTTTGGATGGTTTCACGCCGGAGCAGCGGTTCTTTATCGGATACGGGCAGAGCTGGTGCACGAACGACCGTGAGGAGAACATGCGGCTGCGGGCGACGGTCGATCCGCATTCTCCGGAGAAATATCGGGCGAACGGGGTGGTGTCGAATATGCCGGAGTTTCGCGATGCGTTCCACTGCAAGACGGGGCAGCCGATGGTGCGGGAGAAGGTGTGCCGGGTGTGGTAGCGTGGATTCGGTATGTTGTGTGGCGCGGACACTCCTGTCCGCGCTTTTTCATTCTTCGAAAAGTTTGGGAATGGTTCGGGGCGTTGCGTGGGCACTGGTGTTGAATGTCGGGGCTCCAGAGCGGATGGTTAGGCAATCCTGCTGATCATTGGGCGGTGCATACTTTGGGCGGACAGGAGTGTCCGCCCCACACAAACACACTAGCCTCGTTCGAAGGCGTGCTTTTCTTCCAACTGGCGGACGGCCTCGGCCATCTCTTTCTCGAAGCGGTCTTGCTGGTTCATGAGCGCGGGCAGTGCGGTGGCGTAGCGGCGAGCCAGGGTGAATAGGCCTTGGTGTGCGAGCTGGGCTCCAATCTCGGCAACATGGCCGGTGGTGGTCTGCACGTAGAGCGCTTCGGTTTTGTCGCCCAGCCAAACGTCGCCGCCGACTAGACGCGTCTGCCAGTACACTTTGCGTTCGATCAAGCGCGCTATTTCTTCGTCGGTGGCTTTGCCGAAAATCCATTGGCTGCGTTTGAAGTCGTAGAGGCGACTGGAGAAGGGCAGGGGCACGAGCTTTGCCGATTTCGGGAATTCGATCTGCTTGCGGTCGATGTCTTTGCGCAAGGCGTTGACGATGGGGCCTTCGGTGTCTTTGGGGTCGAGCGAAGGGAGAACTTCGCGCAGGGTGGCGGAGAGATTCACGGCCACGAGGGCGCGGAGGCCCTGGGCGTTTTCGAGCGTGATCTCGGCGTGCAGAACTTCGAAGTCGGCGCCGGAAGTGGCGTGGCGGAACGGCCAGTTGAATTTGAAGCTAAGCGGCAGGCCGGTGCGGGTGACATAGATGGTTTTGGATAAGGAAGTTGGAGTGCTCATGTCAGTGCCGGTCGCGCTCTGGAAGCAACTATTTTAGCGTGAGATTTGCGGCGGACGGGCGGGGGAGCCCGTCGTTCCACGTTCAGCCGCGCGCGAGGCGGGTCAGGTGGAGCAGGTTCCAGATCGCTGACGCGATGAGCAGGCCGCTCAGGCTCGCGGTCACGATCAGGCCGTGCCTGGTCTCGAGCAGATCGGCGAAGATACCGGCGACGAAGACGTACAGAAATACCAGCGTCGCCAGGTAGAAACCGTAGCCGGAGAACTGAGGCGCGGCTAGGGCGAGAATGACGAGCAACACGGCGATCAGAAGGGGGGTGGTATTGCCGAAATAGCGGGCACGCTTCCAGGCAAGATAGACGATCAGCGCGACGGGTAAGGCCAGCATCAGAGGCGGGCTGCCGAGAAAGATGTAGCGGAGCCCGAAGGTGTAGGGAGCCGAGATGGCCAAGGCGCGAGGCTCAAAGTTCAGCCATCCCGCATGCGCCATTCCGCGCCAGAACAGCAGTGGGTGAAAGAAGTAAGAGGCGAACATCAGCACTAGGGCGAAAGCGCAGGCAGCGCCCCAAATGGCGAGCACGGCGCGTTTTCGGACCGGCGCCAGCCAGAGCATGAGCAGAAGCGCCAGCAACGCCAGCAACACGAGCGAAAACTGGTTACCCACGGCCAGAGCAAAGGAAAGACCGAGCAAGAGGATGCGGCGCCAATTCCAAAGCACCACTTCGCGCGGGGCGTAGAGCGTGTGCGCCACGGCGATGGCGGTCCAGACGGAGCCGAACGCACCCCAGACTGCGCCCATCTCGGCAACGCTGGAAATGTCGGCAGCATTGAAAATCATGGCGGGAGAAAAGCAGTAGAGCACGAGTGCGATGTATCCGCCGGCGTTGCCGTACAAGCGGCGGGAGACGTACCAGAGCGATCCGCCCAGCATGACGCCAAAGAACAGGTAAGGGGTCAGGGCCAGCCAACGCCAGAAAGGATGCGCCGCGGTGAACAGGCGGGGGTAGGGAGCGAGGGGCGCGGCGGCGATCAGGTAATACAGCGGGGAGCGGTCTCGGTCGAAGGTGTCGTCGATTCGGAGTCTCCCATTCGCCCGGGGAAACTGCGCTGGCGGCAAATTTCCGTACTTCACGGACCTGGGAGTTCCCGCGATGGGCCCGCCTCTCCACTGCTCAAGTCCATGGAAGACGCGCACTGCCTGCGGGTGGCCCCTCTCCGAATCGCCAGACTCGACCCGGATCAGCCACAAACACTGCAACAGATAGACCATGAGCAGCGTGGCCGCGATGAATTGCGGCGCTCCGACGGAACCGGGATCGAGAAATCGGCGTAGGAAGGGCAGACCGAGTGTTTTACCATGTCCCAGACAGCGATGGATACCAATCCGCTTCCGCCCTCGGTTCCTGAGCCAACGTCGCCGACTACAACGGACTCTGCGCCGCTGGCCGCGAGCGCGCCATCGTTGGCCGCAGATGCCCGCCGAGAATCCCCATTTCGCGACATTTTCGTCGGACCGGACGGACTGTATGCGGGAACGCGCTGGCTGATTTATCTGGCGCTGGGCGGCATCGTGCTGTTGATCGAAGGCGCGCTCATGCACTTTGCCCATCCGCACGCGGGCGGGCCGGTGTGGTGGAGCATGGTGACCGAGGCCGGCCTGATGCTGGCCGCAATCTTGCCGGGCTTTGTCATGGCACAGATTGAAGGACGGCCGTTCGGCGACTTTGGACTTCCGGCACGCGGAGCGTTCAGGCGAAATTTCTGGGTGGGAGCGCTTTGGGGAATCGCGTCGCTCACAGTTCTGATGCTCGTGTTGCGAGCGGCCGGGGCCTTCACGTTCGGGTCGCTCGATCTGCACGGGGGACGCATCGTCAAGTTCGCGCTGTATTACGCGGTGTATTTTCTACTGACGGGATTCTTTGAAGAATTTCTGCTGCGCGGATATTCGCAGTGGGTGCTGACCCAGGGAATGCATTTCTGGCCGGCGGCGGCGCTGTTGTCGGTTTCTTTCGGCGCACTGCACGGCAGCAACCCGGGAGAAGCCAAGATCGGTCTGGTGGCCGCGGTCGCCATCGGTTTTTTCTTCTGCCTGACGCTGTGGCGCACGGGAGACTTGTGGTGGGCGGTGGGGTTTCACATGTCGTGGGACTGGGGCGAGAGCTATCTGTATTCGGTGCCAGACAGCGGGACGATGGCGCCGGGGCATCTGCTCAATTCTTCGTTTCATGGGCCGGCGTGGCTGACCGGAGGCTCGGTGGGGCCGGAGGGCAGCTACCTGGTGTTCGTGGTGTTGGCGGCGCTGTGGGTGCTGTTTGAACGCGTGTATCCGGAGGTGAAGTACCAGGGTTAAGAGGCGGGTCCCACTCATCGCGCGCTTTGCGATGAGTGGGATTAGTGGTGCATCGCTCACCAGGAATAGTGCACGGTGTAGGTGATCACCTGCTCGCCGTCTGGGGCAACCATCACTGGAAATTCGACAGTCTGGGCGTCGCGCTTCTTCGACGGATGCGATTGCTCGGCGAGCTTCCAATTGGTCCAGCGGTAGAGGTGTTCCACCACGCGCACGTTGGCCGTTTCTTTCTTGTGATTGCGGACGCGGATCTCGAACGTTTCATCCATCCAGTGCTGATTTGAATCCACGCGATAATTGGTGCGTTTCCGCTCGCCGACGAGGTCGAAGGAATTGCCGGTGTAGACGCGGATCATTTCGTCTTTGGGGGTGTGGTCGATGGAATTCTCGCCGATAAACTGCAGGCTGCCGTCGGAATCGCGGCGGTAGAAGCGCAGGCGTCCCTTGGGCAGCGCGATGCCGAGATGGTTCTGCTCGGAGTTTTTCAGTTCCTGCATGACCCAGACTTTCGGATTCGACGCGGTGCCATAGCCGGGCTCATTGCGGATCTGTTCGGGCGAGTAGTAGGCGTACTGCCCAGTTTGGGCGCCATCATAAACATAGAGGCGCTGCGACTGGATGCCGGTGGCACGCACGAACTCGACCTGCTTGGTTTCGTTGTCGCGCAACGTTGCGGGGCGTTCGAGCGTGTAGAGGTGAAATTCGTCGAAAGACTTTTCGCGGACGACCGGCGCGGCTGCGTCCATCGCCATGGATTTGGCTTCGGCGCGATAGGCGATCTGGCCGACCGGCCCTTGCAATTTGCTCACATCTCCGGCCATCAGCTTGATGCGCGCGTTTTCGAATGTCTTGCCGCTGTGGTTCTGCATGGTGATCCAGCCGACGAGATCCAGCGAGTTCATCCCGGAATTCTTCGGGCCGTCGGAAACGACGAGATTGTAGTCGGACTGCCAGGTCATGCCGCCTGATACGTAGGAGATTTCAGCGGTGGAATGGCCGTCTTGCGTAGTCGCGAGTTGCCAGCTGAGCGTGGGTTTGAGGATCGAATCGCTCGCGAGCGCGGGGAAGAGCGGCTGGCCGGGCAGTCCGAAGCGCAGCACACCGTCAACTTCGACGATGGGCTGGCCCATGCCGGGCTGCGGGTAGCCGTAGTTTTGCGTGTAGCTGGAACTGGGGACATATCCGCTGCGGACGATCTTACCTTGGATGGTTTCGAGCTTTTCGCCGCGTTGCGTGAGGAAGGCGATCGTCTTGCCTTCGTAGAACGAGAGCAGCAGTTCCTGCGAGATAGGGTCGTTGCGGTAACTCTGCTCGAGAATCTGCAGCGGGCGTCCGGTCAAGTCGCGCAGGATGACCGAGTCGGGTTCCAGGTGCGACGTGATGCCGGCGAAGTTTACGTGGTTGACGCCGGCGGCCAGGTCGAGCGGCAGATACTCGCGGGCGACGAAGAAATTCTGGTTGTAGATGGTGAGCGCGGGCGCGGCGTCTGGTTGAGATTGCGATGTCTGGTCCTGCGCGGTGGCGAAAAGCGTGAGGCTGAAGAGCGCGAGCAGAAGTTTGTGCATGGTTCCTGTCCCCCTTTGTGTCTGTGAGGGAGGGGGCCGTGTCCCATCCCGTTGGCAGCCGGGGGAAGCCACCTGTGTTTTCTGATAGACGCGCTTGCTGCGTCTTGATTAAAGAACGGCGGCTGAGGCGGAACTTGCGGTGAAAAGGCCTTAACCTCGGCGGGAACAGCGTGGCACAGGGGTAACTCGGGGTAACTGGGCTTGAACCTGCGCGAGCAAACAGCGGCGGACAGGAGTGTCCGCCCACACATCAGATGTCCAGGTTCTTCACATCCAGCGCGTTGTCTTCGATGAACTTCCGCCGGGCTTCTACGTCTTCGCCCATCAGGGTGGTGAAGATGGTTTCGCACTCGGCGATGTCTTCGAGCTTTACGGAAAGCACGCTCGGGGTCCATCGTGGTTTCCCAGAGCTGCTCGGCGGTCATTTCGCCGAGACCCTTGTAGCGCTGGATGCTGTACTCCTTGCGGCCCTCGTTGAGAACGTAGTCGAAGAGTTCGCGGGCGGTGTTTTTCTCGACGACCTCGGACTCTTTGGCGCGGCGAGCGGGAGCTTTGCCGGGTTTCTTTTCGGCTTTTTCGGTTTCTTCGTTCTCGCCTTCGGTTGCTTCTTCCGTTTCGCCATTACCCGCTTTGGGCGTGCCTTTGGCTACGGTCTCGACTACAAATGGCGGATCCAGATATTGCTCGATCTGCTTGAACTTCGCGATCAACTGGCGGCACTCGGGCGTGGACGCCAGTTCCCAGTTGATGACGTGCTCGGCACCCTGTGAGTTTACGAAGCGCGCTTCCCAGAGGTTATGCTCTTCGTCAAAGCGCGTTTCGACGCTCTTCAGCTTCAAGTCTTTCTGCAGGCGCTTGAGTTCTCTTTCCAGTTTTTCGACTTTCTTCGGCGCTTCTTTCTTGTCACCTTCGAAGTCGGCGCGCTTGGCGAGGTCGAGCTTGGGCAGCAGCGCGGTGATCTGCTCCTCGCGCAGGCGCTTGTTGAGCTTGTCGAGGAAGCCGAGATACTCGTTAAGCACGGTGATGAACTTGGTCAGGGCCGCGCCTTCGAGCTTGGCCGCGCCTTCGCCGTAACGGATGGTGAGGCCTTCGGAGGCGCGCTTCACCATGACCTTGACGAACTCGTGCTCATTCTTGATGTACTGGTGCGTCTTGCCCTTCTTGATGCCAAACAGCGGCGGCTGCGCGATGTAGACGTTGTTGCGCTTGATCAGGTCCTGCATGTGGCGGAAAAAAAACGTCAGCAGCAGGGTGCGGATGTGCGAGCCGTCCACGTCGGCGTCGGTCATGAGGATGATCTTGCCGTAGCGTACCTTGGTGGGATCGAAGTCCTCCTTGGAAATGCCCGTGCCGAGCGCCGTGATCATGGCGCGAATTTCTTCGTGCGCCAGCATCTTGTCGTAGCGCGCTTTTTCGACGTTGAGAATTTTTCCCTTGAGCGGAAGGATCGCCTGGAAGCGGCGGTCACGGCCCTGTTTGGCGGTTCCGCCGGCGGATTCGCCCTCGACCAGGAACAGTTCGCAGCGGTTGGGATCGCGTTCCGAACAGTCGGCGAGTTTGCCGGGAAGGCCGCCGCCGTCGAGCGCGCCTTTGCGGCGCGTCAGGTCGCGGGCTTTGCGGGCGGCTTCGCGAGCGCGGGCGGCGTCGATCGCCTTGTTGATGATCTTGCGAGCGACGGTGGTGTTCTGCTCGAAAAATGCTCCGAGTTTTTCGTTGACCACGGCCTGCACGATTCCGGCGATATCGGAATTCAGCTTGCCCTTGGTTTGGCCTTCGAATTGGGGCTGCGGCAGCTTCACGCTGATCACGGCCACCAGGCCTTCGCGGACGTCGTCGCCGGTGAGGTTCTCTTTCACATCTTTGAACAGGCCCATCTGCTGGCCCGCGTAGTTGATGGTGCGGGTCAGCGAGGTGCGGAAGCCGGAGAGATGCGAGCCGCCGTCGACGGTGTTGATGTTGTTGGCGAAACTGAAGACGGAGTCGGAATACCCGTCGTTGTACTGGAGCCCGATTTCGATGTGCACCTGGTCTTTGTCGGCTTCCATGTAGATGGGCTTGTCGTGGAGCGTCTGCTTGCCGCGGTTGAGGTGCTTGATGAATTCGGCGATGCCGCCGTTGTACTTGAACTCGGCACGCTTGGCTTCGCCGGTTTTCGAGTCGGTCTGGCGCTCGTCGGTGAGCGCGATCACCAGGCCCTTGTTGAGAAACGCGAGTTCGCGCAGGCGCTGCGAGAGCGTATCGAAGTTGTACTCGACGGTGGTTGTGAAAATAGATTTGTCGGGGACGAAGTGAACCTTGGTGCCCGTTTTCACTTTGGCGGCGCCGGTTTTTCTCAGCTTGCTGGTGGGCTCGCCCTTCGAGTACGTCTGCTCCCAGGTGAAGCCGTCGCGCCAGATCTCCAGTTCCAGTTCTTCGCTGAGCGCATTGACGCAGCTCACGCCCACGCCGTGCAATCCGCCAGAAACTTTATAGGAGTTGCTGTCGAACTTGCCGCCCGCGTGCAGCGTGGTCATCACGACCTGCGCGGCTGGAACTTTTTCGCCGTCGATGTCCATGTTGTCCACGGGAATGCCGCGGCCGTTGTCGATCACCGTGATGGAGTTGTCGAGATGAATGGTGACTTCGATCTTGTCGGCGTAGCCTGCGAGCGCCTCGTCCACCGAGTTGTCGACGACTTCGTACACTAGGTGATGCAGTCCGAGTTCGCCCGTCGAGCCGATGTACATGGCGGGGCGCTTGCGCACGGCTTCCATGCCGCCGAGGACTTTAATCGAGTCGGCCGTGTAGTCACCGTTGGTGGTTTTGCCGTTCTTGTTTTTCGCGTCGGCGAGTTCAGGCTGCACTTCTTTGGTGGCCATTCTGCTCCGTGGAGAATGCCGGATTCGCGTTTGGCTGGAAGGACGCTTCCGGGACTCTCGGGTGACCTCAACTTATTGAATTTTCTGCTAGTTACGTGTCACCAGAGTTGTTGTTATTTTAGCACAAAAGGAGCTTGTTTTGAGGGTAGAACCGGGAGCGTAAACCATGGGTTTTGTGTGGGTTAGGGGGCTTGTTTGGGCGGTGAAGCGGAGATCGGTCGGATATCGCAAAAAGATAACCACAGAGGACGCAGAGGTCACAGAGGAAGAGCGTGGCCAATTGTTTTTTCAATGCGGAGCTGGCTTGGCGACACCAAAATGAAGGCCGTCGATCAGGTTGTCGAGTTCGTCTTCGCTGCCGGCGATGAAGGTGAAGGAGACGACCTGACCCTTTGTGAGCATCACGAGCGTCGCCTGGCGCATGGTGAGTTTGTCGTTGAGCGGCTTGGTGAAATCGGCACGGACGAGTTGCCGCGCGTCGATTTCGATGAGGGAGGGATCGCCTTCGGCTTTGAAACCTTTCGAGGTGGTTAGTTCAGTGAGCGGTCCGAGGTAGTCTTCGGCTTTCTTGAGTCCGGGATACGCGGCGGCGTTTTCCGCTGCGATCACTACGGCGGAGTTGATGGTTTCTCCGGTGGCCTCGGGAGGGCGCTCGAAGACGGCGAGCAGGACTTCGCCTTTGCCGATGTTGTTGGCTTTCTCCTTCGCGTCAAGTTTGTCGGTTGCTTCCTGTTCTCGCATATCCTTGGTGCGATCGACCCAGCCGTAGGGAATCTGGCAGCGGAAGGCAAAGGTCGTGTTGCGGTAAAGCTGCGCGTCTTCGGCGGGCTTGGCGGCGGGGGCAGGGACAGATTTATGCTGCGTCTGCGATTCCGCTGCGAGGGACAGGCCGAGAAGCAGGATTTGGATGACCCCACGGCGATTCATGAGCACTCGATAGTTGGACCGTAGTGCCGGCACCTTGCCGGCTGTCGTGAGAGCCTGCCCTGAGCTTGCCGAAGGGGCGCCCCGCACTCGCTGCGGCGGGCGAGGCCGCCCGCCGGACAGCCGCCGGGGCGGCGGCGCTACGCTTACAGTTTACATGGCTTATCCGAGAAGACCGACCGGGCAACTCCCGGTACAATTCCGACGACAAGTTATGGTCGCCAAGAACCTATGGAACTGACACTGACCGAAATGGAAGTCCGCGTACTGGGGTCGCTGATCGAGAAGGACATTACCACGCCCGAGTACTATCCCCTGTCGCTGAACGCGCTGGTGAATGCGTGCAACCAGAAGTCGAACCGCGATCCTTTCATGCAGCTCGACGAAAACGCCGTGCGCGAGGCTCTGGCCGCGCTGCAGGAGCGGCACCTGGCGGGACCGGCGGGTGGCGCCGACAGCCGCGTGACCAAGTACGAGCACCGGACGCAGGAGAGATTTAACTTCACGCGCCCGGAGACGGCAGTGCTGTGCGTGCTGTTGCTGCGGGGCCCGCAAACACCGGGCGAACTGCGCGGCCGCACCGAGCGCATGTTTCGGTTCGAGACGCTCGATGACGTGCAGTCCGCTTTGCAGAAACTGATGCAGCGCGATCCGCCGCTGGTGAAAGTGCTGCCGCGCCAGCCGGGGATGAAAGAGTCGCGGTGGGTACATTTGCTGGCGGGGGATGTGGTGGTTCCGGAATTACCTGCTCCCGCAAGTGCCGCCGTTGGGCGCGATCCTGGAGATGCGGGGCGCATCGCTCGGCTTGAGGAGGAGGTGGCGGAGTTGCGGCGCGACGTGGACGAGGTGAAGGATCAGCTGGAGCGGTTCCGGAGGCAGTTTGAATAAAGGCCGGTGTTGCAGATCACTGACTTGACGATTCGCTTGCCTCAAGATGGCCGGTACAATGACGGAACGACTATCTCGACTTGTCCAAATGTATGTGGTGTTGGCGATCGGGTTTTCGATTCCGATCGTGAGCTCAACGATATTTTTTCTGGGCGGAACACGGCGCGATGCCCGAGACGCCGTTCTTGGATCTCCCCACTCGTGTTGTCAAAGATCGCGACCTGCTGAAACCCAGGATGAAAATCACAGCCTATAATCAGCATGACGTTGGCTCCTTCTCTCGAGCCTTGGTCGTTTCGTCACAACCAATCTACTCGCTGCGACGAGCCAACGTCGTTATCCAATCAAGCGGCTGCGACGAGCCAACGTCGTTATCCAATCAAGCGGAGCGAGGGATCGCATTTTGCAGCGAACTGCAGATCCCTCGCCCCGCTCGGGATGACAAGTTTATTGAACTGAGAGCTGGGGAGAGGGTTTCGTACTTTCATCCGCGGCTGCCAGTGGATGTTATTTTGCAGGCGATTTTGCTGGTGGAAATTGCATCGTGCGAATGATTCCTTCGCCTTCCTTCACATAGACAACCTGATTTGGCTTGACGTCTTTCAGCGTATCGACCTGGCCGCTGGGCCAGCGGATTTCGAGTAACTCCACTTTCTCGGCTTTGCCGAGGCCGAAGTGAACGCGCAGGTCGTTCTGGGAGAAGTATCCGCCGCCGCTGCGGACTTCGTCGATCTGCTGGTGCGGCTTGGCCTCGCCGGGGACCCGCGTCACGCACTTCAATCGAGCGCCGATGCCGCTGCGGTTTGATTTCGTCCCGATGGTTCGCACCTTGATCCAGTGGTTGCCAGTCTGCGAGTCGCAGCGTAGAAGCTGCGGATAGTCGTTGACTGAATTCACGACCATGTCAAGATCGCCGTCGTTGTCGAAATCGCCGAAGGCGCAGCCGCGCGCGGCCATTGGATCGGAGATGCCGGGTCCGGCCATCATCGATACGTCTTCGAACCGTCCGTTGCGCAGGTTGCGATAAAGGAGTTTGCGCTGGGCGTATCCGGCCTCGGTTTTCAGTTGTTCGACCTCGGGATAGACGTGGCCGTTGCAGATCAGGATGTCGGGCCAGCCGTCGTTGTCGAAATCGAAAAAGCCGCAACCCCAGCCGAGATATTTGGTGTAGAGGCCGAGTCCGGCGGCGAAAGTAGTGTCCTCGAAGCTGGCGCCGCCGAGATTGTGGTACAGCGAAGGTGTGTCTCCGGCGAAATTTGTTTTCACGAGATCGAGGTTGCCGTCGAGATCGTAGTCGGCGGCTGAGATTCCCATGCCGGCCTGGGGCTTGCCGTCGGGACTCAGGGCGCAGCCGGCTTCGAGCGCGATGTCGACGAACTTTCCGTTCTTCTTATTCTGGTAGAGCGCGCTGGCGGTGGAGTCGTCGGCGACGTAGATGTCAGGCCAGCCGTCGTTGTCGAGATCAGCGGTGAGCACGCCGAGACCATAGGTGCCATTGGCGCCGAGAATGCCCGCGCTTTCTGAAACGTCAGTGAAGGTGCCGTCGCCGTTGTTGTGATACAGGATGTTTTTGCCGCCATTCAGTCCCGGCGGGCCGCACGCCACCATCACGCCCTTGTAAAGGCACGGGCCGGATTCGGGCACGGGCGCGGTGGCCAGGTCCATGTCGATGTAGTTTGCGACGAACAGATCGAGGCGGCCGTCGCGGTCGTAATCCACAAACGCGCAGCCCGTGTTCCAGCGCTTGCCGTTGCCGGCTACTCCGGCCTTGGCGCTGACGTCGGTGAACGTGCCATCGCCGTTATTGTGGTAAAGCACGTTTTTGCCGAAATAGGTGACGAACAGGTCGTCGTAGCCGTCGTTGTCATAATCGCCGACGCAGACGCCTTGTCCCCAACCGGAGTGCGCGACACCGGCTTTTAGGGTCACGTCGGTGAAGGCGCCGTCGCGATTATTTTTGAACAAGCGCGAGATGGGCTCCTGTCCGGCGGCGAATCCTTCGAGGCGCGTGCCGTTGACCAGAAAAATATCGAGCCAGCCATCGTTGTCGTAGTCGTAGAACGCGACTCCGCAGCCGGTGGTTTCGAGGAGGTATTTGTTCTTGTGTTCGCCGCCGAAGATGGTCTTGACGTTGAGGCCAGATTCGCGTCCGACATTCAGAAAACTCACTCCCAGCGGAGTGCCCGGTTTCGGCGGTTCGATCAGGGGCGGCGCGGATTGCGACCACAGCGTACGCGCCAGTCCCAGCACAGTTTCGAGCGAGAAGACCAGAGCGGACCGGCTGACTGACTTCAGGACTTCGCGGCGTGAAGAAGACAAGAGGTGTTACCTGGCCATACCGCCCGTGCTAGAATTCGCCCCTGAATCCTTATATTTGGTGCGTGAAGACTTTGCAAGCCAACGTCAGGGGCAGATCTCACCGAGAGCATGGATGGCCGCGCCCGCTGATTCCCAACATGAAGACTTGTGGCTGCTGCCCACGGCTCGTGCGGGGTCGGGCATTAGTGGCGTGCTTCGCGCTTTTGGCCGCACTCGCTGTGGCAGGTGAAAAGCCTGTTCCTACTGCTTTGGAACTCACGCGGCCGGTTCGCGTTTGGGAATTCCTCCCGATCGTCGGTACGCGTGCCGGTCTGTTCGGCAACGAGAGGGGGCAGATGGAGGCGTGGGTTTATCCGCTGAAGATTTTCCGCGATTTTCGTTTGACGTTCCACGTGGATGGCCGCGCGCTGCCCGCGGAGAGCCTGGTGCGCACGCTGATCGTCCATCCTGAATCTGCGACCCTGGTGTACGCGGGCGACAATTTTTCTGTCCGCGAAACCTTTTTCGTCCCGGTTCGCGAGCCGGGCGCGGCCATCTGGTTCGATGTCGAAACCGAGCAGCCACTGGAGATCGAGGCAAGTTTTGTCGGCGACTTCCAGTTGGAATGGCCGGCGGGTCTGGGCGGAACGTTCCTTGACTGGGACGATTCACAACACGCATTTGTTTTCGGCGAAGAGCAGAAAAAATTTTTTGCGCTCGTCGGTTCGCCGTCGGCTGCGGGCCACGCCCTTGCTTACCAGACAAATTTTTCCGCTTCCGAACGGAACTCGCTGCGCCTGGGTGTGACCGCCAAGGGCAGAGACAGCAAACTCGTCGTGATTGCGGCCTCAATGCAGGGACGCGCGGATGCGCAATCCAACTTTCGGCACATGGCTGCGTCCTATCGCGATCTGCTTCGCGAATCTGCGCAGTACTATTCCGATTATCTGGACCGCACCGTCAATCTGACGCTGCCGGATGCGCAACTGCAGCAGGCGTATGACTGGTCCCGTATTAGCGTGATCCAGGGACTTGTCACCAATCCGCTTTTGGGCACGGGACTGGTTGCGGGATATCGAACTTCCGGCACTAGCCAGCGTCCGGGCTTTGCATGGTTCTTTGGGCGTGATTCGCTCTGGACTTCGTTTGCGCTGAATTCGGCCGGCGATTTCGCAACCAGCCGCACCGCGCTCGAGTTTGTCGGCAAGTTTCAGCGGGAAGATGGCAAGATCCCGCACGAAATTTCCCAGGGCGCGAGCTTTGTTCCCTGGTTCAAGGATTTCCCCTACGGCTACGCCTCCGCCGACGCGACGCCGCTCTACATCATTGCCGCCAATGATTACGTAGTTCGCAGCGGAGACGTTGACTTTGCCCGGCAGAAATGGGACAGCTTGTGGAAGGCCCACCAGTTCCTGCGGTCCACCTACGACGCGCAGAATTTCCCGCAGAACCTCGGCTTTGGTCACGGGTGGGTGGAAGGCGGGCCGCTTCTCCCTGTGAAAACCGAGTTTTATCAAAGCGGCCTGGGACTCGAAGCTCTGCGCGCACTCGCCAATCTTGCCTCGCTCGCTGGGAAATCGGGCATCGGCAAGGAATTGCAATCGGCGTTCGACCGGCAGAGACCCGCGTTCAATCAAACCTTCTGGTCGCTGGAGAAAAAAGCATTCGCCTTCGCGCTCGACCAGCAAAGCCGTCGAGTGGATGAAGTCTCAGTGCTCACGACCGTGCCGATGTGGTTTGGTCTGACGGATCCGGACAAAGCCGAAGCTACGATTCGGCAGCTTGCCGAAGCCGATCATCAAACCGATTGGGGCATGCGCATCATTTCGAATCGCTCTGCGCTTTATAACGGCAGCGGATATCACTACGGTTCCGTGTGGCCGCTCTTCACGGGATGGGCGTCGGTCGGCGAATACCGTTACCATCAGGCATTTCCAGCGTACGCGAATTTGCGCGCCAACGCGCTGCTGGCGCTCGATGGATCGCTTGGCCACGTTGCCGAAGTTCTGTCGGGAGACTACTACCAGCCGCTCTCGACCAATTCTCCGCATCAGATCTGGTCCGCAGCCATGATGGTGAGCCCGATCCTCCGTGGCATGCTCGGGATCGAAACCGATGCACTGAACCATACGATCACTTTCGCGCCGCATGTTCCCGCGGACTGGAAATCGTTTTCCGTGGACGACCTGCGGGTGGGCACGGCGGTGGTTTCCATGAGCTATCGGAAAGCGCCTGGCACGGTTATCTTTGAGGTCAAGCGCACTGGAACTGGAGACTGCGTGCTGGAATGGTCGCCTGCGCTGAGCCTGCGCAGCGGGGTTACCTCGGTTGATCTGAACGGCCACGCTCTGCCATTCCATTTGAACGGGACAGCAAGCGATCAACATGTAACTGTGCGCCTCCCGGTGACCAAGGGCACGAGCACAATTCGCCTTCACTTGAAAAATGACTTTGGCCTCGGATTCTCAAGCGTGCTCCCGCCGCTGGGGAGTTCCAGTCAGGGTCTGCGCATTCTTTCGGAGTCGTGGAATTCGGCTCACACGCAGCTATCGCTCGTACTGTCGGGTTTGGCGGGGAAGCGTTACGATTTGTCGGTTTGGAATCCGTCGCAGATCGCTTCTGTGCGCGGAGGCAAAGTCAATGACGGAAGTCAGGATCAACCTAAGCTAACAGTCGAATTTCCTTCTGCGAATGCCGGGTCTTATATCCGCCAGGACCTGGTTATCAATTTCGCGGGCGCGAAGTAGCGTCCGAGGAAAGCTTGAACCACAGAGGTCAGAGAGGATCACAGGGGACTTTAGTCAGAGTTACTTAGGTTTTCTATGGAGAGAAAGGTTATGACAAAGCGGTTGTTCCTGATCTTTTCATTGCTACTTGCATTCAGCTGTTCCCTCGTTTCGTCCGCCCAGACGAAAGCTGTCGATGCCGAAGGCCATCAGTGGTGGCAGCACGCCGTGTTTTACGAAATTTATCCACGCAGTTTTGCGGATAGTAACAACGATGGAATCGGCGACCTGAAGGGCATCACCTCGAAGATGAGCTACCTGCACGACTTGGGCGTCGACGCCATCTGGATCAGCCCGTGCTTTCCGTCGCCGCAGGTGGACTTCGGCTACGACGTGTCCGATTACGAGAACATCGATCCGATGTACGGGACGCTGGCCGATTTCGATCG